>OGYY01002658.1_pt1 | contig 12657 bp, 12 predicted proteins | sample 1576671 | NCBI WGS metagenome assembly OGYY01 (sample SAMEA3541593, study PRJEB24748) | human gut metagenome | biome: human gut; feature: human-associated habitat; material: faeces | place: China | collected 2012 | reverse complement strand
CCTTTGGGGCGTGAAAACCGGGACACTTCCTCGAAATCGCCTCGCTTTTTCCGCCGCCGGCGGCGCTTCGGCGATTCGGAACACCGTCGTGTCTGCCGGTTTCCAGCCTCCTTTGGGGCGTGAAAACCGGGACACTTCCTCGAAATCGCCTCGCTTTTTCCGCCACCGGCGGCGCTTCGGCGATTATCCTTGCATTTTCCCGCCGATGTGCTATACTAAACCCATCACACATACAAAGGCAGAGTAGGGATCTGCGTGTCGCCCCCATGGGGGCACAGTGCCGGCGGAACGGGGAGTTGTCCGCCGGACGAAATGGCATCGCCTTGCAGTGCAGATCTCGCATCCCGCTGCCGCATAGCGGCTATCTCCGGGGCAGTAAGCCCCGGCGCTCCTCTGTGCGGCTGTCCGGCCTGTCCGGTCTGCCAAATCAGAGGAGGTTTTTTTATGCCGCTTTATCCCCACCCCCTGTCCCCCGGCTATTGGCGCAGCGCCGCCGGGGAGCTGAAGGATCTGCGCCGTCTGGTGTTCATGGCCCTGATGATCGCCGCCTGTATCGTCCTGAGCCACTGTTCCATCCGTCTGGGCGAGAGCCTGTCCCTCAGCGTTACCTTTCTGGCCAGAGCCCTTTGCTCGCTGGTCTGCGGCCCGCTGGCGGTGATCGTGTTCGGCGCCGCCGAGGATACCCTCAGCTTCTTCCTGTCCTCCGGCGGTTACCCCTATTTCCCCGGCTATATGCTGACTACCATCACCGGCTGCATGATCTACGCCCTGTTTTTCTACCGGGCCAAGATCACGTGGCGGCGCATCATTCTGGCCAAGCTCCTCACCAATATCCAGAACGTGCTGCTGGGCGCCCTGTGGAGCGCCATCCTGTACAGCAAGGGCTACCTCTACTACCTGACCCAGAGCGCCGTGAAAAACGCCCTGTATCTGCCGCTGCAAATTCTGCTGCTGGGCTTCCTGTTTCAGGCGGTGCTGCCGGTGATGCAGCGCCAGCACTGGCTCCCGGAGCAGCTGCCGGGCAGCCGCCTGCGCTGGTAAGCGACGTGTTTACAAATAATTAAAATTGCGGGTATTGACTTTACCTGCCCACGGTGGTAAACTCCATTTAGCACTCAGGAGATAGGAGTGCTAAATGGAGTTTTATCATGGAATTGACAGACCGGAAAAAGCAAATATTAAAGATCGTGGTGGACGGCTATGTGGCCACGGCGGAGCCGGTGAGCTCCAAGGCCATTGCCGAGAAGATGCCCGGCAGGATCAGCTCCGCCACCATCCGCAATGAGCTGGCGGATCTGGTGGAGATGGGATATCTGGAGCAGCCCCACACCTCCGCCGGCCGGGTTCCCTCCGCCAAGGGCTACCGGCTCTACGTCAACGAGCTTATGGAGCGCCGTGCGCTGCCGGAGGCGGAGGCCGAGAGCATCCGCCGCTCCCTCACCGGGAAAATGTCTCAGGTGGATCAGGTGATGGCCCAAGCGGGCCAGATGGTCTCCAGCATGGTGGGCTACCCCGCCTATGCCATGGCGGACCACACCCAAGCGGTGACGGTGCAGCGGTTCGACCTCATTGCTGTGGACGATGACAGCTTCATCGCCGTGGCCATGCTGTCGGACAGCCGGGTCAAGAGCCAGCTGCTTCGCTGGCAGCTGCCGGTGGAGCGGGAGGCCCTGACGGAGATAAGTCACCTGCTGAATACCCACTTTACCGGCCTTGGGCCGGAGGAGATGAACGCCCGGCTCATGAGCCTGTCGGATCAGGTGTCCGGCAAGTGGTTCCTGCTGCTGAATCAGGTGTGCGAATACGCCGGACAGCTGTTGAAGGACGCTGCCGGGCAGGAGGTCTATCTGGGCGGCACCACCCAGCTGCTGAAATTCCCGGAGTACCGGGACGCCGACAAGGCCCGTGACCTGATGACCTTCATGGTGGACAACAAGCAGAACCTTCCGGTGCCGTCAGGCAACGCCCCGGTGCAGATCCTCATCGGGCCGGAGAATGTGGATGCCGCTCTGAAGGAGAGCAGCGTGGTCATTGCCAGCTATGATATCGGTGACGGTATGCGTGGGCTGGTAGGGGTGGTAGGTCCCACCCGCATGGACTATGCATCCGTGGCGGCCCGGCTTACCTGCTTTGCCGAGAGCCTGAGTCATATGTTTGAAAAGCGGCAGCTGCCGCCTACCAAGGAGGAACAGTCATGAGCGAGAAGGAAAAGAAGAACGCCCCTCAGGAGGAGCAGCCGCAGGCCAATACCACTCCGGAAACGGAGCAGGCTGCGGAAGAGACCGTCGAGGAGGAGACCTTTACCGTCACCCGTGAGCAGATGGAGCAGATGGAGCAGCTGGCCAAGATGGTCAGCGATGCCAGCGACAAGTATCTGCGTCTGGCGGCGGAATACGACAACTACCGCAAGCGCACCACCAAGGAAAAGGAAAATACCTACGCCGATGCCAAGGCGGACACCGTCAAGGAGTTTCTGGGGGTGCTGGATAACCTGGAGCGTGGCCTTGCCCAGTTTGACGAGGGCGACCCCCACCGTCAGGGCATGGAGCTGATCTGTCGGCAGTTTCTGGCAGTGCTGGAGAAGCTGGGTGTCACCCGCATCGAGGCACAGGGCCAGCCCTTCGATCCTCAGAAGCACGATGCCGTGATGCACATCGAGGACGAGAACGCCGGTGAGAACACCGTGGTGGAGGTACTTCAGCAGGGCTACCAGCTGGGCGACAAGGTTCTCCGGTTCGCCATGGTCAAGGTAGCCAACTGAAAGGAGAAGCATCATGGAAAGAAAGAGACTGTATCGCAACGTCAACGATAAAATGCTGTGCGGCGTGTGCTCCGGCCTTGCCGACTACTTCAATATCGACCCCACGCTGGTGCGTCTGGCTTGGGTGGTGCTGGGCCTCATGGGCGGCAGCGGCCTGCTGGCCTATATCATCGCTTCCATCGTGATCCCCGTGAACCCGGACCAGCAGTAACGATCCGTAAAAAATCAATCTATATATATCTTATCAGGAGGCAATCATTATGTCTAAAGTTATCGGTATCGACCTTGGTACGACCAATTCCTGCGTCGCCGTCATGGAGGGCGGCGAGGCTGTTGTGATTCCCAACGCAGAGGGCAACCGCACCACCCCGTCCGTGGTGGCCTTCAGCAAGAGCGGCGAGCGTATGGTGGGCCAGACGGCAAAGCGTCAAGCCATCACCAATCCTGACCGCACCATCGCTTCCATCAAGCGTGAGATGGGTTCTGACCACCGTGTGAACATCGACGGCAAGAGCTACACCCCGCAGGAGATCAGCGCCATGATCCTGCAAAAGCTGAAGAGCGACGCCGAGGCCTATCTGGGCCAGCCCGTCACCGAAGCTGTCATCACCGTCCCCGCCTACTTCACCGACGCCCAGCGTCAGGCCACCAAGGACGCCGGCAAGATCGCCGGTCTCGATGTCAAGCGCATCATCAACGAGCCCACCGCCGCTGCTCTGGCCTACGGTGTGGATAAGGAGCAGACCCAGAAGATCATGGTCTACGATCTGGGCGGCGGTACCTTCGATGTCTCCATTCTGGAGATCGACGACGGCGTCATCGAGGTGCTGGCCACCGCCGGCAACAACCGGCTGGGCGGCGACGACTTCGACCAGTGCATCATGAAGTATCTGGTCAGCGAGTTCAAGCGCACCGACGGCATCGACCTGTCCGGCGACAAGGTGGCTATGCAGCGCCTGAAGGAAGCTGCCGAAAAGGCCAAGATCGAGCTGTCCGGCGTCACCAGCAGCAACATCAACCTGCCTTATATCACCGCCGACGCCACCGGCCCCAAGCATCTGGACGTGACCCTGACCCGTGCCAAGTTCAACGAGCTCACCGGCCATCTGGTGGATGCCACCATGGGCCCCGTGCGTCAGGCCATGTCCGACGCCGGTCTGAAGGCCAGCGATCTGTCCAAGGTGCTGATGGTGGGCGGCTCCAGCCGTATCCCCGCCGTGGTGGAGGCCGTGAAGAAATTCACCGGCAGCGAGCCCTTCAAGGGCATCAATCCCGATGAGTGCGTGGCCATGGGTGCCGCCCTGCAGGCCGGTGTGCTGACCGGCGACGTCAAGGGCCTGCTGCTGCTGGACGTCACCCCCCTGTCCCTGGGCATCGAGACCATGGGCGGCGTCTGCACCCGCCTCATCGAGCGCAACACCACCATCCCCGTGAAGAAGAGCCAGATCTTCTCCACCGCCGCCGATAACCAGACCTCCGTGGAGGTCAATGTCCTGCAGGGCGAGCGTGAAATGGCCGCCGCCAACAAGAGCTTGGGCCGCTTCCATCTGGACGGCATCGCTCCGGCCCGCCGTGGCGTGCCTCAGATCGAGGTGACCTTCGACATCGACGCCAACGGCATCGTCAACGTCTCCGCCAAGGATCTGGGTACCGGCAACGCCCAGCACATCACCATCACCTCCTCCTCCAACATGAGCAAGGATGATATCGAGCGTGCTGTGAAGGAAGCCGAGCAGTATGCCGCCGAGGACGCCAAGATCAAGGAGAAGGTGGAGGTCCGCAATCAGGCCGATCAGATGGTCTATCAGGCGGAAAAGACCCTCAGCGAAGTGGGCGACAAGGTACCCGAGAGCGAGAAGGCTCCCATTCAGGCCGGTATCGACAAGCTGAAGGAGACCCTGAAGGGCGAGGACACCGACGCCATCAAGGCCGCCACCGAGGAGCTGACGCAGGCCTTCTATAAGATGAGCGAGAAGCTGTACCAGCAGCAGGCGCCTCAGGGCGACGCTGCGGCCCAGCAGCCCGGCGGCGACACCGGCGCACAGGGCGGCCAGTATTACGACGCCGACTACAAGGTCGTGGATGATGACGACCAGAATAAGTAAGCATCCTGCGCCCCGCAGCGCAGCTTGACCACCGGAAAGGGGCAGGGCTTCCTGTCCCTTCCTGTGGCGTTTGGAACCAGATGATATCCGGCCGTCTTTCCGGCCGCCGGATATTCCCGGAGAAGGGAGAAACGCCGGTATGGCAGAAAAACGAGACTATTACGAGGTCCTTGGCGTAGACAAAAACGCCAGCGAGGACGAGATCAAACGGGCCTATAAAAAGCTGGCCCGCAAATATCACCCGGACATGAACCCCGGCGACAAGGAGGCCGAGGAGAAGTTCAAGGAGATCAACGAGGCCAACGAGGTCCTGTCCGATCCGGAGAAGAAGGCCCGCTATGACCAGTTTGGCTTTGCCGGCACCGATCCCAACTATGGCGCCGGTCAGGGCGGCGGCTTCGGCGGCTTCGACTTCGGTGATCTGGGGGACATCTTCGGCAGCTTCTTCGGCGGCGGCTTCGGCGGCCAGCAGCAGCGCCGTAACGGCCCTCAGCGGGGCGAGAGCATCCGGGTCAGCGTATCCCTGAGCTTTACGGAGGCCGCCTTCGGCTGCGAAAAGGAGCTGACGGTGGAGCGCATGGAGCAGTGCGCCACCTGTAAGGGCAGCGGCTGCGCCCCCGGCACCACGCCGGAGGTCTGCCCCGAGTGCCACGGCAGCGGTGTGGTACAGACCCGCCGCCAGACGCCCATGGGGGTGTTCGCCTCCAGCAACCCCTGCCGCAAGTGCGGCGGTACGGGCCGCATCATCCACCAGCCCTGCCCCGACTGTCACGGCGGCGGCTTCACCCGCAAGCGCAAGACCATCAAGGTCTCCATTCCCGCCGGCATCGACCACGGCCAGACCATCTCCCTGCGGGGACAGGGCCATGCCGGGAAGAACGGCGGCCCCGCCGGCGACCTGCTGGTCACGGTGATGGTGCAGCCCCACGACGTGTTCCGCCGGGACGGCACCGCCGTGTTCTGCGAGGCCCCCATCACCTTCACGCAGGCGGTGCTGGGCGCCGAACTGGAGATCCCCACCATCGACGGTAAGGTGAAGTACACCATCCCGGAGGGGACGCAGACCGGCACCGTGTTCCGCCTGAAGGGCAAGGGCATCCCTGTCCTCAACGGCCGGGGCCGTGGCGACCAGTACGTCACCGTCACCATCGAGACGCCCCGGAACCTGAACCGGGAGCAGAAGGATGCCCTGCGGAAATTCAGCGAGACCTTGAACGAGGGGAACTACGAGAAGCACCGCAGCTTCTTCAAGAAGAAGTAACGCCTATGTATCTGGCAGATTATCACGTACATTCCACCTGCTCGCAGGACGGCCGGCAGACCATGGCACAGGCGGCACAGGCCGCCGTGGCCGCCGGGCTGGATGAGCTGTGCCTGACGGATCACGTGGACACCGTCTACTGGGGCCCGGAGCAGAAGCCCCGCTGGGACTTCGATTGGGACGCCGTCTGCCGCCAGTTCCGTCAGGCGCAGGAGCAGTGGGGCCACCGCATTACCCTGCGGCTGGGAGCGGAGCTGGGAGAGGCCGCCATGAGCTTTCAGCGGGCGGAGCATTTGATGCAGAATGCCCCTCCGCTGGACTTTGTCATCGGCTCCGTCCACATGGCGGGAAAGAAATTTCACCACAAAGATCTTTATTATATTGAAAAAGCCGACGAAGCGTATTATGATAGTATCATCGACAGCTATCTGGAGGACGTGCTGGCGCTGGCCCGGTGGGGCAAGTTTCAGGTGCTGGGCCACTTGACCCTGCCCCTGCGGTATATCAACGAAAACTACGGTGAGCACATGACCTTCGCCCACCACATGGATCAGGTGGAGGAGATCTTCCGTACCATCATCCCCAAGGGGCTGGGCATCGAGTGCAACACCAACCGTGGAAACGAGCCATTGCCCGGCGCCGATATCCTGCGGCTCTACCGCCGTCTGGGGGGCGAGATCATCACCTTGGGCAGCGATGCCCACCGTCCGGCGGACGTGGGCTGCTTCATCCGCCAGCGGCAGGAGCTGCTGCGGGAGTGCGGCTTCCGCTACTTCACCACCTTTACCGGCGGAAAGCCGGAGTTCAAAGAATTGTAAGAGGAGAATACACCATGAAAATTGCCATCGGCTGCGATCACGGCGGCTATCTGCTGAAGCAGGACATCCTCATCTGGCTGGAGGAGCACAACATCGACTTCGAGGATGTGGGCTGCTACTCCACCGAGAGCGTAGACTATCCCATGTACGGCGAGAAGGTAGGCCGCATGGTGGCCTCCGGCCAGTGCGACAAGGGCATCGTCATCTGCACCACCGGCATCGGCATCTCCATCGCCGCCAATAAGGTGGCGGGCATCCGCTGCGCCCACTGCACCGACCCCCTGTCCGCCGAGATGACCCGCCGCCACAACGATGCCAACGTGCTGGCGCTGGGCGCCGGCATCACCGGCCCCAATCTGGCCAAGCGCATGGTGGAGGTCTTTCTGAACACCGAATTTGAGGGCGGACGCCATGCCCGCCGGGTGGCACAGCTGGATGCCATCCGACCCTGAACCTGAGAAAAAGGAGGTATCGTCATGGCAACCAGAGGTTATCAGAGCTACCGTGGCCGAAACCACGGGAAGGTGCTGCTGGTCATTGTGCTGGTGCTGATCCTGCTGGCCGCCGTGGGATATCTGGTGGCGCAGGAGTATATGGTCTACGATGACGAGGGCCACCGGCATCTGGAGCTGCCCTTCCTGAAAAAGGGACAGACGGAGCAGCCCCAGCAGCCGGAGGACACCACGCCGGATGACGTGAACCTCATCATCGATGAGCCGGAGCGCCCTCTGCTGAAGGAGCTTCACGCCCGCCAGCTGCCGGACACCGTGCTGACGGAGGATCCCTCCGCCGTGCTGGCGGAGCACCCGGAGGCGGTGGTGATCCCGGTGAAGCTGCGGGACGGCACCGTCACCTATGACACGCAGACCGCCGCCAGGGACACCGTCACCACCGGCGGCCCGGAGACGCTGACAAACCTCAGGACCCTCCTCTCCGGCGACACATGGACTGTGGCCCGCATCGCCTGCTTTGCCGATATGGACTTTGCCAACGCCCAGCCCGACCAGGCGGGACTGCTGCGGACCGGCGACGGCTGGCTGTGGTACGACGATGACGCCGCCTGCTGGCTGGACCCCGGTAAGGCAGCTGCACGGGAGTATCTGGTGCAGCTGTGTAAGGAGTGCGCCGAATTGGGCTTCGACGAAATTCTGCTGGACTACTGCACCTACCCTGTCCACGGCCGTCTGGACCGCATCGACTACGGCTCCGTCACCAACCTCACCGACACCCTCAGCGTGTTCGTGGAGGGGGTGCGGGAGGCCCTGCCCAAAACCACCGCCCTGTCGGCGCTGGTGCGGGATCAGGTGACGGCGGATGCCAACGACGGCGGCGTCACCCTCGCCCTGCTGACGGAGCACTTCGACCGCATCTATGTGGACACAGACACCGTGGACGCAGCGGCTCTGCAAGGGCTGCTCCCGGCAGACTTTGACCCCGTGACCCGGCTGGTGCAGGTGGCGGCGGAGTCCGCCTCCTCCGGCAGCTATGTCACCCGGTAAATTTTCCTGTTGCCAAGCGGGAAAAGTTGTAGTAAAATAGTAGCCACGACCTCTCCTCCGCTGACAGCTGCGGAGCCGGTCTCACGCAATGGATACCCACGAATCATGTCAGGCGGGGAACCGAGCAGCATTAAGAGGGACCATCCATGTGCCGTGAGGGCGCCGGCTCCACAGCTGCCAACGGAGGAGAATTTTTGTTTTTTCGGGAGGAGGAGATCCATGTATCAGGCGCTGTACCGCAAGTGGCGGCCCAAGGTGTTTTCCGAGGTCGTGGGACAGGAGCACATCACGGATACCCTCCGCCGTCAGGTGGCCGAGGGCCATACCGCCCATGCCTATCTCTTCACCGGCACACGGGGTACCGGCAAGACCACCTGCGCCCGGATACTGGCCAAGGCGGTGAACTGCCTGTCCCCGGTGGACGGCGAGCCATGCGGCCGGTGCGAGGCCTGCCGGGCCGTGGATGCCGGTACCACGCTGGATATCACGGAGCTGGACGCCGCCAGCAACAACGGCGTGGATCAGGTCCGTGCGCTGCGGGAGGAGGCGGTATATACTCCCGCCGTGCTGAAAAAGCGGGTGTATATCATCGACGAGGTGCATATGCTCTCCACCCCGGCCTTCAACGCCCTGCTGAAGATCCTGGAGGAGCCGCCGGAGCATCTGATGTTCATTCTGGCCACCACGGAGCTGCACAAGGTACCGGCCACCATCCTCTCCCGGTGCCAGCGCTTCTCCTTCAAGCGCATCCTGCCTCGTGACATGGAGCGCCAGCTGCTGCACATCGCTCAGGCCGAGAAGATCGACCTCACCGCCGACGGAGCGGAGATCCTCTCCCGCATGGCGGGGGGCGCCCTGCGGGATGCCCTGAGCCTGCTGGATCAGTGCCGTGTGGCGGAGGGCCAGCTCACCAGCCGTGCCGTGCTGGATGTGCTGGGCCTTGCCGGCAGCGTCCAGACCCAGCAAATGATGCGCTGTATTCTGGATCGTCGGACGCCGGATGCCCTGCTGCTGCTGGATCAGCTGTACCGCAGCGGCAAGGACGTCTCTGCCCTGCTGGGGGAGCTCAGCGATCTGGCACGGGAGATGACCATTCTCAAAGCGGCGCCGGAGGGGGGCAGCGCCCTGCTCTCCGGGCTGTACGATACCAAGACCCTGACGGGCCTCTCCGGAAACGTCTCCATGCAGCGGCTGCTGTACCTGACGGAGACGCTGCAAGGGGCCCGTGCCGCCCTGCCGGACAGCTTCCAGCCCCGGACGGATGTGGAGCTGTGCCTGCTGCGGCTGTGTGACGAGAGCCTCTGCGGCGACCTGACGGCCCTCAGCGCCCGGCTGGACCGGGTGGAGGAGCTGCTGAAAAAGGGTGTCCCCGCCCGCCGGGAGCGCCCCGCCGCCCAACCGGCGGCAGAGCGTCCCGCTGCCCCGGAGTCCCGCACCTCAGCGGATTCAGAGTCCCGCCCCGCTGCGGCGGAGAAGCGTCCTCCCGCCCCGGAGGAGGTCCCGTGGGAGGAGCCGCCTCTGCCCGACGAACCGGCGGGCCGGGAGCGTGTCTTTGACATCCCGGAGGAGCCGCAGCGCTCTTCCGCCCCAAAGCCCACTCATAGAGTTCCCCGCAGGTCTGTCTCCGCAGACCCGGCCCCCTCGGCGCCCGCAGGCGACAGCCGCCTGTGGACCCAACTGCTGGATCAGTTCAAGGGCCGCCTGCCGGTGAACCACCGGGTCTTTCTCAACATGGCCTCCGGCACCGTGGAGGGTGACTGTCTCACCGTCCACTGCCGCAACGATTTCGTCCGGGACTCCCTGAATAACCGCACGGTGCTGGCGGTGCTGGAGGAGGTCACCTCCGCCGCCGTGGGAAGCCCCATCCGGGTGATGCTGACGGTGGGCGGCGAAACGCCATCTGCCCCCCGCCCTGCCCCGAAGCCCCCCCGCCCCGCTCCGGAACCCGCTCCCGCACCGGAGAAGGAGCGCCCTCCCCTGCCGGAGGAGCCGCCCCTGCCTGCGGAACCATCCCGCCCCCCGGAGCCGAAAGCGGAGGAGGAACGTCCCCCTCTGCCGGAGGAGCCCTCGGTGCAGGAGGAGAACGCTCCACCTTGGGAGGGCGGCAGCAAGGACCGGCTGGAGGAGCTGATCGGCCCCGGCAGCCAGCTGGAGCACTTCAAGATCAAATAGTCCATCGGGTTGGACAAAAGCTGGACAAATACCGGACAAAAACAGTCCGCCGGAAGCTCCCGGATCGGACAAAACGGACCCCTAAAACAGATCAATAAGGAGGATACACAGCTATGGCAAAAGGATACAGCGCACGGGGAGGCTTCTCCGGCGGCGGAAGCGCCATGCGCCAGCAGCAGATGCAGCAGAAGCTGCTGAAGATGCAGCAGGATATGGCGGCGGCACAGGAAGCGGTGGAAAACGCCAGCTTTACCGCCTCGGTGGGCGGCGGTGTGGTGCAGGCCACCGTGTCCGGCAAGAAGGAGCTGACGGCCCTGACCGTCAAGCCGGAGGCCGTGGACCCGGAGGATGTGGAGATGCTGCAGGATCTGGTGATCTCTGCGGTGAACGAGGCCCTGCGCCAGGCGGACGAGGCCATGAACAGCTCCATGCAGAACTTCACCGGCGGTCTGAATCTTCCTGGCTTCGGCCTGTGATCCCCGGAAGGAAGCGCAAAGGCTGGAATCGGCATACGATCAAAGAAGCAGCGGGCAGACACGCCGAACGGCGTGCAGTCTTGCTAATGTCTTTGATACGATTGCGGCTTTTCTCTGCGAGAAAGCTTATGAGATCTTCCTCAGAGGAATCAATAATCTCCTCAGGAGATAAGTATTCCGTCAATACACTGGAAGAGGTTGCTCCATAAATGTCGCAGAAAGGCTGGTCATCACCTTCTAACATCTGTAGTTCACTGAACTTCAGATACAGGTTAGAAACCAGATAGGTTTTCTCTCTGGTCATGCATTCAACAAGATGCAAACGATGTCTTGTGAGGCGTTTAAGAGCCAAGAACTGGCTTCCACGCCAAGGCTCAGTTTCGATATTTCCTGCACGTGCATAATCAGCAATAACAAAGGCATCAATGGGATCAGACTTACCTAATCCGATATAAGACTTTTTGTAATTCGCTGTGCACTTGGGATTGAGCACAAAAACATAAGGTTTGAAATTCATCAGTTCCTCGCAGGAAGAGAGAAAGTTTGCAATGTGAATGCTGTAAACAGAGGTAGATTCTAAAGCAACAACAATCGTATTAAGTTCAGGGTGTTGTTTTAGACACTCAAGTATCTTCTCGGCTAATTCCTCAGCACCAGGCTGATTATTAGCAAAAGAAGAGTTTATGTATTTATTTTTGTAAAAATCCAACGCACAGACATAGTTGGATTTTGAGCTGACGTCAATACCGACGTAAAGCGTAGATAATGGGTTAATCTTTAACATGATATCACCCGCCTTTCCGATTAAGTATTCTTGGAACCTGAAGTAAAAGGTTTATCCTGGGAATCATATGCTGACCGAAACCTCGCGTAATAAGCATGCACCCTGGCAGCTCTTTTGCTGGTGCTGTACGCCAGGGGATGAAACATCTGTGTAAGCGGAATGTGACATATGATTCAGGCTGCAAGCTCCATAAGCAGGCACCGGAGAGCGGGCTGAAAGGATGAAAAGCAGTGCCTCTAGACATCAGACTCTGCTGATATCATACCACAGAATAACCTATGAAACTAATAACCAATGTAGATGAGATGGAAAGGGTTTATCCCAGGTGTCTCAGATCATCTATAAATCTATAGAAAGGATAAGTGCATAACCATCATTTCTACTGGCTATACACTTATTATACGAGGATAAATCATATGAAAAAATATCAGAATAAGAAAGTTAGAAGCGGAACAGCAAAATTGCTTGCGTCAGCATTTGTGGTTGCCGGGGTTTTGTCAGCCTGTGCGGTGAGTTATCAGGCGGCGGAGCTTTACAACGCCGCTTTCGCGTCAACGGTTGAGTCAGAGGAACTGGAATTACCGGAGGCTCCCGAATATGAAGTACTGGAGGGAACGGAAGCGGATTTTGCAGGAATGGATATCATTGATGAGGAGGAAAGTGAAGTTGCGACAGCAAGCACGATGGTAGTGGTCGACTGGAGTGTTCCAAAAAATACCGTCAAAAGAACCGTCGCTTTCAGTAAAAAGGCAGGTGAGACCATCAAAGTTTCTCTGGATAT
>OGYY01002657.1_pt1 | contig 12658 bp, 10 predicted proteins | sample 1576671 | NCBI WGS metagenome assembly OGYY01 (sample SAMEA3541593, study PRJEB24748) | human gut metagenome | biome: human gut; feature: human-associated habitat; material: faeces | place: China | collected 2012 | reverse complement strand
GAGCCACCTCCGGTTTGCCTGCGGTCTCCCACAGGAGCAGCGCCAGCGCACGGCGTATTTGTTTTTTCAAGATTTTACGGTCTTTAAGCAACGTGTTTTGCGACAACGTATTGGCTGTAGAATATGCATCGAGCAGCCAGCGTGACAATTATCCATCACCAAGACTTTCTGAATTGGAGATGTAGTAGCGATAGCAGCCATTCTGTCGGCAATCGATATTCACCCAAATGTTTTTCCTGTGTCGTCATACGTCACTCACGTTATTTTTTACTTATCCAAAAAGCTGACAACCTCTGGAATCTCTTTATTCAAGAAGTCGTACCAAAGCTGAGGGCTATATCCCAAAGATGTATGATGAATCATATAGAACGGCAGCTTGTAGCCGTTAGCAAATTGCAGTTCACCTTTCTTAGGATAAGAGTTGTTGATTTTTTCATCCAATGTTTGGATAAAATACTTCACACCTTTCTCGTCAAGAATATTCATGCCTTTGTCGTTTCTTAGACCAACAAATATGCAAACATCTGGCTTGATGATCTGCACGACATCAGCTAAGCACTTCCATGCCGTCTCGTAATCAGCCAAGGAGGGCACCTCATGTGTGCCTTTCATAGGCTCCTGTATGAAGTTATAAGAAGCTATTTTATTCCAAAAGCCCTCGACATCCATGTCGCTTTCATCCAAGAATGTTTTCTGAAGGTTTGTATGGAATTTCCAGCTACCTTCTTCTATTGCACAATTAATGATTCCTCTTGTATACTCCTTGTCTGTAACACATCTATCATATTCCTCTGGGCAGAATTCGCCTTCGTCATTCACCGTATAGTGCGAGTCTCCCATGATAAGCACACGCTTTGGTGCCGAAGCATAGTTGCAACCTATCCAAGGATAGTGTACAAGATTCTCAACTTTATCAAACTGCGAATCAAATTGTTTGTCTGATGTTGTCATAATAACCTAATTTCCGCAACACTATAATTCAATATTATTTATAAGAACCAGAGCAACAAAAAGTTGATTAGTTTTTTGCCATGTCAGAAATCTCACTTGTTTTAGTGTTGCATTTAAAAACAAATAAAACTCTGAATGACACGGCAAAAATACAAATAAAATCTAAGAAACACACTCCTTTTGGGGATTTTTTTTCAATTATGGAGCAATTTGATGCTTTTTTAGCTCAAACCATAGATTCCACCTTGGGATTGAGATGCACTATGTTTGGTTATCAATATAGCGAGATTCTACGTTCTCTGATGTGCGTATATCTTTGTGGTGGCTCATGTCTTGAGGATATTTCAACACACCTTATAAAACATTTTATAAAAATATCATAGCCTTCAAAGATATTTTTAATCTGTGCCATTTTTTTGCACACTCTTGCACTACCTTTGCAATAAATTTTAAATGTTAAGTGTATGAAACTGAAAGAACTTTTACTTAGTACGGATTTTGACGCATTGATTCCTGCCTTAAAAAAGGAAGGATATTTGGCCATCAGGCAATATCGTGAGGCATACGACATCCTTTGCCATCTTACTCCAGCGGATGAATCCGAGATTAAGAACCCCCAAATACGTGTAGAGTGGGTTAAACCTCTTGAAGGCTATGAAGATGAAGAGCCATATATTAATGTATACAATTGTGAAGGTGATCTTTGGGAAAGCAATGTCGCCAAGGAAGTTATTGTTGACGATGCCTGTAGACTTACTAAAGAAGAAGTCATAGCCAAGATTCTTTGGAGTTGTACTTTCTATGGCTATACGCCACAGACTACCCAAGAAACCATTGAGGACAGAATCGAGCACAAGATGCACACCAGTTATGGTACTATGGCAAGAAAGTTAGAACAAAAGTTCTATCTCAATTATTTGCCTGGCCATAAGAAAAGAGAGGTTCTCGAAACCATGAAGCTCTTTTCTCATGATAGTATATCCATGAGCATGGAAGACTGGGACTATTGCAACAAGAGAATCGCCAAAGCATCCAATATCAGAAAGAAGCGTGACTATCGTATGCAGAAGAGAATTGACTATCTAGACTATAGAGAAAAATATGAAGGTCTCCGAGATAAGTTCATGGGTGGAAAGGACATCACTTTTCATGACATGGACTTCATCTATGATGGTTTCTCTATGTTGCTAACCAACATGGAGACTCATACTTATGGAGAAAGCAGCAGAGTGGATTACCTGAAGAAACTGATAAAGTACATCGAGCTGGATTCAGATAATGAGTTTTTCAATCCGCAGAAGCTAGTCGTATTATGTAAGGTGTCCTCACTTCATCCACTTTCTTTGAAAGAGGAAGAAGATATCAAGAGTGAGTTCCAAATGTTGGCAGGAAAAGGAAAATTAGTCTTTGGTACCAGAGAGGTAAGTCCCGATGTAGTTGATTTGCATTTTACGATACTTATTCAGAAATACGAAAAACGTCAACCATTTATTTAGCTGATGTTTAAAAGACTTGTCACCAAGGTGGAAACCATTCTCTATTGACCTCCATCTTGGTTTTTAAGTTCATTAAACTGTGAGACATTGTAAAACTCCGTAAAAGCACCACCCTTGCTTTGATTTCCTCAAGAATGAGCATGACCAAAGACATGAAAACGAGGTTGAGAACGATAGACCTCTAACAAAAGAGGAAGGCTTCCCCTACCCTCGTCAAGTATGCCTTCCGGTGGAATATGGGTTATCAGGAAGTCCATTTTGCCAGCAAGGTGGATATTTGACTCCTTGCTTTGCAAACTTCGCGTGGATATATTCCCAAAACTTATCCTATCAAACTCATAGCAAGTATCATGGAGGAAGACTATCTCCCTTGTCAGCAGGAACTTGGCTTGCTCTGGACTATCTTCCAAGAGTAACTCATGATTGCCAGCCACAAAAATATAAAGTTTGGCGGGATGGCTTAACAACCAGGAAAAGAAGTCCTCCATGCCATCCTTGCCAAAGCCAGGCACTACATCGCCAGCACAAAGCAGGATGTTAGCTTCTTCTGGGATATGAAGCCGATTGTGCATCCCATGAGTATCAGAGAACGCAAAAATCCGATGTTCCTTATAGTTGAATAGCATAAATCTAAATCTTATAAAGTTAATACTTCAATGGTGAATGTGGGCAGAATCTCTTCCGACCACATTTTTTGCATTGGCTTCCTATTTCATTTTTTAAGTGATACGAGACCTGTTTTCTTATTTTTCCTGACACACTTTATAAACATCAAACCATAAACCATGCAACATGTCAAGCAGTTTGATTTTATCGTCTGAAGATATGGGTAAGCCGGCAATCTCCTCTGGTTCGAAGCTGACGGATGAGACTTCATTTTTTAGCTCTAGCAAGAGCATATCCATTCGTTTCTCCAAGTATTGTTTCAACCAAGAGAGTTCGTCAAAATCACAAGTTGGAATTTTGATGTTTGATACACATTTTTGTTTCTTATCACCTGTCACTGAGTACAAATTCGCAAACCATATATCGCCAAAACCAACACTCAAACTGAGTTCTATGCTATATGTCTTTCCCATATAGGAAAAAACATACTCACTTTGAGCTTCATCACCTATGTCAAAGTCAACCCATTGATTCATCTTCATATGCTTGAATGATTAACAATAGTTGTTCTTCACTTGTGCCCAATGTCTCCTGTACAAGATCCACCTTTGTTGTGTCCATAAATGATTGTGACACTGACATAAGTTGAGTCAGTTCTCCCATCAGCAAAGGATATTTTACAGAGGTGACGATTCGCATAGACACCTTATTATATTTAGCCCAATCCACCAGGGTGTATTGCCTAAAAGATCGGCAGATAGCCTCTGCCCTGCTCTCTCCTTTCATAGGAAAGGAATAGATACGGCGTTTTACCGATATTCCGTGTTTAGTTTGTTCCATGATTTCTTGTTACTTTACATCTATGGCACAAAGGTAGTCTGAAAATGGAAAAAATTACTGCACACCTAAAAAACATTTTAGATGTGACAACATTTTACACAGGAAATATGTTCCTTTGCCACAAAATAAATATACAATGAAGAGGAGGAACATATGGGGGCAATGCTCCATCTATAAACAGATTTTCTTGCCGCCCAAGATTGTGGTTTTCCCATTGGAATTGATAGACGAGATTATCCTACATGAAATGAGTCATCTCAAATTTATGCATCATAGGAAACAATTTTGGGAGTACTTTAGTTTCCTGCAAGGAAGAGATGCCAAACTATGCAAGATGAAGGAAAGTGTATTTTTCGCCAAATACGACGAAATGATAGAGTTCTTACTAAAATAATTAGCAATTGTGCAACATTATTTCTCACTTTTTCATTATCTTTGTGCCAAAATTTAAAAGTATAGAATATGGCTATCAATCAATTGAACAAATATGTCTGGCTCGTAGAGACCATTCATCGAGCAAGAAACAGGGGTGGCATTACCCTGAAGGAGATTCAAAGCAGATGGTTGGACTCTGACCTCAGTGAGGGAACGGAACTTTCTCGCCGTACCTTTATCAACAATCTCCATGCCATCGAGGAACTGTTTGAGATTAACATCGAATGTAGTAGCGGATTCCGTTATCACATAGAGTATGGCAATTGCTTCGAGGAAGGAAGCACCAGGAACTGGTTACTCAACGCCTTCTCACTCAACGCCATGGTGGGCAACAGTCGCAAACTCAAGGAGAGGGTTCTCCTGGAGGACATGCCATCTGGCAGGAACTTCCTGGAGGATATCATCAAGGCGATGCGCGACAACCACGTTATATTCATCTCTTACTACAGTTACTATAACGAGAAGTATTATGAGTTTGACATCCATCCTTATTTCGTGAAGGCTTTCAAGAAACGTTGGTATGTGGTCGCATATAGTCCTGGCACGAACGATATCCGTTGCTATGCACTTGACCGTATGGAGAATGTCATCATCTCCGAGGAAATGTTCAAGATGCCTAAGGATCTGGAACCAGCTGAATACTTCAAGGATTGCTTTGGAATCATCAACAACAAGGATTCCGAAGTTCAAAAGGTAGTGCTAAAGGTAGATGCCTTCCAGAGTAACTACATACGCAATCTTCCTCTCCATGAGTCGCAAAAGGAGGCAGAGCGAACTGACTACGGTTCGCTGTTGTCTGTACGATCTGGTGGTCTCTGGAAGTAAAGAGAAGTACTCCAGGGAACTTGATCAGACCATTGTTGAGTGCTGTGATAGACTCCATATCCAGGTGGTTTGTTGGCTCATCAAGAAGCAGTACATTTGCTCCTGAGATCATCATCTTGGAGAGCAGGCAGCGAACCTTCTCACCACCGGAAAGTACAGCAACTTTCTTCACTCCGTCTTCACCGGAGAAGAGCATTCTTCCAAGGAATCCACGAACATAAGTTACATCCTTTTCCTCAGAGTACTGTGTCAGCCACTCTGTGATATTGTAGTCATTGTCGAATTCTCCGCCGAAATCCTTCGGGAAGTAAGCCTGAGAAGTTGTAACTCCCCATTTATATGTTCCCTCATCCGGTTCCATCTCGCCGATCAGGATCTTGAAGAGGATTGTCTTAGCAAACTCATTTCCACCAACAAAAGCAACTTTATCCTCGCGGCCAAGTGTGAATGTAAGATTATCAAGAATCTTCTCGCCGTCAATTGTCTTGGAAAGTCCTTCTACAGTGAGAACTTCATTACCAATCTCACGGTTCGGACGGAAGTCGATGTAAGGATATTTACGGCTGGACGGACGCATGTCGTCAAGCTGGATCTTCTCCAGGGCACGCTTTCTGGAAGTAGCCTGTTTGGACTTGGAAGCGTTCGCACTGAATCGAGAAATAAATTCCTGCAGCTCTTTGATCTTTTCTTCTTTTTTCTTGTTGGCCTCTTTCATCTGACGGATCAGCAGCTGGCTTGACTCGTACCAGAAGTCGTAGTTTCCTGCGTAAAGCTGGATCTTGCCGTAATCGATATCGGCAATCTGTGTACATACCTTGTTCAGGAAGTAACGGTCATGGGATACAACGATAACTGTGTTGTCAAAGTTGATCAGGAATTCTTCCAGCCATGCGATCGCATCAAGATCCAAGTGGTTGGTAGGCTCGTCAAGAAGCAGGATATCCGGGTTTCCGAACAGTGCCTGTGCAAGAAGAACCTTGACCTTCTCAGAACCTGTCAGGTCTTTCATCAGTTTATAATGAAGCTCTGTCTCGATACCAAGTCCGTTCAGAAGGTTGGCAGCATCAGATTCTGCTTCCCATCCATCCATTGTAGCGAACTCAGCTTCCAGCTCACTTGCTTTGATTCCGTCTTCATCTGTGAAATCTTCTTTTGCGTAAATTTCTTCTTTCTCTTTCATGATTTCATACAGACGTGCATTTCCCATAATAACTGTATCAAGAACAGGGAACTCGTCATATTTGAAATGATCCTGCTGAAGGAAAGAAAGTCTCTCGCCCGGGGAGATAACTACATCACCGGATGTCGGCTCAAGCTGTCCGGAAAGAATCTTAAGAAATGTAGATTTACCGGCACCGTTCGCACCGATCATTCCGTAGCAGTTCCCCTCTGTGAACTTGATGTTAACATCTTCGAACAGCGCCTTTTTCCCGACGCGGAGGGTTACGTTATTTGCACTAATCATTTGAAAGTCTCCTTGTAAATAAATTAGAATTGTGATTACGTTGTTATAATTGTCCTTTTTCAAATACGTGTGAATAAGAACATACCAATCCATATATTAACATAGAAGAAAGGGTGCTGACAAGTACTGAAATAGAAAAATGCATACGAAAAAGCAGGGCAAACTGTGTGAAAATGTATAAGAACTAATCCTTGTTCTTTCCATTGTAAAAAGTTATAATGTTACTAAGAATCTCACAATATAAATAGCAGTAGAAAAGAGGAGAAACCATGGCACTTAAGAAAGCAACAATCGTACTGGAAGGTGGAGCAACAAGAGGCATATTTACTTCTGGTGCTCTGGATTACCTTATGGAACAGGATATTTATTTTTCAGATGTGATCGGTGTGTCTGCCGGCGCATGTAATGCAGTAGATTATGTTTCCAGACAGCCGGGACGTACAAGAGACTGTATGATTCCGAATACAAAAGATATGAAGTATATTAATGGAGTGAAAGATACGATCAGGGAGAAAAGTCTGATGAATATGGATTTGATTTTTGATAAATATCCGAATGAACTGATCCCATTTGATTTCGATACATATTTTCAGTCAGAGATGCACTGTGAGCTGGTAACGACAAACTGTCTGACTGGAAATGCAGAATATATGACGGAAACAGAAGATCCTGACCGATTGATGAAGATCTGTCGTGCATCAAGCAGTATGCCGCTTGTAACTCCGATGGTGAATATTGACGATGTCCCGTATCTGGATGGCGGACTTGCAGATTCTGTTCCGATTCGTCGTGCACAGAAGCTTGGGAATGAGAAGATCATAGTGATCCTGACGAGAAATCAGGGCTATCGTAAGAAAGTAATCTCACCGGCAGTGCAGAAGCTTTACAGACAGGCATATAAGTCCTATCCGAATGCAGTCCGGACAATCTTCAGAAGAAGTTTTATCTATAATAAGACGATGAATTATCTGGATCAGCTTGAGAAGCGTGGAGAGATCTATGTCCTTCGTCCACATGTAAAACCAGTATCACGGCTCGAACAGCATCCGGATGTCCTGCATGCATTTTATGAGCATGGATATCATCTGATGGAGCGAAAGACAGAAGAAATGTTGAAGTATCTTGAACAGTAATAAAAAAATCGACCTGTTAAAAGAAAAAAGAAAAGGGAGTTGAGTTATATGAGAGAGATTTTAGAAGAGACTCAGAACCGTGAATTATCGTGGCTTCGGTTCAATCAGCGTGTCCTCGAAGAAGCACGGGACGAGACAGTTCCTTTGATGGAACGTATGAAATTCGTAGCTATTTTCACAAGTAACTTAGACGAGTTTTTTATGATCCGCGTAGGAAGCCTGTATGATATGGCAGCAGCAGACAGTAAAAAGATCGATCAGCGATCCGGTATGACAGCAAAACAGCAGCTGGATGCAATTTATCGAGCTGTTTCCCCACTTTACAAGGAACGCGATAAGACATATGCAGAGATCAAGAAACAGTTAAGTCCGTATGGTGTCTGCGGTCTTGACTTCAAGGAACTGGAGCAGCAGGAGAAGAAGTTTGTAAAGAAATATTTCAAAGAAGAAGTAATGCCGGTGCTTTCCCCACAGATCGTAGATGCGAACCATCCGTTCCCACATCTGTTAAGTAAAGAACTGTATGTGGTTGCGAATCTGAAGCAGGGAGACAAGACGATGCTCGGAATCATCCCGGTACCACAATATATTTCTAATATTCTCTATCTTCCGGGGTATGACATCCGTTATATCCGTATGGAAAAGATTATACTGGAGTTTATTGATCTTGTTTTTGACCAGTATCAGATCTCAGACAAGAACTATATCCGTGTAACGAGAAATGCAGATGTATCACCGGATGATGAAGCTTATGCAGACAGCGGAGATTTCCGTCATGTGATGCAGGAGACACTTCATAAGAGAAGAAGGATGGCTGTTGTCCGTCTTGAGGCAGCCAATTCTCTGAGTAAAGAGATGGAGAAATATTTCTGTGAGAAATTCAATATCCGTCCGGAATGCATTTTCCGAACAAAGATGCCGATGAAGCTGGACTTTATCTTTGCAATCGCTGATAAACTTCCGGATTCGAAGAAAACAACGCTCGTGGATGTACCATTTTCTCCGCAGCCGTCTTCCATGCTTGCAGAGGGTAAGGTGATTCCGCAGATAAAGAAGAAAGATGTACTCCTTTGCTATCCATACGAAAGCATGGAACCGTTCCTCCAGCTGATCAAAGAAGCATCAACAGACCCGGAAGTTCTGACGATCAAGATCACAATCTACCGTCTGGCGAAGAAAGCACGACTTGTAGAATATCTCTGTGCAGCGGCTGAGAATGGAAAAGAGGTTACGGTCCTGATCGAGCTGAGAGCACGTTTTGATGAGCAGAACAACATTGACTGGTCCGAGCGTCTGGAAGAGGCTGGATGCCGTGTTCTGTACGGATTCGAGGGTTATAAGGTACACTCCAAGATTTGCCTGATCACATACAGAAACCGTACCGGAATTCATTACATTACACAGATTGGAACCGGAAATTATAACGAAAAGACAGCGAAGATGTATACCGATTACTCGCTGATGACAAGCAGACAAGAGATTGGTGAAGACGCAGCAGTCTTTTTCCAGAATATGTCGATCAGCAATCTGAATGGAGTTTACAAGCATCTGATTGTTTCACCGACAAGCCTGAAACAGAAAGTACTTGCCTTGATGGATGAAGAAATTGCAAAAGGTGAGAACGGAAGAATCATTATGAAAATGAATTCTGTTACGGACATGGATTTTATTCGAAAAGTAACAGAAGCATCTCAGGCAGGGGTGAAGATAGATCTGATCGTGCGTGGGATCTGCTGTATCCTCCCGGGAATCAAGGGAAAGACAGAGAATCTGCGTGTGACAAGTATCGTCGGAAGATATCTGGAGCATCCAAGACTTTTCGTCTTCGGAAAAGGAGCAGATGCAACAGTTTATATTGGATCTGCTGATATGATGACAAGAAATACAGAGAAGCGTGTAGAAGTCGCGTGCCCGGTCTATGATGTAGAGATCCGGAAACGCCTGTTCCATCAGCTTCATGTAATGCTTTCTGACAATGTGAAAGCTCGCGCGATGACAAGTGACGGAACATATGTGAAGAAACCGGTGGAAGACGGAGCAAGTCTTGTGAATGCACAGGAGACCTTTATGAGAGAAGCATCACAGGCAAAACGTCCGGCTGCAGCCAATGTGCCGAAGAAGAAAAAAGAAGGATTCTTAACAACCGTACTGAAGATTTTCAGAAAAAAACAATAGAAGGACGAGAGATGGAGGAGCAGAGAAAGATGAAACCGTTACAGAAAAAAGACTTTGGAAAGACATCGAAAGGGGAATTGGCTACCGTATATACACTGGAAAATGAAGCCGGAATGCAGATCAGTGTATCCGACTTCGGAGCAACACTGACAAGCGTACTTGTTCCGGATAAGGATAACAATCCGGTAGAAGTGACACTTGGATATGATGATGCAACCGGATATGAAGCCGGACTTGGAAATGCATTCGGAGCATCTGTTGGACGTAACGCAAACCGTATCGGTGGGGCAGTGATCGAGATCAATGGAACAGAATATCACCTGACAAAGAATGACGGAGAGAATAACTTACACAGCGGACTTGATTTCTATCACGGAAGAATGTGGAAGGTTGCGGACGCAGATGATACCCATGTAACATTTGAGATGGACAGCCCGGATGGAGATCAGGGATATCCGGGAGCACTTGTTATGAAAGTGACCTATTCTCTGGATGAAGAGAATACTTTGATGATCCACTACGAAGCAGAACCGGATCAGGATACGATCATCAATATGACAAATCACAGTTACTTTAACCTGAACGGACATAAGAGCGGAGATGTTCTGAATCATACATTATGGCTGAATGCAGATGCATTTACACCGGCAGACGCAGCATCCATTCCGACAGGTGAGATCCGCAGTGTGGAAGGAACTCCGATGGATTTCAGAACAGATAAGACAATCGGAAAAGACATTGAAGCAGACTATGAACCGCTGGTATTCGGAAATGGATACGACCACAACTGGGTATTGAAAAATGAAGGCGAATTTGATAAAGTAGCAGAAGTGGCCGGGGATGAAAGTGGAATCCATATGAGCGTACTGACAGATCTTCCGGGTGTGCAGATCTATACTGCGAACTTCCTTGACGGAGTGAAAGGAAGAGACGGAGCGGTTTATGAGATGAGAGATGCAATCTGTCTGGAGACACAGTACTATCCGGATGCAATCCACCATGAAAACTTCCCGGGACCGATCTGTAAGAAAGGTGAGAAATATGATACTCGTACTGCTTACAGATTTCGTGTAAAATAATTGAATGGAAGATAAATAATTAATTTATGGGAAAATCAGTATACATTGCGGAGAAACCGAGCGTTGCCCAGGAATTCGCAAAAGCATTGAAACTAAATACGAAACGACGGGACGGATATCTTGAGTCAGACAAAGCCATTGTCACCTGGTGCGTAGGTCACCTGGTGACGATGAGTTATCCGGAGGAATATGATCCGGCACTTAAGAGATGGAACCTGCAGACACTGCCATTTATCCCGGAAGAATTCAAATACGAAGTCATTCCGTCAGTGGCAAAGCAGTTCCAGATCGTCAGTGGGATCCTGAACCGGGAAGATGTCGATACGATCTATGTCTGTACCGACTCCGGGCGTGAGGGAGAATATATCTATCGTCTCGTAGAACAGGAAGCACACGTTGAGGGGAAAAAGCGTCGGAGAGTGTGGATCGATTCCCAGACAGAAGAAGAAATCTTACGAGGAATCCGTGAAGCCAAAGATCTGTCAGAGTATGATAACCTCGGAGCATCTGCATACCTGCGCGCCAAAGAAGATTATCTGATGGGAATCAACTTCTCCCGTCTGCTGACTTTGAAATATGGCAACAGTATTTCAAATTTTCTGCAAACGAAGTATTCCGTTGTATCTGTAGGACGCGTTATGACGTGTGTTCTTGGCATGGTTGTGCGCAGAGAACGCGAGATCCGTGATTTCGTCAAGACACCGTTTTACCGCGTACTTAGCACGATCGATGCACAGGGGCATACGTTCGAGGGTGAGTGGAGAGCAGTGAAAGGCTCCCGCTATTTTGAGTCCTATGACCTTTATAAGGAAAATGGATTCAAGGAGCGCAAGAAAGCGGAAGAATTGATTCAATACCTGCAGACACCGGATGACGAGTCTGTAAATGTAGCAGGAATACAGGGACAGTCAGGATTGAACTGCAGGATCGAGTCGATTGAGAAAAAGAAAGAGAAGAAGAATCCCCCTCTTTTATATAACCTGGCGGAGCTTCAGAACGACTGTTCCAAAATGTTCAAGATCAGCCCCGACGAGACCTTGAAGGTGGTCCAGGAGCTGTATGAAAAAAAGCTGGTGACGTATCCAAGGACCGATGCCCGGGTGCTTTCCTCGGCTGTGGCAAAGGAGATCCACAAGAATATCCGTGGACTTTTAGGCATTCCGGGTGTCCGGGACTACGCGCAGACCATCCTGGATCAGGAGATGTATAAGGGGCTTGCCAAGACACGTTATGTCAATGACAAGCAGATCACAGATCACTATGCAATCATACCGACCGGTCAGGGGCTGCAGGCATTGAATAGTGTATCACATACTGCAAGGCAGGTATACGACACGATTGTCAGAAGGTTTTTGAGTATTTTCTATCCTCCGGCTGTTTATCAGAAAGTCAGTATTACAACCAAGATCAAAGAGGAAAGCTTTTTCTCCAATTTCAAGGTTTTGGCAGAGAAAGGATATCTGAAAGTGGTCGGGACCGGAAATGCGGGTAAACAGGATTCGGAAAGTGACATGGACATGAACTTTTTTGAACTGCTTCAGACAGTGAAAAAAGTGCTCGCTGCGTATACCGCGCCGCCGAACGCGGCGGAAACCGCGAAAAACACCACCGCGCACCGCGCCCAGTGCGCCTCGCCGCCGAAGGCGATGAGCG
>OGYY01002649.1_pt1 | contig 12716 bp, 8 predicted proteins | sample 1576671 | NCBI WGS metagenome assembly OGYY01 (sample SAMEA3541593, study PRJEB24748) | human gut metagenome | biome: human gut; feature: human-associated habitat; material: faeces | place: China | collected 2012 | reverse complement strand
AAGCCGTGTTCATAATAATGGAGCTTCCGCTTTTCGCTGTAACGCGATTCAGGCGCTTGAGGGTATCGTAGCCGAAGCTCAGGCTGTCGCCCGTTGCGGCCGTCATGGACGTCAGGCTGCCGTCGCCTTTTTCCCCGTCGCTGTAGGCGTAGCGCTCCGAGTAGGTCTGCGCGCCGAGCGTCCAGCTCTGGCCGGAGAGGCGGTTAAACGCATCGTAAAGATGCTCCGTTCGCTGCGTGACAGAGCCGTTTTCATCCATGGCCGTGCTGCGGATGAGCCGCCCGAGGCTGTCGTACTCAAAGGCGTAGGAGCCGACCGTCTCGCCGTCCTCCTCGTAGCGCAGGCGGGCCAGCTGGCTCTCGGCGTTGTAGGTGTAGCGGATGGTGAAGTCCGGCTTTCCAGTCTCGTGATACGACTTTTCAACCAGCCGGTCGAGGAGGTCGTAGCTGTAGGTCACGGCCACGCCGTTGGCGTAGGTCGTCTGCGTCAGGTTGCCGCCGCGCGGAGCGTAGTCGTTCGTCGAGAGGACGCGGTCCCCGACGCTCGTGCTCGTCGCCTGGCCCCACTGGTTATAGCCGAAGGAGTAGATCTGGTGCTGCGTGGCTCCGCTCCGGAAGGTCTTGCGGTCGAGGGTGGCAAGGCGGCCGTTTTCGTAGCCGTAGTCGATGGCGGCGACGCCGTGGCGGTAGACCATGGTCGTCCGGCGGCTGTTGGCGTCGTAGGTATAGTTCGTCTCGCGGCCGAGGGCGTCCGTCGTCAAAATAAGCTGCTCCGCCAGCGAGTTGTAGCCGTAAGACGTCGTATTGCCGTTGACGTCCGTCACGCTCTGCATGTGGTTGCGGTCCGGCGTCGCGACGGCGCTGCTCTCGAGGTACTTCTGCTCGTTATTGTCCGTCGAGGTCAGCTTGGAGCCAGTGACGTTGCCCGCCTCGTTATAGGTCGTGGTGCTCTTGATCCCGGCGACCGAAGCCGAGGTGACGTCGTGGGCGGCATTGTAGGTGTAGGTGTACTTTGCACCGTTTGCGGCCGTGTAAGAGGTCAGGTCTGTGCCGGTATACCCGGCCTTTTCCGTGCCCGTGCCGGTCTGCGTGGCGGCCGTGACGTTGCCGTCGGCGTTATAGGAGTAGGTCTGCACCGGCTCCTGCCGCAGGGAGAGGTTGTCGAACCGCGCCGTTCCGGAATTGTGGTCGAACGCGCAGTAGACGATGATCCGCCGGATCGTTTTGCCGCTCTCCTTCGGCACGATGGTCCCCACGGCGCACTGCCAGTCGGCGGTGGCCCAGCTGAACGGGACGCTCTGCTGCTCGGGCTTTTCCACGCCCACATAGAAGATCTCCGCGATCAGGCCGAAGTAGCGCGTGCTGCCGTCAAATTCCAAAGCGGCGTTCGGGGCGGCGTAGTCCGCCTGCGCCCAGCCGGAGAGCAGGAACGTCGTATCCGAGGAGCAGTTCAGCGCGACGGGCTGGCTGACATGGAGGATGCCATTGTAGCTGCCCTGCATGGTCATGGCCTTCGCGCCGAATTTGGTTTCCGCAGCCGCCGCCGAGCCGCCCTGCAGGTTCCAGCCAGCATCGCCGAATTCGAACGAGGCGTTCTGCAGGAGGTTATAGGTGGAGGCGGCCTCCGCCTGCTCCAGCTGGAGATCGTCGAGGTAGGCCGTGCCCGTGCAGCCGCGCATGCGGAAGGCGATGCGGCAGGACGCCGCCGGGGCCGTGAACGTGGCGGTCACGCGCTGCCAGCCGTTTTCGATGGCGGCGGACGGGCGGGCATCCGTCAGCAGGACGGTCTGCTCCGCGCCTCCGCCCTGCACGACGGCCTCCAGCCGCGCGCCGCTGGTCCAGCGCAGGTGGGAGCTGGCGGAGAAGTAGCCCGAGAGGGTGTAGGTCTCCCCGGCGGTGAGCGTTACGGGGCGGGAGATGGCGGCTGCATCGCCGCTGCCCGCACTGTCCGGGAGGTAGAGATTCAGGCCGCCCGTGCCGTGGCGGCGGTTTTCTTCGTTCGTGATCGTTGTGCGGGCCGCTGCGGAGCCGCTGCCGGTCGAGGCGTTCGTCCAGCCGTCCTCCGATTCCAGCCCGCCGTCCCGCAGGAGGTTTTCCGCCGTCATGCCCGTCGAACCGACGCTCGTCAGGCGGTTATTCTGCTTGCTGCGCTCTGCGGTGTCCGTATAGGAAGCGGCGGAGCTGCCGAGGATGCGCGTGATATCCGTATTGGTGGTATAGGTGGAGACGGTGCGGCCCCAGTTGTCGAAGACGACCTCAAGGCGGATGTCGTCATCCGTTTCTGCCAGCTGGTCCGCGCCGAACGCGCGGTAGCTCGAGCGGTTTTTGCCGTTCCAGCACTTGACCGTGTCGCCGGGCACATGCGTTCCGCCGTCGAGGGTGAATTCATAGAACTGGTCAATGGTGCCGTCCGTGTGGTAGGTATACCAGATGCCGTAATTGGCCTCGCCGTCGTGCGCGCCGTTCAGGCCGGTCGTATCGTAGGTGTAGTTCAGCTTTGTGCCGTCCGGGCAGAGGAGGTAATCGAGCTGGCGGACGCCCGCGGTGTTGTCGTAATGGAACTTTGTCTCCTTCCCGGCCTCGTCGCCGACGCGGAGGAGCCTGCCATCCGCGTCGTAGATCAGCTTGGCGAGGTATTCGACCGAAGCGTCCTTGTTCTGGCGGCAGATGCGGGTCAGGCGGTTAAAGACCTCGTTTGTCGGGCGCCAGCTTTTGCCGTCCGGGGTGTCGAAGTTGATGCCGTTATAACAATAATAAATGCCGTTGCCGTAGGCGTCCTTTGTATAGGTCAGGATGCCGTCGCGGAAGAAGGTCTCATTGCCGTTGTCGTCCGTTATGGTGAAGTTCGTGTGGCCGGTGTCGCTGTCCGGGTTCGCCTGGCACGTCATCTTCAGGCCGAGGCCGTCCTCGTCCCGGAAGACGCCGTCCGTTTCGGCTCCGCCGCCTCCCTCCTTCGAGAAATAGTGCTGCGTGCCGTCGGCGTCCGTGTAGACCCAGTAGAGGGTCTGCGCGTCGTCCGAGCCGATGCGGACGGACTGGACGCATTGCTGCGCGGAGAGCTTCCAGCCGGAGCCGAGCAGCATATTGCGGTAGTCGCGCGTATAGTCGGGCGGCTCGTTGGGGTTTTTCTTCTGCTGCACACCGAAGGACTCCCGGCTGAGGCCGGAGTTGTACACGAGCGACAGCCCGAAGGGCATCACGCTGCTATCCGACGAGAGCAGCGGCACGACGAAGGTCAGGCGCTGCATGTGGTCCGAGATATAGCCGGTACCGGCACGGCCCGCACTCTGGGTCTGGTAGGTGTAGTAGCTCTCCAGACCGAAGTCGTTGCGGTAGGTCACCGTGAGATACGACGCACCCGTCTGGAACGAGGAGACGATGCGCTTGCTCGCGCTGCAGTCCGAGCGCAGCAGGATCGCATGGCATTTCCCGCCGCTGTACCAGCTGCGGGCCGCGCGGGTGATATCCAGCGAGCGGTAGCCGTTCGTACTGGTCAGGCGGATGAAATCCTCCGTCGCGGTTTTATAATGATTCGTTCCGTTTGCATAAATTTTATTCCACGTCAGGGTCTTGATCCAGTCGCTGTACTTCTGATTTCCCGTCTTGTCAATTGTCAGCTGGTGGGCGTACAGGTACTGGAAATCGTCGGAAGAGACGTTGCTGAAGCCGGACTGTAATGCATGGATGGCAGCCGCCGTGACCATGCTGCCGGAGGGCAGCGCGGGCAGCTCGTCGACTGCCGCGATGGCCTGATATTCGCCGCTGCCGTTATGCTGGGTATAGCCGACCCGCACCGTGCTTTCGGGGAAGCTGGTGTCCGGCCTACCGGAGAAGACATAGGCCCACGAGAGGGAGCCGGACTGCGAAATCTTGACGATCGTCGGGTCGATGGCGACCGGGAACTGCGCCTCTTCCTCGATCCACGCGGCGTCCGCATCGACGAGCAGGCGGTAGCTGCCGCGGTCCAGCTCTTCGAGGGTGTAGCGCACGGCGTCGGAGTACGTCCCCCCGGCGTCGAGCATGTAGGGCGCGGGAATCGCGTAAACGGGCGATCCGGCCTCATCGAGCAGGAGGACAGAGCCGTCTTCCTGCATTTCTGCGGTCAGATCGCCCGTTTGCAGCACAAAAGAAAAGAGATAGCTGGCCTGCGCTTTGTTGACCAGGATCGTCTCTTTGATCGTTTCGCCGTAGAGCGTGTATGCAAGGTCAACGCCGTCGTAAACGTCCGGGTAAAGCAGCGAAGAGCTGAGCTTTTCCGGGACAAACGGGTCATCTGAGCGCAGAGAAAAAGGCTCCTGCACAACGGCCTCTGCCGCGTGGTAGGAGCGCGCCGGACCGGCAGGCTCCAGCTCAGCCGCCGCCCCGGTTTCAACCATCATTTCAGCAGCAGGTTCCTCTTCCGACGCCGCCGTTTCGGTCTCTTCTGCCGGTTCTTCTGTGGTTTCTTCTGTCACCTCAGGAAGAGCGACAGCCTCTGTCGGCTCCGGAGCTGCCAGTGTTGCATCGTGACTGGGCAGGACGTCCGGATCACCGTCCAGGAAGAGCTGCACCCGGTGCTCGTCCGCGCCCGCCGTGAAGACGGCGTCTCCGTTCAGACTGGCCGCGAAGGCGACGCTTCCGTCCTCCACCGCGTAGGTCTGCCCGACCGGTTCGAGCGTGTTGTCGATGTCCTGCCACTGGCCGTCCGCGTCCTGATGATGGACCGGCACGTCATACTGCACCGCGACATAGCTTCCGTCCCCCATACGGAAGTGCTTGACGCGCTCACTGCGCAGCGAGGCCTCTTCGAACGCGACCTCAGCGGGCTCCTCGACCGTCCCCTCGACGGTATGCTCCAAATCTTCGGAAGGAGAAACCGCAGACCCCACCGCAGGCAGCAGCTCGACGCAGAGCACCACCGCCAGCAGGAGAGAAACCAGCCGGGTCCAAAGGCTTTTTTTCATAATAATTACCTCTTTTCATTTTTGAAGCATCCGAAATGTTCTATCGCCTTTCGGGCAGCTTCGTCTATGGCCCAATAAGCAAAAAATTGACAATTATTACCAATAATTGTCAGGCCTCTACTAAGAGAATATATCATTTCCAACAAAATGTCAATAATTGTTTTCGCAAAAGCTATTGACCTATTATGATTATCCTGTATTATATATGTGTTGGTAGCATATTGTCAAAAGATGTACGGTCAGAAAGTCCAATAGGAAACTCTGCGCCAAAAAATAACGCCATAGTATTTTCCCGGCCGATTGTCTGTTTCTGCAGTTAAAATTGCATTTTCTTCTTCGCAGTCAATGCATTCCGATTTTGAAAGTGATCCTGCAGAACTCCCGCGAGAACTTTTGACAAGTTGATACAAACGGCCGAGGTGAATGTATGAGATGGCAAAAAAGGAAAATACACAGAGCTGCTTCCAGCGGGGTCTTATATCGCTGCTGATCCTCGCTCTGCTCGATCAGGAAGACATGTACGGATATCAAATCGTGCAGGAAATCACCGAACGCAGCGGCGGAGCCATTGTGACAGAGGAAGGCTCCCTGTACCCGGTACTCTATAAGCTGCAGGATCAGGGCATGCTTTCCGGCGAAAAGGTATTGGTAGGCAAACGGATGACGCGTGTTTACTATCATCTGGAGGAGCCCGGCCGCCGCCGTCTGCAGGAGTTGAGCCGGGAGTACCGGGCGATCACACAGGGTGTTTTTCAAATTATTCAGGGGGGGCAAGGAAAAAATGAACACAGCTGAACGGGCGGCAAGGCGCTATTGCCGCAAGGTGCGGTCATGGCTGCCGGGCGGCAAGATGCGCCGGTATGTCATGACGCAGATCAGGGAGACCGTGCAGGAATTCGTCCAGGAACATCCCGACGCGGACGTTGCGGCGATTCAGGCACAGCTGGGAACGCCGCAGGAGATCGCGGCAGCGTATGTGGAAAATATGGAAACTGCAGCGGTCCTGAAGGGCCTTCGCATCCGGAGGCGTGTGCTGTTCGCGGTCTGCGCCACAATGCTGGCCATTCTGATTTCCTGGACGGTTCTGGTCACTGTTGAGACGGCCCGAGCTAGAGAAGCGGACGAGAGGTCGCATGTCGAAATATATATTGAGTAAATAGCAAATGAACATGGGAGGGGATATTATGAAAAGGAATATTATAAAAATGATTGCCGGTTTGCTCGCCTTTGTCCTGCTGCTATCGGGGCTTCCCACGCAGATTGCGCATGCAAGCGCGGGAGAGGAACTGCTGGAAGTCATCTCCTATGCGGACGGCAGCTATCTTGAGATCACGCTGGAGACCCTGCCGCAGGCCAGAGCGTCTGGCTCCGTGACAAAGGCGAAAAACTATGTCTATAAAAATGAAAACAATATTGAGCAGTGGAAGATCACTCTTACTGGCTCCTTTACCTACACCGGGACCGGCTCGACCTGCACAGCCTCCAACTGTAATGTCACAATTTACAACAGCATCTGGTCTGTTGCTTCCAAGTCCGCAACCAGAAGCGGAAACACCGCATACGGTTCAGCCAGAATGGTAAAAAAATATCTGGGAGCGACTATTCTTGAGAAACCCTGTAATTTTACTCTGACCTGCGATAAGAACGGCAATGTGAGCTGAGCCGCCTCGGGCAGGAACCACCGATCTCATCTGAAAAGCGATAGCGTGGCACAGGCCGCAATCAATTGAGGAGCCAAGCACGCCGACCGCTTACACCACCGCGCGTACCGCTCGGTACACAGCGATTCAAATTGCATAAGTGCAAAGACTCGCACCGGGCAAGGATGTTGTATTTTCCAGCCTGTGCGAGTCTTTCTCTTGAGATCGCCTATTGCATGGAAAATTAAAACGGACTAACACAAAAGCAACGCCTTTAAAAAGCAGAAATCCCAAACTATCAGCATTGATGGTCTGGGATTTCCGCTTTTGCAGAGATTTATTTTGGTTGTGCGCGTAACACCGGGAGGGCATAATAAATGAAAATTGACATCACCAACATACTGATTAGGTCGCAAGTTGGTCGCAAGTTGGTCGCAAGTTGGTTTTAAGTTAGTCGCAAGTTGAACACAAAAACACATCTGAAATCGCCGGTGAATCACTTGATGATAAACCATCTCGCAGCACTGGTTTTGCCTTTGCAGACCACTTTTCCGTCTTCCTTGAGTTCCCGCATCAGCACTTGAATCTGATTGCGGTTAAGACCCGGCAAAACTTGCTGCAATTCTTTGAACGGAGTACCAACTTCGTTGTTTTGGCGGATGTGCTTTAGCAGCAGCTCCTTGTTGGTATCTCGATCCAAACCGACGTGCCTTGTATGCACACCGGTTTTGCCCGTCGCTGCATAGAGACTTCTGGCAAGAACATACTTCTTGCGACCGATATGCTCGACAATGCCCAGCTCGATCAGCCGATTCAATCGAGACTGCATCTTCTCGTTCAGCGGTCTTTCATGGTACAGAGCATCAATCACAAGGAAATCCTCGGTGGACAGTAGCTCCGCGCCTCTTTCGCTGATCCGGTTGATAACGGAAAGCATCGCTTTGTCGAGAATCAGTCCATTCAGTGTAACGCTGACGAAGAAGTCATCCGTTCCCGTGAAGTCGGGAAGCGGTTTTGCCTCCTGCACACTCAGCTCAAACATCAGGTTCATGCCCTGACCGGAACGCTCCACCATGCCGCAGAGCGAAAGGATCTCAGCAATACGGCGGTTGCGCGGAAGCTGGCGATCCAGTATGTTGTCGAGCGTAATGCCGAATGGAAGTCCTCCGGGGCTTTCGACAACTAACCTGTCGCGGAACTGGCGGACAAAGATGCTGCCGCCAAACTGATAGTTTCTGTGGCTCACCGCGTTCAGGATCGCTTCTCGGACAACGCGCTCATTGAAGGTCGCAATGTCAAATACGAAAAAGCCTTCCTGATAGTGCTGCTTGTCGTTCCGCAGATTGACAAGCTCCCACACGCGGTCATAGCAAGCGAAGAAGCCGACCCTAAACTCTTCTCTCTGATTTGCCGGACCCGATGCTTCGGAGGAACGGTACTCAAAAATGATCTCAGCCTGCGGCAGATACTTGATGATCGTCGCGTTCTTGCCGAACAGGATCAGAGCTGCATACGTCACGCCGTCATCCGTGATTGCGCCGCAGTCGTGGAGAAGCTGCTCCTTAGACAGCGTGGCAAGCTGCTTTTTGCCGCTCTTTTCGATCCACTTGGCACGGAAGTTTTCAATGGCTGTCTCGTCCAAATCATCGACCGTTGCCCCGGCGCAGATCGTCCCAGAGAAGTCGCCGCCGGTTTCTTCATAGATGCTGCGGCGCATATCCTCCGGCATGGGCTTGAGCGTATCGCCCTCGTAAATCCACGCTACGCCGTCGTATTGTACCGGCATGCCGATGGGACGGCTCTTCACGTCGAAGACCAGGACCCGCTTTCCCTCGTGGTTGAAAAGCTGAAAGTCAATGTTGATCCGCAGCTTCTCAATTAACCCCATGCGGGTACGCTCCGGCTGGTCAAAAGCCGCGCTTCCGACCACGCTGCGGGGTCTCTTGTCTGTGATGCCAAACACCAGCTTACCGCCGCCATTGTTCGCCAAAGCGCAGCAGCACTTCGCCGCCTCTCCAAAGTCAAACCGATTTTTGGCTTCCTTGAATTGGACGTGTTCGCCCTCTTTGGCTTCCAGAAGCTCTTGGACAGTTTCTAAATATGGCATAGCGTTTCTCCTTTATGCAATAACACAATTATGTATCCAATAGTTCGCACATGCAATGCATTTCCAAACGTAATGCACCTGGAGCGATTCCACAGCTATGTTCGGACAACGGTATATAATCCAACAGGTAGGAATCTCGGTTATCTTTTGAACCAGATATGTATTTTGATCTAATATTGATTCTAACATAAAATCATTGGGATTACAACCGAATTCAGGGTGGCGCAGGCTTCTGTGCGGATTCTATTGTATCGAGTTTCGCGCCAAAAGGAAAGCATCAGCCTCAAAAGCTTCCGGCACTGATGCAGCACCTTCCGCAAGCGTACCAATTACGCATTGTATCATCTGGTAAGCGGCCAACGGTATACCCCATGAGATTTGTGCAAATGCCGTCTGCACAAATTGCTCACCCGAACAGGTTTCTGCAAACCTCACATTTTATTGTTGTTTATCAACGCTGTGATACCCTTTGTTTCAAAAATCTGTTTTCATACTCCTGATGGTGCAGACAATAGCCCTGTGCAATCAGCGCGTCTGTCTTTAACGCAACAAGGTTTGCATCCGTGTGCATCGCGCTGGCAATCCGCTGGATATCATAGCCATAGTGTATGTATTCGAGAATTTCCTCGTCATCTAAGGACACCTGGGAAGCGAACACGTTTGCTTCATATTCCATCTGGTTCTCCCGCATATTAAAGATATTGAACTCTTTAAAGCCGCCTGCTTTTACAGCTTCCTTCCGGTGAAGAACATCATGTCCGATCTCGTGGAGCATAACAACTCTTTCCATCACCGGGTCCAGATCGTTTTTTATGAAGATAAATCGGTTGCGCATCAGAACCTTATAGGCTCCACGCTGCCGTTTGAAATCCACGGAGATGACCTCAATCCCAAGCGCTTGGGCGATTCTGTGCGGGTCCCTCGTGCCGAACGTATCGACCAGTCTGTTTGCTGTCTGCACGATCTCCAAAGTCTGAATATCCAAGAGCGAACACCCCCCTCTGCCTGTTTTGACATCGCCATTCTAACATAAGACGTGTCCAATTAACCGGACAGCTAAAAATTAGTCCCTGCGATATTTCTTGGGCGTGAACTTCTTATTCTTCTCTTTGGCAATCCAATACGCATCCTGCAGAGCCTTCATCATCACATCCAGATCCTCATCGGCAATATTTCCGCCCGCAAAAAGGCCGCTGACTTCATCCACCAGTGCCTGCGCCTGTTTTGCGCCCTTCGCGCCGTATTTCTCTGCGGCAGAAAGGAGGAACTCCTCGTCCTCATTCAGGAAATAATTTTCTTCGGTGTGAAACAGTTCTGCCAGTTTGTGATAGATGTCCCGCTTTCTTGGATAGCACTCGCCGGACTCGTAGTTGGTGATCGTCCTGAGGGATACCCCAAGTGCCTTCGCCAGTTCTTCCTGCTTCATGCCTGCCTTTGTGCGGGCATCTTTTAATTTCTCACAAAACCGCATTGTACCGTCCTCCGTAGCGTTCAAAGTATTCAGGAAATTAAATTGCTATTTTCCGTTGACAAGCGCATATAAACTGCGTATAATAGGGATGCGCAATTAGATTGCGTGTTTATCTTACTCGAACTTGCGTATCCTGTCAAGAGGTTTCGAAAAGATACCGCAATTTTCAGGCGTTGAATATACGCAATCGTGATTAGTATGCCCGTTCATACGGAAAAGGAGCGGCAATGGGAAGGAACAATACAAGAGCAGCAAAAAACATCGCAAAAATGTATGAGCAGTTGGGCTTGACGCAGGACGATATATTCCATAAAACAAAACTGCTGTTGAGCATCTACCGCGATGTGGTGTGGGCAACACTTTCGGACTGCCGCTGCGTAAATGCGGAAATCAATTATTATGGCGACGATCTGAACGATGCCCTGATTTATTTAGAGGAATTTGCCCCCGATATTGAGCGCAGCGAGTTCGAACACCGTGTGTGCAATCTGTTTGAAAACAAGTGGATGATCGATCTCATCGACAAGGCTATGCGCAAGGTCTATGACTACTACAATAACGGGCGGCTTTACCACGAAATCCTCTCCAAGAGCTATTTGACCGCTTTCCGCTACACCGAAAGCGAACTGCTGGAGATACTTAATTTAGAGCGCAGCACTTTTTATGATCGAAAGAAGGAGGCTGTTATGCTGCTCGGAATAGCGCTATGGGGCTATGCCATCCCCGCATTTCGTGGCATTTTTGATGTGGAAGGAGATGAGAGCGAGATACCCGAATTCTTTGCCAATACAGAAAAGTCCGACCTTTGTCCGACATAGGTCCGATGAAAATCCGACCGATTTCCTACGGAATGTCCGACTTTGCCTCTGCTATACTGGCTATGCTGCCGGATTGCATCCACTCTTGGGATGCAGCAGGAAAATGAACAGGTTACACAAAGCAGTTACAGCCTCATGGGGTTGTAGCTGCTTTTTGTTGCCTGCTTGCCGACGGCGGCTGTGAAAGGCGCTTTCTTGAAACGAGATTGCATTTTCACCAAGTTATAGGCAGCTTAGGCAAAGCGAATGGAATAGAACAAGCAGAAAGAAGACGCCGCTGTAGCTATCAAGCACTGACTTGAAAGCTCCAGCGGCTTTTTTGTACCCTTTTCGCTTTCTCCCGAGCGGAAAGGAGCGCGTTGTGTCCCTGTTCTGGTGGCAAAGCGCCGTTTCCCGCTACCCGTGATCTCTGAATTTTGAATCCGAACACCAAATTCAAAATCCAAAGGAGATTTTACGATGAGCTGGAATGCAGGGCAAAAAGGTGCTTCTCGTGGATGCTGACTCGCAGGGCGACCTTACTACCTGCCTCGGTTGGCAGGACACGGACAGCTTGCAGCAGACCCTTTCCAATAAGCTATCAGCGGTAATGCGGGAAGAACAGCAAGACCCGTTCTCCGGCTTTCTCAGCCACGAAGAAAAGGTTGACCTTGTTCCGTCAAACCTTGACCTTTCAGCGTTGGAGATGAGCCTTGTGACTGCAATGAGCAGAGAGAGCGTGATGAAAAACTATCTCAGCCAAGTGAAGGACAGATACGACTATGTACTGATAGATACGGAACCTGCTAAAGATGAAAGTTTCGTCTTTAGCAGGTTCACAGGAATTCCTTATTTTAATCCGAGGCTGTGATCGCATACCAATGTGCATCCAACTGCCGCTGCCGCTGCACGGTAGGATATATACCGGTGGGCGCCTTTTCACCATTGGTCCATACCAGTGATGAGTCCGTACCGATATTTGATGTCAGCAGCACCGTGAATCGAATCATACCTTTTGATGCTTCGATGCTGTGCAGATCATCCGAAAACAGCGGAGAAACAAAGGCGTACAGGTTCTGGTATGTTTCGTCGGGATAGCCCTCCGGCGAAATAAAGTATAAACCGCCGTATTTTTTCGTATAGCCGTTATTATAGTTATAATTTTCCCCGAGAGAGTCTGTGCTTGTGATCCACATAAAGCATTCGTTGGAGGCCGTGAACTCCTGCAGGGCCACCTGCGCTGCTTGCAGCTCTGTCTGGTGCGCATCATAAAAATTCAGAGCGGTTTCCAGATAGCTGTCAAAGGAAGCGCATGCTGTGCAGAAAACCAGAATAAACAGGGACAGGATACTTCCAAATACAGGAAAGGTATACGATTGAACTTTTTTCTTCATCTCAATTTACCCTCCGTCAATTTTCCCAAATTGACCGCATTGCTTTCCCAAGGAAGTAAAAGAAGCCCTTTCCCTCTTCTCTATGCCGGACGGATCACTACGACCAACAGGGTCATTTTCGCAATATGCGAACATGTTGAGACCGCTAAAGCTCCAGTTAGAGGAGATGAGTCCATCCGCGTTGATAAATCTTCTATTTGCCGGATCATAGTATCTGCTTTGCAGGTAGTAGAACCCCGTCTCATTATCATAATAGTATCCGCGATACCTGAGCGGGTTAATCTCAGCCAGTCTACCGGAACTTGACACATTGCCCCATGCATCGTAAGTATAATGCGCAACAACATGTCCATTTGCCTGAATCA
>OGYY01002645.1_pt1 | contig 12742 bp, 6 predicted proteins | sample 1576671 | NCBI WGS metagenome assembly OGYY01 (sample SAMEA3541593, study PRJEB24748) | human gut metagenome | biome: human gut; feature: human-associated habitat; material: faeces | place: China | collected 2012 | reverse complement strand
CGCAGCTCCCTACCCAGGAGAGCCAGCAGATGTCCCTTTTTGATTTTGCGGCGTTCAACCAGCCGGCCCAGGCAGAGGGTACGGCCCAGCCATCCATTTTCCCTCACCCGGCTCTGCCCCAGCAGGTGATCGACGAGGCGCTGTGCATCGGCGCCAACGACCAGAACAGCCGCCTCATTATCTGCGCCTATTTCAAAAAGGATAAGCCGGACAATGCCAGGTTCCTGGCAGAGCACTATGGCGAGAACGGCGCTGGCTTTTATCTGGATGGCCGACAGTATGCCATCTGGTACAACGCCGAGGGAATCCGCATTGCCCAGGGCGAAAGCGCCCAGCGTTCCAGCGCCACCCTCATCCCTTGGGAACAGGCGGCGGCCCGTATCCGGGAACTGCTGGATTTGGGCCGGTATATGCCCCAGAGCGAGCTGGACCGGGTGGACGGGTATGAACGCCAGCAACGGGCCGCGCAGCTATGGTATCTCCGGCAGGATTTTGCAGAAGGCACCGCCGACGCGGGCTATCTTCCCACGGTGAATGCCATTTACGGCAAAAATCATGGGTTTCCAGAGGAAAGCGCCGCCATAAGCGATTTGTTAGGCCATCCGGAGGGGCTGCAGAACCTGCGGGATGAGCTGGAGCAGTTTGTCCAGGCATACGGAGAGAACCGGGAACTGCTGCGGTTCCATTTCCACCGCCCGCAAAGACTGATGGAGCAGCTTTCCGACCTGCAGCGGGAACCGCTGCACTTTACCGCCGCAGAGGGATATGACCCCCAGCGGCGTTTTTTCATCTCCGGGGACGAGATTGACAACCTTCTCCGGGGTGGAAAACGCAGCACCGATTACCGGCTGGCCGTGTATTCTTTCTACCGCAACCACACTGAGCGCAAGGAACGGGAGAATTTCTTAAAGCACTACCACGGTGAGTATAGCGGCTACTCTGGCGGGAACGACGATGTAACCTACCAGCGCAGCAAGGGCGTCTCCTTCAGCCACGGCAGCATTACTGCACCCTACGCCAAGGTGGAACTGAAATGGAACGCTGTGGAAAAGCGCGTCAGCGCCATGATCGCCCAAGGCCGGTTCCTCACCGATGAAGATCGGGCCGCAATGCCGCAGTATGAGAAGCACCAGCTTGCCCAGAATATCCGCGCTTTCTTTGAGAACGTGCCCCAGGAGCAGCCCCACCCCTATCCTTTTGGCTTTGACTATTGGGACGCGGTGAAGCTCATCGAGCCGCAGCTTGACGACCCGGCCCGTGTGGAAGAAATCTATCAGATGATGGTCCCCATTTGGGAGGCCACCCCGCAGGATGACAGGAGATATGACCTGCGCCGGCAGGTATTTGAAAACTTCACCGCCTTCCGGCAGGGAACCTTCACGCTTTTTGCAGAACACAAGGAGCCTGCGGCTCCTGCCATGCCGCAGGCAAAAGCCTACGACCTGGGCTATGGCCATCTGGGAAATGGGCTTACCGTGTGGAACCGGCTGGAGGAAGAACACGGGGACTACAAAACAGTGGCCCACATCGCCCCGGACCGCACGGTGACGATTTACGATGAGGAAATGCCCCAGACGGTGCGGGATGAAATCCAGCGGATTGCGGATACCTCGGAAATGACGATTTCCGCCACCCAGGACGCGCCGGTGTTCGCTGTGCCGCCCAGAGCACAGGAACCACCCCAAAAAGAAGAACCGGCAGACCCCTACCCGGAGCTGGCCGCCCAGGTGCTGCGCTTTGTGGGAGAGTTTGACGGTTCCCGCATGGACTATGGCGAAGATGACGCTCAGGCGGTGGAGAATATCGCCCAGCAGCTCCATGACCCTGTTCAGAGAGAGGAAATCCGCAGACTGCTTCAATCCTTCCTGGACCATGCGGACCCGGAAGAAGAAATCGCGGTGGACATCACCCTCTGTATGGAGCAGATCGCGGAGCTGCCCCCGGCCCTTACCCCGGAACAGGCGCAGATAGAAGAAATCGCCGGTTATCTGGAGGAGGCCGGATATGCGGCTTCCAGCGAACTAATCGAAGAAGGCTTGATGGATTACCGTGCTCATGGCGGCAAAGGTAACTGCCAGGATGTTGCCGACTTCATTGAGCGCGAGTTTTTGTCCGAGGAGCCGGAACCTGCTTCACTGGAGATCGCCAAAGAGTTTATCAACGATTTCTGCGTGGCCGAGTATGGCAGCCCAGCAGATTTCAGCGATTTGGAAAAGGTGGGCATTGCCTACACCACCGTCACCGATGAGGAAATCCCCATCCAGGTCAACGCCGATCTGGTCCATTACCGCATTGAGCGTTACCTGGATGGGCAGTTTTTGGAGCGCAGGCAGTATGAGAGCCTGGATGAACTCATCCAAAACGAGCTGGCCGAGCTGGACTTTGACGACCTCGTTTCCGTTTCCGATGAGGAGCTGGAATCCATCAGTACCACGCCGGAGCAGGATTCGGATGACTACCGCTTACTCAGCCGCCTGAAAGCCGACTGCGACTACTTCCTGGGCGCTGGCGGACGGGCGGAAAAGCACCTGTGGGCTGGGAACGTGCGGGAGCAGATCGCCAAAATGCGGGAACTCTACGCCGCCCTGCCGGAAAAACCGGAATGGCTCACACAGGAGGACATTGACCGCTATGCCCAGCGCATGGAGCCGCCTTTTGAGGTGGTGGTGTACCACCACTTTGAAAATGGCTTTGATGAACGGCTGGATTACCAAACGCTGGCGGAGGCAGAACAGACGGCGCAGAAGTATGTGGCCGGAACCATGGAGGGCGAGGATGGCTTTGCCTATGATGGAGCTGGTATCTATGACCTTCAGGAGAACAGATGGCTGCGTGTCTATGGGAACTTCCCGGATGAACGGGCCATGGAACAGGCGAAACAAGCCCCTGCCACAGAAGAACCGTCAGCCAGCTCAGAGCAGGCCGATTTACAGCCCCAAAAAGAAGAATCACTCCCGCCGCCGCCGAAGCGCCCCCGGCGTGAGCGCATTACCTTCACGACTCTGCCCCCGGAGGTCCCCAGGGACCAGCGCCATGATTTTCACATCACCGATGATGCCCTGGGCCACGGCACCCCCAGCGAGAAATACGCGGCCAATGCTGCCGCCATCCGCACTCTGAAGCAGATCGAAGCTGAAGAACGGCTGGCCACGCCCGAAGAACAGGAAATCCTGTCCCGCTATGTGGGCTGGGGCGGCCTTGCGGACTGCTTTGAGGAAACCAGCCCCCACTATGAGGAGCTGAAATCCCTGCTGGATTCGGAGGAATACGCGGCGGCCAGGGCCAGCACCCTCACCGCCTTTTACACGCCGCCCGTGGTTATCCGGGGAATCTACAAGGCTCTCGCTCAGATGGGCTTTACCCAGGGCAACATCCTGGAGCCATCCTGCGGCACGGGCAATTTCCTGGGCCTTTTGCCTGCTGACATGGCGGGCAGCAAAGCCTATGGCGTGGAGCTGGATTCCATTTCCGGGCGCATTGCGGGGCAGCTTTACCAGAACGCCAGTATTTCCGTAAACGGCTTTGAAACCGTGCAAATGCCCGACAGCTTTTTTGATATAGCCATCGGCAACGTCCCCTTTGGGGATTTCAAGGTGTTGGATAAGCGGTACGACAAGCACCACTGGCTGATCCACGACTATTTCTTTGGAAAGACGCTGGACAAGGTGAGGCCCGGCGGTATTGTGGCGTTCATTACCAGCAAGGGAACTCTGGACAAGGAAAATTCCGCTGTCCGCAGGTATCTGGCCCAGCGCGCCGACCTCATTGGGGCCATCCGCCTGCCGGATAACACCTTCAGGCGGAACGCCGGAACGGAAGTGACCAGCGACATCATTTTCCTGCAAAAGCGCGACCACATCACCGATTTGGAGCAGGATTGGGTTCATTTGGACACAGATGAAAACGGAATCCGCATGAACCGCTATTTCGTGCAGCACCCGGAGATGATTCTGGGCGACATGGTGATGGAATCCACCCGGTTCGGGCCGGACAGCGCCTGCAAAGCCCGTGAGGGCGAAGATTTATCCGATCAGCTTGCCAATGCCATCCAGTTTTTGCAGGCCGAGATCAAGCCCTATGAGCTGGAGGAGCTGGACGAGGAGGAAGATCGCTCCATCCCTGCCGACCCCACAGTGAAGAATTTCAGCTACACGATTGCAGATGGGCAAGTATACTACCGAGAAAACAGTCTCATGCACCCGGTGGAAGTCTCCGTCACGGCGGAAAACCGTATCCGTGGCATGATCGAGCTGCGGGAATGTACCCGCAGGCTTATTGAGTACCAGACCGAAGGCTACCCGGATGAGGATATTGCAGCCGAGCAGCAAAAGCTCAACGCCCTTTACGACAGCTTCACCGCCAAGTATGGGCTGCTGAACAGTCGCGGCAACAAGCTGGCCTTTTCGGAGGACTCCAGCTACTGCCTGCTCTGCTCTCTGGAGGTGCTGGATGAGCAGGGCAACCTAAAAAGAAAAGCCGATATGTTCACCCGGCGCACCATCCGGCCCCATGTGGCTGTCACCAGTGTGGATACAGCCAGTGAAGCGTTGGCGGTGTCCATTTCGGAAAAAGCCCGTGTGGATATGGACTATATGGCAGAGCTGTCGGGTAAATCCCCGGAGGAACTGGAAAAAGAGCTTGCCGGGGTGATCTACCGGGATATTCGCTGTGCGGAGAACCCGGAGGACATCCTGCCTTCTTTGGCGGATTTGAGCCGCTATCCTCTTGTCACGGCGGATGAGTACCTTTCCGGGAAAGTGCGCCAAAAGCTGCGGATGGCAAAAGCATTCCTGGAAGTGGCCCCTGACAATCAGAAGGAAACCGCCCGCAGAAATGTGGAGGCCCTGGAAGCCGTTCAGCCCCAGGATTTGGGCGCTGGAGAAATCGGCGTGCGCATTGGCGCGAACTGGGTGCCCATCGAGGTGTACCAGCAATTCATGGTGGAGCTGCTCACCCCCAATTACTATGTGCGGGATCGTATTAAAATCCTGCGCTCCGAAGCCACCGGCCAATGGAGTATCCGGGAGAAAAACGCCGACCGCAGCAATGTAAAAGCCAATACCACCTACGGCACCAAGCGGATGAGCGCCTACCACATCTTGGAGCAGACCCTAAATCAAAGGGATGTGCGGGTATTTGACTATATTGAGGACGAGAACGGCAAGAAAAAGCCTGTCCTCAACAAGAAGGAAACTGCCATTGCCCAGGACCGGCAGGAGCTGATTAAGCAGAAGTTTGCCGAGTGGATCTGGAAAGACATCGACCGCCGGGAACTGCTGTGCCGCATTTACAACGAAACCTTCAACGGCGTCCGCCCCCGTGAATATGATGGGCGGCACATCCGGTTTGAAGGCATGAACCCGGAAATTTCCTTACGTCCCCATCAAATCAATGCCATTGCGCACATTTTGTACGGCGGAAACACCCTGCTGGCCCACGAGGTAGGGGCAGGCAAAACCTACGAGATGGTGGCAGCCGCCATGGAGATGAAGCGCCTGGGGCTTTGCACCAAGTCACTGATTGTGGTGCCAAACCACATCACGGAGCAGTGGGCGGCGGAATGGCTTCAACTCTATCCCAGCGCCAATATCTTGGTTGCTACGAAAAAAGATTTTGAAACCCAGAATCGCAAGAAGTTTTGCAGCCGCATTGCCACCGGGGACTATGACGCCATCGTTATCGGTCACTCGCAGTTTGAGAAAATCCCCATGAGTGTGGAGCGCCAGCAGGCCATTTTAGAGCGCCAGATTGAGGAAATCCTGGAAGGAATCGAACAGGCCAAGGCACAGAAGGCGGAACGCTACACGGTCAAGCAGATGGAGCGCACCCGGAAATCGCTGGAGACAAGGCTGGCCAAGCTCAACGACCAGAGCCGCAAGGATGATGTGGTCACCTTTGAGCAGCTCGGCGTGGACCGGCTTTTCATTGATGAGAGCCATTATTTTAAGAACTTGTTTTTGGCGACAAAAATGCGGAATGTGGGCGGCATTGCCCAGACCGAGGCTCAGAAAAGTTCCGACCTCTTTATGAAGTGTCAGTACCTGGACGAGCTGACCAGTGGGCGCGGCGTGATATTTGCCACCGGCACCCCCATTTCCAACTCTATGGTAGAGCTTTACACCATCCAGCGGTATTTGCAGTACCGGCTCCTGCAGGAGCTGGGCCTGATCCATTTTGATGATTGGGCGAGTAGCTTCGGAGAGACGGTTACAGCTATCGAGTTATCGCCGGAGGGCACAGGCTACCGGGCCAAAACCCGGTTTGCCAAGTTTTATAACCTGCCGGAGCTGATGGCTGCTTTCAAGGAGGTTGCCGACATCCAAACAGCGGATATGCTCAAACTCCCCGTGCCCAAGGCTAACTTCCACACGGAAGTAATCCAGCCCTCGGAGCTTCAGAAAGAGATGATAAAGGGGCTGGCGGAACGGGCTGAGAAGATTCGCGACGGCGGTGTTGATCCTCATGTGGACAATATGCTGCGCATTACCAACGATGGAAGAAAACTGGCGTTGGATATGCGGCTGATTCAGCCCCTGGCCCCGGATGACCCCAATGGCAAGGTGGCTGTCTGCGCCCGGAATGTGTTCCGCATCTGGGAACAGACTAAAGAAAAACGCTCTGCCCAGCTTGTGTTCTGCGACTTGTCTACCCCTACCACCGACGGCTCGTTCAGTGTTTATGACGACCTAAAAAAGAAACTGATGGACGCCGGTATCCCGGAAGAAGAAATCGCCTTTATCCACACGGCAGACAGCGAAGCCAAGAAAAAGGAGCTGTTTTCCAAAGTGCGCGCCGGGCAGGTGCGGGTGCTGCTGGGTTCCACGGCCAAAATGGGCGCAGGCACTAACGTCCAGGATAAGCTCATTGCCCTGCATGACCTGGACTGCCCCTGGCGGCCTTCCGACCTTCAGCAGCGGCTGGGGCGTATCGTCCGCCAGGGCAATGAAAATGAGGAGGTGGAAATCTATCGGTATGTAACAGAAGGCACCTTTGACGCTTACCTCTACCAGCTCGTGGAGAACAAGCAGAAGTTTATCGCCCAGATCATGACCAGCAAGGCCCCCGTCCGTGTGGCGGATGATGTGGATGAAACCGCCCTGAGCTATTCGGAGATCAAGGCGCTGGCCACCGGCAATCCGTTAATTATCGAGAAGTGCAACCTGGATATGGAGGTGGCGCGGCTGAATATGCTGAAAGCCAGCCACTTGAACCAGGTATATGCGCTGGAGGAGCTGGTGTACCGCAAGTACCCGGAGGAAATCACCCGGCTCACGGAACGGATCGCGGGCTATGAGCAGGATGTGGCGCTGGCGGCGGCCCACCCCAAGGCTCAGGAGGGCTTCTGCGGCATGGAGGTGGATGGCAAACACTATGCTGAAAAAGAGGACTCAGGCAAGGCTATCATTGACGTTTGCACCCGCATGACTGGTTCCGACGCTGTTCTTTTGGGGCAGTACCGGGGCTTTTCCATGGTGCTGGCCTATGATGGCAGGAGCAACGAGTACCGGATCACACTCAAAGGCACGCTTTCCCATACGGTGACGCTGGGCGCAGATGTGTTCGGCAATATCACCCGCCTGGACAACACTCTGGAAAACCTTGCGGGCAGCCTGCAGGCCGAGCAGAACAGCCTGGAGGAAACCAAGACCCAGCTTGAAAACGCCCGCACCGAACTGGCTGCCCCATTTGCCCGCGAGGAGGAGCTGGCGGAGAAAACAGCCCGTTTGAAAGAGCTGAATATTCTGCTCAACATGGATGAGAAGGACAAGACGTTGATGGACGATACCCCAGACGAGGGCGAGGATGTGCCTGCCCGGAGGGTTGCGGAGCTGGCACGGTAAAGGAGGATACGATGACCAACGAAGAATTAAATACCAGGCTCTATGAGAAAATGTTTGCGGAACAGGAGCAGTTCCGGGATTGGCTGCTCTCCCAACCGCCGGCTGAGATTTTGAACCATGCCTATGAGTACACGGTGCGGGAGGACATCCTGATGTCTCTTGAATACCACGATCTGGAGGATAGTCAGGCCAGGGCGCTGCTGAAATCCGGCAAGCCCTTGAAGCAGATTTTTGAGCGGTGGGAGAACCAGGAAACCTCTTATATGGATACGGTATGGGATACCGTCCAGGAACAGGCCAGGGCCGCCGAAGCCAAACAGAAAGCCAAAGCGCAGAAAGAAAGGTGATCGCACATTTGCCATTGCGCTGTGGGGCAGGTATAGTATAATAAAAATCGTAACAAGGGGTGATGATAGATGGACGATAGCTACTGCCTGCTCCCAGAGCGCGTTTCCGAGCAGTTTTCTGAAATCGACAGCGACATCGTGATGGATTTGGCGGCTGCCAGCCCGGAATATACCGAGTTGAAGGCCCAGATGGAGAAAATGAAACGCCGAAATCCTGTGATCGGCGCTCTGCTGGAGGGCAAGGGAGAACTTTCTTTTACCGCTGAGGAGCATGAAGCCTTGAAAGAATTTATCCGGCTGTATATGCGGGCTGATAATATGGAACGGGAACACATCTACTTCCGGGGCCATGCAGACGGATTTGCCTATCTGAAGAAAATCGGCGCTTTCAAAACTGAATAGCTCTTTAGGCGGCATGGAGAAATCCATGCCGCTTCTACATACCCAAATTCATTCGCACCCCCAAAAAGGTCTTGAACAAAATAAGTTTTTACGGATTAGGAGTAAAAACTATTGATATTCTTAGAGTTTTTGGCTATGGCTTAAAGCTGCTGCCCAAAACTGCACACTCCCCATTCGTATCTGCATATAAATCGCAAAAGTATATGCAGAAAAGGGCCGATTGGAGTAATCCAGTCGGCTTTTTCCATATTTGAGAAGAGTACAGCCCCCTTTACATAGTCAGCTACCCCACATGGGGCGGCTAATCTACGGCTATGTGAAGGGGGCTGTATTTTTTTATGCCTTTTTACGATTCAGAAGCCATCGAACGGGCAAGGCAGGTGGACCTGCTCACCTACCTGCAAACCTGTGAACCCCAGGAGCTGGTCCATGTGTCCGGCAACGTCTACTGCACCAAGGAACATGACAGCCTGCGGATTTCCAATGGGAAATGGTGCTGGTTTTCGCGTGGGACCGGCGGTTACAGCGCGCTGGACTACCTCATCAAAGTCAAGGGCTGTTCTTTTATGGAGGCCATGGAAACCATCTCCGGAAGGGCGGCCATCCCGCCGCCTTCCTTTGTGCCAGCGCCGAAGGAGGAAAAGACCAAGCACCTGCTTCTGCCCCAGGCCGCCCAAGACAACCGGGCGATGATGGCCTATCTCAAAGGCCGGGGCATTGACCAGGAGATTTTGGACTACTGCGTCCAGACCGGGCGGATTTACGAGAGCCGGAACAAAGGCCACAGCAACGTGGTTTTCGTGGGATTTGATAAGGATGGCAAGGCGCGGTTCGGCTGCCTGCGGGGAATTAGTGAAGCTCGGTTCCACGGGGACTTAAGCGGCAGTGATAAGCACTTTTCCTTTGCCCTGCCCGCCCGCGTGGAAAATCCGGCAGTCCATCTGTGTGAGTGCGCCATTGATGTCATGTCCTACGCCACGCTCTGCAAGCTGGACGGGATCGACTGGCGGCGGCACAATCTGTTGTCTCTGGCCGGGGTGTACCAGCCGAAGAAAAAGATGGAGGAAAGCAAGCTGCCGGTGGCCCTCACCCGGTTTTTGGAGGATCACCCCCATGTGAAAACGGTCTATCTCCATTTGGACAACGACACCGCTGGCCGGCTGGCGGCCAAGGCGATCATGGCTGTCATGCCGGAGGGCTACCGGGTGGAGAACAAACCGCCGCCCCGTGGAAAGGATGTGAATGATTTTCTGTGCCACCGGCTGGGGATTCCCATTCGGGGCAGTCACGGCAAAGAGCCGGAGCGGTGAGTTGCCGGTTTCCCAGCTTCGACAGATTCTCCCTCTTGCAAATTGTTATCATATATGTTAACATTAAGACGGTGAGGTGACGTGAGAGTATGGACGAACTGCGCAAACGGCAGAAAATCATATCCCAGCTTGTGGAGGCCCGTCTGGAGCAGGGCATTTCCCAGGCAGAACTGGCAAGGCGGCTGGGAAAATCGCCACAAAGCTTTAATTCGAAAATGAAAAGAGAAAGTTTTACAGTAGAAGATTTAGATAATATTGCAGATGTATTGGGTGTCGAATTTAACAGAGAATTTATATTAGCAAATGGAGATAAAGTTTGATGAAGAATATTGTAAAAGAATTTAAACTTGGAGAATTATTTTGTGGTCCTGGTGGATTGGCGTTAGGAGCAACGACAGCAAAGATTGAAGATTCGGATTATAAGATTATTCATAAATGGGCAAATGATTATGATAAAGACACATGTAATACATATACGAGAAATATCTGTCCAGATGATGGAGAGAGTGTTATTTGTGGAGATGTAAGAAAACTTGATATTGACAGTCTTGGAGATATAGATGCATTGGCTTTTGGATTCCCATGCAATGATTTTTCTGTTGTAGGTGAGCAAAAGGGATTTGATGGTGTATATGGTCCGTTATACACATATGGGGTAAAGGTATTAAAGAAATATAAGCCGCTGTGGTTTTTGGCAGAAAATGTTGGTGGATTAAAGAGTGCTAATGATGGAAAGGCATTTCAGAAGATACAGGAAGATTTGAAGAATGCTGGATATAGAATATATCCTAATTTATATAAATTTGAGGAATATGGGGTGCCGCAGGCAAGACATAGGGTAATAATTGTTGGTATTAGAGAGGATCAGCCATATGAATTTAAAATACCTAGTCCAAAACCATATAAAAATGTTGATGTTACTTGTAAGAATGCAATAGAGAATCCTCCAATCGGAAAAGAAGCTTATAATAACGAGTTAACAAAGCAATCCGAAATAGTTGTAAAACGATTGAAATATATTAAACCGGGAGAAAATGCGTTTACTGCGGATTTGCCAGAAGAATTGCAGCTTAAAGTGAAAGGGGCAAAGATAAGTCAGATTTATAAGAGGTTAGATCCAGATAAACCTGCATATACAGTAACTGGTTCTGGTGGTGGTGGAACGCATATGTATCATTATTCGGAGCCAAGAGCATTGACTAATAGAGAGAGGGCAAGATTACAGACATTTCCTGATAATTATATTTTTGAGGGGTCTAAAGAGTCTGTTAGAAAACAAATCGGTATGGCGGTACCTGCAAAAGGAGCTAAAATTATCTTTGAAGCTATTTTAAGAACATTTGCGGGAATTGACTACGAAAGTGTAGAACCAAGTATAAAGGAGTAAGGTATGTATACTGATAATTTTGAAGAAGAAATATTGTTTATACCAGCGAGAAAAGATGGCGAAGCATGTAATCATTTGAAAATTGTCACAGCATTTACTGATGTTGAGAGAATATCAAGTCATTTGATAAAACTATTTGATGGCAGGAATAAAGAATATGTGTCTGGAATAAAAGTGGACATTATACTTGGGATGACAAAGGGCACGGGTCTGACACAAAAGAAACATGACAAGATATGCTCATTGATAAAAAGGTTGAATAGTGTATCTGGAATGCCTCAGATATCATGCAATTATATTGTGGAAGGTAAACAGGTACATTCCAAGGTGTATGTATGGTGCAGGGGGCGAAAGGCAATAGAGGCTTTTAATGGTTCAGCTAATTACACTATGAATGCATTCTTTGTAAGAAGAGAATGTATGGATGCATGTAATCCTAAAGAGGCAAACCATTACTTCAACAGTCTATTACCTGATACGATAAATTGCTTTGATGGGCAGATAAAAGATAAGGTTTCATTTTCTAGCAAGAAAAATGTGGAAGATGATGTTGCGGATACTAATATGGAAAATTTATCTTGGGAGAATTTTCAGACTATTGAGCCGGTAGATACATTAGAAGTTTCTTTACTGAAAGCTGATGGCAGCGATACTGGATATGGCTCTGGCGTAAATTGGGGAATACGTAAAAATGGCTATAAGAGAAATAGAAACCAGGCGTATATTCCATATAATGTGGCAGATCATAAAGATGGATTTTTCCCAGATGTAAATGCTGATGGAACGTATCCAGTGTTTAAGGTTGTAACAAAGGAATATGATGCTTTTTATATGAGACAGGCACAAGCAAAGGGAAAGGCATTAGAAACTCCAGAAAGTAATGCGATAATAGGAGAATGGATAAGGCATAAACTTGGAGTGCCGGATGGTACATATATTACGAAACAAATGTTAGATCAATATGGAAAAACAAAGGTTTTGTTTAAAAAGTATGAAGATGGCATATATACTTTGGAGTACTAATTCTGGCATTAAGGAGAGAACAATATGGAGCAGAAGATCAATATCGATAATTTAGACGATTTGCAAAAACAGGCGTTAGTCTGTATGTATTATGCTATGCTTCCTAAAACAGATGCAAGATATAAGCAGAGAATGCATGATTGGGAAGTGTTAGAAAAGAGATTTGGAACAAAGAAAACAACATATAAACATGCAAAGGATGCTTTTGATTTTTATTTTCCTAACAATGGAAGAAAAGGCTGGAGTGATGATAGAGATTTAAAAAGACGAGGACATGCATATCAGGAAGTGTTTGAGCTGTATAAGGATTATTCTGCAGACCAATTGGAAAAAGCTGTAGCGGAGATTATTCATGGATATGAGAATGAAGAACCAACATTTGTATCTATGAAATGTGGTTTTCCAGATACAGTACATAACATTCTCAATGGC
>OGYY01002643.1_pt1 | contig 12750 bp, 14 predicted proteins | sample 1576671 | NCBI WGS metagenome assembly OGYY01 (sample SAMEA3541593, study PRJEB24748) | human gut metagenome | biome: human gut; feature: human-associated habitat; material: faeces | place: China | collected 2012 | reverse complement strand
GGTCCCTTTATGGGCGAATAATCCAGTCCCATGACGGTGTAGCCCGCACCGGGAACAAACGCCAGAAAACTCTCCAACACCTCGAGGTGTACCTTCGGGTCGCGGACAACGCCCTTTTTGCCAACCTCTTCGCGCCCGGCTTCAAACTGCGGCTTGATGAGGCACACGACCTCTGCGTCATCCTTGAGCAGCGGACAGACCGCCGGCAAGATCAGTTTTACAGAGATAAAGGACAGATCCATGACCGCAAGATCCAGCGGTTCGGGGATCTGCTCGGCGGTGATATAGCGCACGTTTGTGCGCTCCATGGAGATGACGCGCGCATCGTTTCTCAAGCTCCATGCGAGCTGACCGTAACCGACGTCGACGGCGTAGACCTTCGCGGCGCCGTTTTTCAGCAGCACATCCGTAAAACCGCCGGTAGAAGCGCCGCAGTCGATGCACGTCAGACCGGTCGGATCAATGGGAAAGACCTTGAGCGCCTTTTCCAGCTTAAAACCGCCGCGGCTGACATAGGGCAGCGTGTTGCCGCGCACCTCAATGTTCGCATCCGGCGCGACCTGCGCGCCGGGCTTGTCCGCGCGCTGGCCGTTGACATAGACAACACCGCTCATAATGATCGCCTTCGCGCGTTCGCGGCTCTCGCTCAGCCCCAGATCGAAGACGAGCTGGTCGAGTCGTACCTTCTTCATGCGCCGTTCCCCTTCTCTCTGTCATTTGCGCACAGTGCCTGTGCAGCGGCTGCAATGGCCTGCGCGTCCAGGCCATACGCCGTTTTGAGTACATCCGGTGCGCCGTGCGGGATGATGCCGCTGCCGAGATTCAGCAGCCGGACCTCTTTCATTGGCAGCCCTGCCTGCTCCGCTGCAGACAGTACCTGTTCTCCGATGCAGTTGGCAGCGCACACATCCTCGACCGCCAGCAGCCGCCCTGTCTTTTGCAGCGATGCAAGCACCGGGGCAGCTTCCAGCGGCGCGACCTGCGCAAGCTTCACGACCTCTGCCGAGATTCCCTGCTGGGCAAGCAGCTGCGCCGCCTGCAGGACATCGTTGATGACGATGCCATAGGTCAGCAGTGTCAGGTCACTGCCCTCGCGCAAAACCGTGACCGGTTCGAGCGAGCACGCCTGATATGCGCCCTCTCCGCCGCGCGGATAGCGCACGGCGACCGGTCCCTCCAGCTCCGTGACCGCCTTGCGCAGCATGGCGCGCAGCTCGGCAAAGCTCGCCGGGCAGAGGATGCGCATATACGGCACGGAGCTCAGATAACTGATATCAAAGCAGCCGTTGTGCGTATCTCCGTCGTTGCCGACGATACCGGCGCGGTCAACGCCGAGCACAAGGTGCAGCCGCTGCAGCGATGTGTCGTGGATGAGCATGTCATACGCACGCTGCAAAAAGCTCGAATAGATCGCTGCGACCGGCCTGAGTCCCTGCTTTGCCATGCCGCTGGCCATCGTGATGGCGTGCCCCTCGGCGATGCCGACGTCATACAGACGCTCGGGATGCGCCTTGGCAAATGTCTCCAGCCCCGTTCCGGTCAGCATGGCCGCCGTGATGGCGACGACGGTCGGATCTTCATCCGCAAGCTGCGAAAGCGTCTGACCGAACACGTGCGAAAAATCCGGCTTCGACGCTGGCAGTGCGCCGGTCACAGGGTCGAACGAGCTGACGCCGTGGTATTTTTCCGGCGCTTGCTCGGTATACGAGATGCCCCTGCCCTTTTGCGTCACCACGTGCAGCAGCACCGGCTGACGCAGGTCGCGCGCCCAGCGCAGCATTTTCTCCAGCTGCGGCTCATCGTGCCCATCGACAGGGCCGATGTAATAAAAGCCCATGTCGTCAAACATATTGTTCGGCAGGACAAGATCTTTCACATGCTCCTTGATGTGATGCAATATCCGATAAAGTCCGGGCGCTTTTCCGACAGTGCTGCGATAAAACCGCTTAAAATGCAGATACCCCGGCTTGACACGCTGCTTCGACAGAAGCGTTGCCATGCCGCCGACGTTTTTGTTGATCGACATGCCGTTGTCGTTGAGCACGATGACCATGGGCTCGCCGCTCTGTCCGGCGTCCGACAGCCCCTCGTAGGCCAAGCCGCCTGTCAGCGCACCGTCACCGATGAGGGCAATGACGTCATAGTTCTCCCCCATGAGCGTGCGCGCCCGCGCCATACCCAGCGCAACGGAGATCGACGTGGAGGCATGGCCTGCTACGAATGCATCGTGCACACTTTCGTCCGGCTTCGGGAAGCCGGCGATGCCGCCGAACTGCCGCAGCGTCGAAAACGCTTCGCGCCGCCCGGTCAGAAGCTTGTGCACATAGCTTTGGTGTCCGACGTCGAATACGAGCCGGTCGCGCTCGGTATTGTAGACACGGTCGATTGCGACCGTAAGCTCCACCGCGCCAAGGTTTGAGGCGAGATGTCCGCCGGTTTTCGAGAGACTTTGCACCAGGAAAGAACGAAGTTCCGCACACAGCTCCGGAATTTCTCCCGCCGGCAGCGCCTTCAGGTCAGCCGGTGAATGGATTCGCTCTAATATACTCAAAACTGAATACCTCACGTATCGTATAATAATACAATCTATACTATAACAAAAAGTGCCGGACTTTACAAGTGTAAGCCGACACTTTTCGTATTTTCACCGGATGCCGGTGTTTCGCTGGTTCAGTTTTTCCGGTCTGCAAGTGAGCGGGCAAGCTGCTGCAAAAACGCGCTGTCTGCAAATGCGCCGTCCACAGCGGCTGCCGCCTGTTCGGACAACTCATGCACATACGCGCCGCAGCGCTCAAGACCGTAGAGCGCCATGAAGGTATTCTTCCCCTCGCGCGCGTCCGAGCCGATAGGCTTGCCGAGCTCCGACTCCGTGCTGATGACATCGAGCATATCGTCGCGGATCTGGAAGGCCAGGCCGAGCGCCTTGGCATATTTCGCCGCCGCCTCGCGCTGCTGCTCGTTTCCGCCGCCGCAGGTCACGCCCATGAGACAGGCAGCATAGATCATCGCCGACGTTTTGCGGTCGTTGATGTCCATCAGCTCCTCTTTCGTGAGCGCCTTGCCTTCGCCCTCCATGTCGAGCTGCTGTCCGCCGCAGATACCGTTTTCACCCGCAGCCTCGGCAAGAAGCCGTGCACACTCCGCGCGCATTTCCGCCGGCAGTTCCGTTGAGAGGATCGTGCGGAACGCCTCCGCCTGCAGCGCGTCGCCCGCAAGCGTCGCCGTGCACTCGCCGAACACTACGTGGTTGGTCGGTTTGCCGCGGCGCAGATCGTCATTGTCCATGCACGGCAGGTCGTCATGGATCAGCGAATAAGTATGCACCATCTCGACCGCGCACGCGACCGGAAGCGCCGCGCGCACGTCTCCGCCGCAGGCAGCGCAAAACGCGAGCACGAGCACCGGGCGCAGCCGCTTTCCGCCGGCGGCAAGGCTGTAGTGCATCGCCTCAAGCAGACGGTGATAGGACACGCTCGTGCCCGTAAAGTACGTATTGAGCGCCGCATCCGCAAGCGCCTTATATTCGTGATACTGCGTCTGATAATCCATGCGTCATTCCTCTGTTTCAAACGGAAGCTCGACGGGCGCACCGTCACTCCCTTTTTTCAGCTGCACGACCTTCTGCTCAGCGGTGTCGAGCAGCGCGTTGCAGGTTTTGAGCAGGTGCGAGCCCTCCTCGAACAGCGCCAGCGACGCATCGAGCGGCACATCGCCCTTTTCCAGCTGCTTGACGATCTCATCCAGCCGCTGCATGGACGCTTCAAAGGTCAGTTTCTGTTTTGCCATGTGCTTCCTCCCTGTTGTTCACGGTGCAGTGCAGCGCACCATCCTGAAGCTGTACGCGGATCGCATCTCCGGGCTGTACCTGCGCCGCCGAGCGCAGCACCGTCCCGGCTGCATCCGACGCCACGGCATAGCCGCGGCCGAGCACCTTGAGCGGACTCATCGCATCAAGCGCCGCCGCACATTGTGCAAAGGTCTGCCTGCGTGAGGCAAGATAGCGTTCCCCCGCCGCGATCAGGCGGCTGCGGGTGTAGTCAAGCTCCACCCGCCGGAGATCAAAATACGCCGCCGGAGACTGCAAAACGCGCCGGCCGGCCAAATTCTCCAGCGCCGCGCGGCGCTGCGTCATCTGCTTGCGCATCGCCTGCGTTATGCGGATGTCATAGCTGCGCAGCGTCTCGCGCAGATCCTCCGCATTCGGCACGGCAAGCTCCGCCGCATTGGACGGCGTCGCCGCGCGCAGGTCAGCCACAAAGTCCGAGATCGTCACATCCGGCTCGTGACCGACGGCGGAAATGACTGGAATGTCCGAGTCATAGATCGCGCGCGCAACACGCTCATCGTTAAACGCCCACAGGTCCTCGATCGAGCCGCCGCCGCGTCCGGTGATAATGAGATCACCCACCTGATAGCGGTTGGCATAACGAATCGCCCCGGCGATCTCCGCCGGAGCTTCCGCACCCTGAACGCGCACAGGCAGCAGCACGACCTCGCTGGCCGGCCAGCGCTTGCCAAGCACGCGGATGATATCGCGCACCGCCGCACCGGCGGACGACGTGATCACAGCGATCCGCTGCGGAAACTGCGGCAGCAGTTTTTTGTGCGTGCGGTCAAACAGTCCCTCTTTTTGCAGCTGTTCTTTGAGCTGCTCGTAAGCAGCATACAAATCGCCGACACCGCCGGGGATCAACCGCGTGCAATAGAGCTGATACGCGCCGTCGCGCGGATAGACCGCGATGCGTCCGACCGCTGCCACGCTCATGCCGCTCGCCGGGCGAAAGCGCAGCGACTGTGCGCTGCTGCGAAACATCACGCAGCGCAGGCTGCTCTCGGCATCCTTGAGCGTGAAGTAGTGGTGTCCGGACGGATAGACCTTATAGTTTGACAGTTCGCCCGTCACGCAGACGTTTCCGAGCAGCATATCAGCGTCCAGAAGCTGCTTGATATGGGCATTGAGCTCTGTGACAGTAAAGGATGTACGCTCCATTTCAGCCTTCTGTGCAGCCTTCTTCCGCCGGAGCGAGCACCTCGCCCGGCGTCTCGGAGGGCACTGCTTCCGCCTCTGCGGTGGGCTCTGCTTCCTGCGCAAGCTCACCGCGCACAAAGCTTCCGAGCACGCCGTTGATGAATGCGACCGTCTCCGGCTCTTCATAGCCCTTGGCAAGCTGCACCGCCTCGTTGATCGCAGCGGCATTCGGCACATCATCCATATAGAGGATCTCGCACATGGCGCAGCGCATGATCGCCGCAGCGGTGCGCGAGATGCGCTCAAGCCGCCAGCCGCGGGCATATTTCTCAATCATGTGGTTGAGCTCGTACATATGGTCATAGACCAGGCCGGTCAGCCGGCGGATGTAGTCAAGCTGCGTATCGTCCGGATATTCCCGGAACAGCGGATCTTCCTCCGCCAGTGTCGCGAAATACTCCCGGCTGAAAAATGCGTCCGCCGTCTCGCGGGCATCCTCCCCGGCGAGCTGCGCGGCAAAGCTGAGCTGGATCGCGATCTCACGCGCAACCGTTCTTGTCATAGTGATTTCTCCTGCTTTTCCTTATTTGTCAAACGCCACGCCGGACACGTGCACGTTGACAATGGGCTTGCCGATACCGGTCATGGACTCCACCGCGCTCGTGACGGACTCCTGCACCGCTCTGGCAACGGCCACAACGCTGCAGCCATAGCGCACCGTGATGATCGTGTCGACCGTCATCGTGCCGTCGACGATCTGAACCTTGATGCCCTTGGCGGCGGACTTGATGCCGAGCAGCTCGGCCAGCTCCGTCCCGGCAGAGGTCGCAATTCCGGCGACGCCGTCCACTTCCGTGATCGCTGCGCGCACCATCGCGGCAACGACGTCCTCAGAGATATTGATGCTGCCCTTTTCATCCTGGCAAGTAATATAATTTTCCGGCATAGAAAAATACCTCCTGATAAAATTGTACATTATAGTGTACCACGTGCAGCGGCAAAAAGAAAGCAAAATGTTTTCAGCATCGCAAAAAGATGCACCCCGGTGCATTCCGGGGCGCATCTGCGAAAAATGCCGTTATGTTACTTCTTCACGTTCTGGCAGAAGTTCATCAGGATCGTTGCGACCTGCTGGCGGGCGGCGCTGCCCTGCGGGTCGAGGTAGACCAAGCCGTCAGGCGCCTTGGTGCCGTTGATGAGGCCGAGCGCGACCGCATCCTGCATGGCCTCCTTCGCCCAGCTGCTCACGTTCGCACCGTCCGGGAACGTGCTCAGATCGGCGGGCGTCCACGTGCGCTCCATCTTGAGGACATGGAACATGTACTGCGTGAGGATGACCGCGATCTGCTCGCGCGTGACGGGCTGATCCGGGTCGAACGTGGTCGGCGATGTGCCCGCGACCACATTGTTCTGGTATGCCCAGAGGATGGCGGGCTTGTACCAGTTCGCGGTCAGGTCGGTAAACGGCGTCGTGCCGCTCACCGCCGGCGTGCCCTCGAGGTTATAGAGGATCTGCACGATCTGCGCGCGCGTCGTCGTGCCGGTCGGGGCAAACGTGCCGTCGCCCATGCCGCCCATGATGCCGTGCGTCACGCAGTACTGGATGCCGGGGTATGCCCAGTTTTTCGTCACATCGGTGAACATCTGCGTCACGTCAACGTTACCGGTGGCTGGGATGGTTTCCGTCTTGGTCGCGCTGCAGCGCGTGCAGGTATAGGTCCGGATGCCGGTCTCCGTCGCGGTCGGCTCCTTGGTCACCGTGCCGCTGTCCCAATCATGGCCGAGCGCGTCCACATAAGTATCCACGTAGCTGTCGCCGCAGGAGCAGGTGTGCGTCGTGTAGCCCTTGGCCGTGCACGTCGGCGCTGTGACAACATCCTTATAGCTGTGCACATGCGGAATCACCGGCATAGTCTCCGTCCTGGTCTCGCCGCAGCGGGTGCAGGTGAAGGTCTTCACACCGGTCTCGGTTTCCGTCGGCTCCTTCGTCACTTTGCCTTCATCCCACGCGTGGCCGAGCGCATCCACGTAAGTATCCACATAGCTGTCGCCGCAGGCGCAGGTGTGCGTCGTGTAGCCCTTTTCCGTGCACGTCGGCGGGGTCACAACAGCAGTGTAGCTGTGCTCGTGCGCCTCGACGCATCTGAAAGACGCATAGGAGGATGACGAATAGCTGGCATACTTTGTGTTTCTTGCATCTACTGTCACATCGCAATTCAATTCGCGTCTATTTATTGTCACCGAAGCACTTGTGTCGGTCGTATAAATAACTTTTTTGGATCCGCCGCCCTCTACAGTCACACAGTATTCTCGCTGATCATATTTTTCCCGAAGCGGGCTCGCCGTCCAACTGATTTTAACTTCCTCGCCCACAGTGACCACTTCCGGAACCGTGATCTCCACTTTGGGAGGCGCGGCCGGCTTCTGATAGTCCACGGGATAGAGGCTGAAGATCTGCGCGGCGCCTGACCAGTTCGAATACAGCTCCATCTGTGTGCCGGCGGTCTGATAGTTTCCCGTGCAGTCGAGCACGAGCCACGTCCCAGCAGTCACGGAGTCTTTCGGAACCAGCTGGAATGTTCCGTTCTTATCATAGATGTACCACTGGAAACGCGATGCCTTATTCGTGTTGAGCCAAGAGACCGTGACCTTTGCCTGCTGGACACAATCGCCCTCATAGGTGAGGTACCAATCACTGTACATATTCTGGATACAGTAGCTGCCGTCGCCCTGACGGATAAACTTCCAGATCTGCTCCGGGTCGCCGGTGTTGGCCGCGCTGATCGTCACGTAGTTATTGGAGCCATAGTTCGTGCCGATGTGCTTCCAGCCGTCCGTGCGGATGAGGTAACGGTAGACGTTTGTGCCGATATCGGCGTAGGACGGAGTCGGCGTCGCGCTCGAGAAGTCCGGGCGGATGACGCCCCAATACGGATTATCAAATGAATTGTATCAGTACGTGACCTGGGTTACATAGCGCGCGCTGCCGAAATTCTGGTGCCAGGTGCTGTAGTCCGATTCATAGATCGCGACATGGCCAGCCGGATTTTTGGCAGACCATCCGTAGACCAGAATGTCGCCCTTCTGCGGCTGAGCGTTTTGAATTCTTGTCCAGCCGGCGGGGAGCTGATTCCACGAATAATCCTTGCCATCGCCGCCCGGAGACGTCTGGCCGAGGTACGAGTAGTAAGCTTTGATCAGCGCCACACACTCGCCGCTGCCGACGGTTTGTCCGTTCAGGCTTCTGACCCAGTTGATCGCATCGTCCGCTGTTTTGCCGTTGGTCGAGGCAAAGGCCGCCGTCGGCAGCAGGCAGGCGACCATGATCACAGCGAGGATGAGACAAAGAACACGTCTTTTCATACGTCATCTTCTTTCTAAAAAGCTCTGTAAACGCGCATTTTTTTGACCGGTCGCGCACAAAAAGCGCGCCGGAAAACGCCGCGTTTACTTAGGATTCAGTATACACATTTCGCTGTTTTTGGTCAACAGAAATATCAAAAAAATTTAACTAACCACGATTAGGCAATCGTGCCATTATGCTGGATTATGTGTCATGTTCTGGTGCGAAAAATATGCCCCGTTCAGACGAACGGGGCGATTGGCATATTACTGCGCGTCCGCTTTGACCTCAATGACCTTGATCTGCGGCGCGGTGTAGTCCGTCTCGCTGACGATGACATCCGTGATCGTTGCGACCTGCGCCGTGCTCAGGCCGTTCGCCGGCGCAGGGACGGCGACCGTGATGCCCTCCTCCGTGATATAGACCACGCACTCGGAAAAGTCCTTGGCGAGCAGGAGATTTTCGATCTGCGTCTCCGTCATGGAGTCGCTCGCCATGGCGGAAATGGCGCGCATGGCGCTGTCGATCGTCTCTTGCGAGGCATCTTCGGCGGCCGATGCCGACTTGAGCAGCGACAGCGCTTCGTCGCGCGACTGCTGGCGCGTCAGGCGCGCCTTGGCGAAATAATCATCGGTCGACGCCGAGGCTGCGGCGGCCTCCCCGTCCGCATTGGCCGCCGCCATGGCAGCGTCCTCGGCAGCGGCCATTTCGGCGTCCGCACTGCCCCACTGCGCATTGTACGACCAGTTGAAATAGACCGCGGCGCACACAAACAGCAGCACCACGATGATCGCAACGTTCCGCTTGGTTTTTTTCATAGCTGCCCTCCCATTTTTCAGATCACGCGTCCGGCTGCTTTTTGAGCACGCTGATACGGTCGGTGCTCAGGCCGGTAAACTGTGCCACTGCCTGCGTCACGGCAAGCTGCACCTGCGGCGCGTCCGCCCCGTCACAGACGACGACCGCGCCGAGATACTGCGGGCTGACCGTGCGCAGCTCCACCGCCGCCTGTGCTCCGCCTCCGGCGGAAATGATGGCCGGCTGACCGGAATCATCCGTCGCCAGCTCCCGCTCCGCCGAGCAGCGGTATGACAGCAGTACCTGCACCTGACCTGCGCCGCTGATCTGCCGCAGCAGCTGCGCAAGGCGCTGCTCCTCGGTCTGGATGGTCTGCATCTGCGTGTCAATCGGCTGCGCCGCTGCCGGTTCTGCCTTCGTCCGGCTGCCGCCCGGCAGCAGGAGCAGGATCAGCCCCGCCAGCAGGATGATGAGCACATATTTGTACTTGCCTGCAAATGCGCTGAGTTTTCGTGTGTTCATGATGCACTGCTCCATTCCTGCCGCGCGCGCGGGATGCCGAGATCGGCCTCAATGGTCTGCGCCAGACGGCTGTTTTCCGTCGCGCCCGCTGTGACCAGCCGGACGGCATACGGATACCAGTAGCCGTCTGTGCTCCACTGCAGCGTGACCTGCGCATCGGCGAGGGAAACGCCGCACTGCGCGGCTTTGTCCAATATATATGCGCGCAGCTGCGATTCTATGACCGTGCGCTGCAGGCGCTCACTGCTGTCGGACACCGCACCGTCTGTTGAAACCGAGACGCGGCAGTCCTGCAGCGCGGCGGCATAGCTGTCATAATCAAACGCCACGAGCGGCGAAAACAGCAGACACGTCAGCGCAACGCCGCCGATGAGCTTCACGATGCGGCGCAGGCTCTCAGACGTCGGAAACATGGCCGCGAGCGCCGTCAGCAGCGCAGCGCCCGCGAGACTCAGCAGCCACGCGCGCAGTGATTCCATCATCCCGTCACCGCCTTCATGCTTGATACGATAGAGAGAAACAAAATGAGCGACGCCACGCCGACCATCCCGAGCAGGAAGCCGTACACATCCGCAAAGCCGCCGATCAGCCGCCCGACCCGCTTGTCCGCAAACGACTCCGCGATCCCGGCGGCAAGCTTATACAAAGCATAGTGCACGGCAAGCTGCAAATACGGCGTGACGCACACGGCGGCAACACTCATGACACCGATGATGCCGATGCCGCCGCGCAAAATCGCAGCGCTTGCCGTGACGGTCGCCGCAGCGTCCGCCACGATGCTGCCCACGACCGGCAGCGCCGCGGAGACGGCGGTTTTGACGGCCTTGGCCGCAGTCGCATCCGCTGAGCCGGTGAGAATGCCCGTCAGCGACAGATAGAGCGTGAACACCCCGGCAAAGCCGATGAGCAGCAGCCGAAGCGCCTTGCGCAGCAGGGCGCTCAGCGCCGTGAGCACGTCCTGCTCGAGCGCCGCGCCGCAGATGACAGTGCCCGCGTATGTATAGAGCATCGGCAGCAGCACCGCTGTCTCCGCCGACAGCAGCACATCGAGAAAGAGCGATGTCGCCGCATATTTTGCCGCCGCCGAAGTCGCCGCCCCGCTTGCCGCCGCAGCGGCGCACATACTCGGCAGCAGGATCTTGGAAAAGTCGCGCAGTGTGGTCAGCGCGCTGCTGCCGGCCGTGATGCAGGACGTCACATGGGTGACGCTCAGCGCAGCCACTGCCACCGCACCGGTCATCTGCGTGACCTTGGCGCACGCACCGCTTGCAGACAGCGACGCGCACAGCGCCGCCAGAAACACGACTGCAAGCAGCAGCGCCGCATTGCGCGCAGCCGAGGCCAGCGCTCCCCCGCCCTCATGCAGCACATAGCCCCAGAGCTTTTGCAGCAGTGGGCGTGGATGCGCGGCATCTGCGACGGTCAGCGTGCCGAAGGCATCATATGTCTGCGCCGGGAGCGCGGACTCCAGCGCCGCCGTGCCGAATGCCTCCGCCTGCTCGGACGCAATGTCATAGGCGTATGCAGGCTGCGTGCATATGGCCGCCAGCGTCAGCGCCGCCAGCAGCGCAAGCAAAAATCGCTTCATAGGCACGCTCCAATCATGGTCAAAAATGTGCGCAGCAGCGGCAGCGCCGCATAGAGCGCCGCCGCAACGCCGACAAGCTGCACAGCGCCTGCGCCCGCAGCCTGTCCGGCATCCTTGCAGAGGCTCTCTCCGATCATGGTCAGGATGCTGATGGTCATGCACTTGAGCAGCGGCCCGGTGTAGACGCCGGACAAATCGCTGAGCGCAATGGCATCACGAAAGAAATCCGCCAGCGGCCCGAGCAGACCGACGCACAAAAACAGCGCCAGCAGCGCAGCCGCCGCACTCAGCAAAAACGAGATGCCCGGCACGGTCTTATAGACCGTGGCTGCGGCGGCACCGGCAACGACCACGATCAGCATCGCGCGAAAGACCGCCTCCATCAGAACGAAAACAGCTGCTTGATGAGCGCAAACAGCTCACTGATCTTCTGGATCACCAGCACCAGCACCACGACCAGCCCCGCGATGGTCGTCATGAGCGCCTGCTCGTCGCGCCCCGCGCGCGAGAGCAGGATGTTGAGCACGGCGACGAGAATCCCGATCGCCGCGATCTTAAAGACAAGGTCAACGTCCATAAGTCCCTCCCCGGTTCAAAGCAGCGCAACGGCGGCGAGCAGACCGAGCGTCGCGCCGAGGCCGCAGACCAGTTTACCGCGCCGCCGCACGTCGTCCTGCAGCGCAGCGGAAATGCTCTGCAGCGACGCAATGCAGGCATCCAGCGCCTGCCGCTGGAGCTGCGCGTCATATTTTCCAAGCTGCGCGCCCAATGTCAGCAGCGCGGTGCGCGCGGCCGGTGTGAGCATGTCCAGTGCCCGGATCGCCGCCGCCCATTGCTCGCAAAACGGCCGGTCGCTGTCCGTGATGCCGTCTGCGAGGGCGGTGTATTGCGCATGCAGCGGCTCCGGCGCCGTCTCCGCCGTGTGGCGCAGTGCTTCCGGCATCAGACAGACAAGCGCGATGACGGAAAAAGCCGCATCCGCCGCGTCCCAAGAGAGCGTGTCCCAGGCTGGAAGGCGCGCGGCGCGGGGTTGAGGGCTCCGGCTTCCCGAGCGCGCGGGAGAACGCTTTGCGTTTGCGAGGAAATCCCGCCGTTTCGCCCGCGTTAGGGGCGCTGAGCACAAAGCACGGTGGTACCGCGAACTGACCTTCGCCCATGCAGGGGCGAAGGAATTTTTTTGGAGGGAAGCACATGGGCAAGAAAAACGACAAGCAGGAATTTGTGGCGCACATCACGCCCCGCAGCGAGGACTTTTCCCAGTGGTATACCGACGTCATCCTCAAGACCGATCTGGTCGACTACGCGCCTGTGCGCGGCTGCATGGTCATCAAGCCCTATGGCTACGCCCTTTGGGAGCGCATGCAGGCGGAACTGGACAAGCGCTTTAAGGCCACAGGGCACCAGAACGTGGCCATGCCGATGCTCATTCCCGAGAGCCTTTTGCTCAAGGAGGCCGAGCACGTCGAGGGCTTCGCGCCGGAGGTCGCCTGGGTGACGCAGGGCGGCAACGAAGTGCTGCCCGAGCGCCTG
>OGYY01002630.1_pt1 | contig 12808 bp, 9 predicted proteins | sample 1576671 | NCBI WGS metagenome assembly OGYY01 (sample SAMEA3541593, study PRJEB24748) | human gut metagenome | biome: human gut; feature: human-associated habitat; material: faeces | place: China | collected 2012 | reverse complement strand
TACCGCAAGGCCCGGAAGCTGACGCATGAGTGCTGCAATTACTGTGACGGGAACTGTCTACTGCTGGACGATGTCGAAGAATGTGTTTGTGTTCAGAGCATTTCCTATTCGCTGCTGTGCCGGTGGTTTAAGGTTGCCGTCCTCCCACTGGACGCGGCCCTGTACGCCGAGATCAGCAAAAGCCGGGACGAGGTGAAACGCTGCGCCGTATGCGGGGCCGTGTTTACGCCGAAGTCCAACCGGGCCAAATACTGCCCGGATTGCGCGGTGCGGATGCGCCGGAAGAAAGAAGCCGAACGGCAGAGGAAAAGATACCTCCTGTCTACGCATTTAGGCCGGTGAAAACCCAGCCGTGACAAGGCTTTTCCGGCATGGTCGGCGGGCAGGCAGGACAGATTATCCAATCCCCGCCAGAACACACTTCTAAATGCGTAGAAAGCAACCCATGAGAAAGCGCCGGACGCGGCGGCCTGCTGGCCCTGCGCCCGGCGTTTTCTCATGGAACGATATTATTCAATCTTACTTTTAGTGCCTTTCCGTTTAACCTGAATAGCTGCCAATACAATGAAAAGTAAATAGACCAAAATGGAAATTATAGATGCTTCAATACCAAAATCACCGCCAGATATTAAAAAAGACTTGTTATCCAGTATAAAATTGAAAATGGAACTACTGTCTGCTTCATTTCCTATATGCAAAATTCCTCCTATGATAACTATATTCCAAATACCATGAACGATAGCACTATTCCAGATAGAGTTGCTTCCATAGGCTATCAGAGAAAACAATACCCCAACGATGCTTCCAGCAATTAGAAGTTGAATAATACTTATAAAATTGAGGTCATTTCCGATAATATGAAGTAGCCCAAAAAGAACAGATGGTACTATAACGGCAATTTGTATGTTGAACCTTTTTTCCAGACATCCCATGATTATGCCCCGAAAAATCAGTTCCTCCACAATCCCTGTTGCCAGTCCATAAAAGAAGATGGCACCAGTAATTGTTGCATTGCGATCTGTGGAATTAAAAGTATTGATCTCCCAATGTCCGCCGAGCAGTATTGCAATTAGCAAAACCAAAGCAGGCATTGTCAAAGCTGATATTATCCAAACCGCTTTAACCTTAAATCGAGGAATTTTTAATTCGAGTAAAGACGTTTTCAATAGCTTTTGGCATAATAACTTGGTTCCTAAGAAGGCGAACACACAATACAGCACTCCTGCAAAGATATTGCAGATAGCAGGTGTCACGCCTATATTTAGGGGTAACTCACTGATTGAAAATGAAAGTATTTGTGCGACAGTTAAAATGATTATAGAAAGTACGATTGCAACAGTAATTTGCAATGAAGTAAATTTTATATGCTCCATTTTATGTATCAACCTTTCTCAATGACTTTGCAACAAAAACTGGAAAGCTACTGAAAAGAAATTCTCGCATTTGCTGTCAAATTTCTACCTTATTGTGTAGTGGTCGCCGGTTGAAAAAAACACTGGACGCAGGGCTGACAGGCCGCTACATCCGGCATTTTTTATTATATTATTGATCCAGTTTTTTCTTCCCTTTGCTCATAGACTTAATGATTACAATGGTGAGCTTCCAAAGCAACCATCCAATAGCAAAAATTACTGCACCAATCAAAATAGAAATAGGGAGAAAAGCTATCGCATTAGCAGAAAAAGCGCCGATGTTGATACCAATTTCTGTAATTTCGTATCCCATTAAATGAGCAACGAGCTTGATAATACCCGCAATCGGGCAAAGCACACCACTTACCATAAAGGCGATACCGCAAATACTGGTAATTGGCAAAACAAACATACCACCAATGCCTGCAAGACTGTAAAACGCAATTACGGCACTCAACCGACGCCAGTTAAAACCATTGTTTTTTGCAACAGCTTCCCCTAAATAGGCTCTTGCAAGTTCTTTCGGATTTCCCAGTCGCTCAATGATCTGTTCTGTGGAAGTACTGCTGGCCTGTAATTCAAGCATTTCGCTTTTAATCTCTTTGACAATGTCCACACGCTCTGATACAATCAATGGTTTCAGATATTTTTCAATTTTTTCAAGATATTCGTTAAGGGATTTTTCCAGTTCCATTGTTTTATTCTCCTTTAATTTCATTGATTGCATTTAATAGATTATTCCATTCTTTAGACATTGCAGAAATATACTCAAGTCCTTTGTCCGTAATGGAATAATACTTTCTCGGCGGCAAACCCTCGGCGCTTTCCTGCCATGAGGATGAAACATAATCTTCTTTCATTAGCCGTCTAAGTAGCGGATAAATTGTATTCTCTTTTGCGGCCAAAATAGGATATTTTTCTAATGTGCTGATAATTTCATATCCATAGGACGGTCGCTGCTTTATCATTAACAGAATACAAAATTCAAGTGTCCCTCGCTTAATCTGGGATTTCCAATCGTCAATATTCATGTACTGTACCTCCTGCCTATATATCGTACTACACAGTATATCTAATGTCAAGAGTATATTCAAACAAACTTTGTATGTATCTTATCTAATAACTTAAAAACTCTATCTGTCTACGCATTTAAGCCGCTGAAAAACCCGCCATTTCGGGGCTTTTTCGGCATGGTCGGCGGGCAGGCAGGACAGGTTATCCAATCCCCGCCAGAGAGAACTTCAAAATGCGTAGGAAAATTCTTCTTATGGTGTTATTCCCGGCGCTTCTGTGGTATGCTCATAATAAAACTATGACAGGAGTGTTTAAGGGATGGCCGAACAGGAAATGTTGCTGGACAGCGCCACGATCAAGGCCGCCGTTGCAGGTGAGAAGTGGGCCACGGAAAAGGTGATCCAACACTACACCCCTATGATCGACGTGCTGGCCGTTGACGAAGATATGAAGCAGCACCTTATTCTGAAACTGCTGGAAGAACTGCCACACTTCCCGATGGGGCAGGCATAAAGAAAAAGAACGCCGGACGCAGAGGCACACAGCCCCCGCGCCCGGCGCTTTGCGATGCTTAGATCACTCTTACACTTTATATTTCATATTGTATTGCTCTAAAACCACATTGATGATATACTAAGAAAAGAATATCAAGTGTGTATCTACAAGTTAAAAGAAAGGGAAAAATATACTATGCTCAAATCAATTATAACATTGATAGTTACCCTTATTGTAGGAGTTGTATTCATGGCAATAGGAAATGATTTCCTTAATGGATCTACTGATCTCGGTGTGATTGTAGCCGTTGCCGTAGCGGGGGCCTTGGTTGTGTTTTTTAATGGACAGAAAGGAAAATGAAAGGTACGATTACAAAATAGGATTTTTGATGTGGAGAGCTGATTATGGAGAATATATTTGATAAGTTCAAGAAATTAAATTTAGACACCTCGCCCATAGGTCTATCAATCGAATTGAGAGAACCATTTTTTTGTACGCCGATTGGAGCCCAAATTATTGGGTGGGATAATGGAATACATTATTGCTTTATCAAGGGATTTAAGGAGATTGTTTTTTGCGTAAATCCAGAAACGTGCTGTAATTATTATGTTTATCCACTTGCTAAAGATTTTACAGATTTTTTAAGGTTGCTTCTTTCTCTGAAAACAACAAATGCAATTCAACAAGTAGTGTGGATGGATAAAGATGCTTTTGAAAACTTTATGAATGATCCTGATGAAGTTAGATATACAAGTAGTGAGCCAGTGCAAAGCATACTTCAAAATATTTCCTCTAATTTAGAGGTTGAACCGATAGAAAATCCATTTGATTATATCAAAAAACTCCAAAAGGATTTTCCGTATAAAGAGATAAAGTTTACAGATGAATTTTATAATATAACTGGTTTAACACGGCAAGAGAATATCTAAAAAAGTTGCAGAGGACACTTTCAACAGTGTTCTTCTGCAACTTTTTTGTTGACTAATTAAACTTTTGATTTTTGTGAGATTTCTTTGAAAAGGATGCCGTTAATAACCAGCCCACCAACTTGTTACCTGTGTATGTGTTGCTTTTGGAAGATGAATCAGATTGCTATACGCATTACTTCCGCCGTATGCAAGCGGGCGAATATGGTGAACATCGTATAAACTGCGATTTAAGGTAACGCCCGTATTGGCGGTGTAAGTATTATAGTAGGTATCAGCTAAATTAGACGGACGAGTAGTTGTTGCACCTTTGGCATAGTTAGCAGGCGGCATGGGTAGGCTTTTCCCGCTTACAGAATCAGAAAAATTAAAATTCCAAGCGTGTCCTGTTCTATTAGAAAGTGCAGTTGTTGTTACGCCACTTCCAGAAGTAGCATTATCATAGTCCGTAATAGTGTAGGCAACATAATAATACCCTGTTTTTGCAGGAACTGTCCATGTGTAATCTACGCCATACTCACTGTTGGATGTATATGTATGGTAAACAGAACCCCCAACATTTGAGTAAGAGCCGGATAATGTTGTAAAACTCCCCTTTAATTGAGCTGTCAATTTAATATTTGGTTTCACAAAAGGAGAGGTTGGGCAATCAACATTAAAATACCAAGTAAATTCGCCACCACTGGTTTTTTTAATTCCAGCACGGACAAGATAAATTTCAATTCCTCGCTCACTGGGAGTATCAGCAGATCCTTTAGGAACAGGGATGGCAACTTCGTCGAAAGTAAGAAGTTCACCATCCTCAACAAGCATTTCACCCGTGGTCGTATCGTAATGAGTGACTTGCCCGGAATCAGCGGGAGAGGTATCCATGACGGCTTCCAACTCATTCTGGTAGGGTTCAGCCGCAATAGCAGTAATCGACATTCCTATGGCCATCATGGTGACAAGCACCAAACTCACAATTTTCTTTAAGTGTTTTTTCAACATACAGTCATTCCTCCTTATTAGGTATCGTAAATAGAAAATGCCATCAAACTATCATCCCAATGGAATCACCTCTTTCATTCATTTCAATCGCGCAATCCCCTTATGTTTTATGGTAAAATTATACAAATTATGAAGTATAAAGTCAATATTATATGAACAATACAGTGTAATATACTAAAAAGCGCCGGACGCAGAGGCCATACAGCCACCGCGCCCGGCGCTTTGCTATACTTGGATCACTCGTCCGTGAAATGGAACTGCCGCGCCTCAAAGTCGGCGTCGTGCATGGCGTCCAGCTTGTCGGCGGTCTGGCGGGCCAGCGCCGCCATGTCCTCGTCCATGTCCGGCAGGGCGGCCCGGATGTTGGCCGCCGTCCTGCGCCGGTCGGTCTTGTGATACATACAGATCAGGTTTTCTTCTTCCACGGTAAACTGTACCATTGTCATACCTCCAATTCGTTTTTCTTGGTTCTGGCCGGGGCCTTTTTCGAGGCTTGGGCCTGTTTGGTTTCGGATAGCTGCCTGCGGATGGAAGCGCGGGGCCGCCGCACTTCCTTGTCCCGGTTCTCGTCCTTGCCAATCACTGCATACAGGCCGTGCCGGTCTTTCATGCCGGTAAAGCACAGGGATTTATAGGGCAGCATGGAAAACAGCCGGTCGGTGTCCTTGCTGGATGCAATCTGCACGAAGTATGGGGACAGCTCCACCATGAAATGCGTCTTGTTGGGGCTGTTGGGGGCGGACAGATCTTTCAGTCCGGCCACGATCCGCTGCGCCTCGGCCAAAATCATGCTGTCATGCAGCGCCGTGATGTGGGCCTTGAAGTCGCCGGGCGCAAGCTGCGCCCGGCTTTTCTGTTCCTGCCGCAACAGTTCCCGCAGGTGTTCCGGCTCATTGGCCTTGGCCTCATACCGCAGGAACGCCCCCAGCTTGGGATCAGGCCGCCCGTCGAAGTACAGACCGGCGGGCTGCTCCCGGTCGCCCTTTTCATAGTGCAGGATGATGTTGTCGGCCTGTACCGCCTCGGCTGCGACGTGCCGGAAGTGCTGGGGATAGTCCAGCTCATAGAGATTGCCGCGAATGACGCCCCGCACCTTGCCGGTCAGCTCCACAGCGTAGGCCAGCACCCGGTCACGGGTCTGCTCCCCGTAAAACTTCCATGTGTTGTGCTGCCGGGTGCCTTGCAGGTACACGTCACTTTCCCGGAAACAGTGCGTCCCGGACGGGCGGGACATCCACAAAAGCGTCTTGTCCTCGGCCTTGTCGCTGGCAGCGGCCCGCCCGATGATCTCCTTGTCGATCTCAAAATCATTGCGATAAAAGGCGGTGTTCTGCCGCATGAGCTGATCCAGCGCGGCCAGAACATCCACATTCTCAAACCTGTTCATGGCGTCACACCTCCAATTCCTGTGCTTTTTCCCGTTGCGGCGGTTTCTTCTGCTGTTCCTCCTTGGCGGCTTTGAGCTGCGCCCGGATGGACGGCTTTTTCTGTTTCTGCGCCGGGCGCTGGGGCTGCTTGGGCTTTTGGGCCTCCGCCTTGGCTGCCTCGGCCACGTCAAACAAGGAAATCTGTTCCCCGGCTTTGGCCTTGGCTTCCAGTTCACTCATGGTCGGGGCGTTATTCAGAACGCCGTCGATCATGTTGTAGTTCTGCTCGGTTGTCATTTCAGCGGCCTTGATGGGGCTTTCCTGCTGGGCGGGGATGGCAAAGGCGTCCGTGCCGTTGCCCATGATAAGATACTTGCCGTCCTCGGATTGGTGGTGGAAACCATAGCCTGCGGCCTCCAACTGCTCCCAGCTCATGTCGGTTACAAGGAAGCTGCCCCTTGGGGTCTGGATGCTCTCGCCGGTCAGCAGTTCCCGTGGCGTAAGCTGTTTTTCCCGCTGCAAGAAGAACTCCGGCACCGGCGTAAAGCCGAAGCTGTCACAGTAATGGGCTTCCTCCTTTCCGCTGCGGGTCAGCACCACAACGTCGGAAACGGAAAGACTGTGGCCGGTGAAGTCGGCGGGACGGTCAAGGTTGAATGTACGGTAGATGTCCTCCAGCGTGGTTTTGCCGTCCAGCGGTGCCGTGTAAACCAGATCGTAATTCTGCCGGTCAACGGCCAGCCCCGCTTCCTGCAAACGCTCGTAAGCCTCAAAGCGATAGTCCCGCGTTTCCGGCCCGCCTTTGAGCTGGTAGATGGTAAAGGTGTCGCCCTGTGCCGGGGGATCGACGGTGAAATACGGGTTTTCCCATTGGGTGAACGGCATATCCGGCATAGCCTTATAGCTGCCATTCTCCATTACATAGGGCCGCACCCGGTCAAAGCCGATTTCCTGTGCCACACGGGAGAGGCTTTCCAGTACCACGGGATCACTCCGCAACCGTTCCATGCGAGTGAAGTCCTCCACAAGATAATTCTGGCCCGCCCGTACATGAAGAATATCGGCGGCGCTCATGCCGTCCTTGCTTTCCATGCCCAGCGTCAGATGGGCATAGGGTCGGCCATCGGTGTTCAAATCCTTGGCCTCGCTGTTATAGGGCTGGCTCCGCAGCTCGTCGAACCGGGCCTTGGCTTCCTCAAAGGTAGCGAAATGCTCTATCGGGGTCTGCTGCTCGGCATTGGTGGCCCATGTTTTCAGATCGGGAATGATGTAAAAGCCCCATTCCCGGCTTGCCTCCGGCGCGGCGGCGCTGCGCTCGGCCAGTGTCTTTTCGGCACGTTCCCGCACATCGTCCCGCAGCGGCACCGTATAGAGGGTGGAATCAGAAGAAAAGCCCACGTTATTGAAAACGTAGTCCACATCGGCCTCTTTCAAGACTCCTGCTGGGTAGTAGTCAGCCCGTGTTGGGGTGTCGCTCACCTTGCCGCTGGCAATATCATGGTTCAATCCTGTTTCCAGATGGGTACAGATTTTGCCGTCCACGGCCAGCGTCACATAGTACCAGCCAATATAACCGCCGGTCTTTTCGTCGGCTCCCTCGTTGAACTCCACATTGAGCAGCGTGTAGGGCTTCAAGCCCTTTTGGGCCGCGATCTCGTTGTCCTTGGCTTCCCGCTGCAACAGCGCGGGCAGGGCCGCTTCCTTGGTGGCCTTGACGATCTCCGGGTTGTACTGCACCAAAGTACGGTTGACACATTCCGTCTGCACCTTAACCGTTTTGGCTTTCGGCGTCAGGTGGTTGCCGATAAACAGGGACGCGCCGTTGTCAAAACGGATCGTCATATCGCTGGTGCCGCGCCATTTGCCGGTACAGGGGGACGTATGGATTTCGCCGGTCTTGCAGCCAAACGCCTGCGCGATCACATCAATTTTGGCCTGCAAGGGCAGGTCTTTGTATCGGTCAGCGATTTCCAGCGCCTTTTCCTGCAACTCTGTCAGGGTTTCGGCGGGAGCCGCCTGCGGCTCGGCGTCGGAAGTAACTTCCTGCGCCGGGGCGATTTCCGGCTCCTGCTCTGGTGCCGGTTCCTGTTCCGGGGTAGGTTCCTGTGTCGGCTGCTCCTGTTCCTTGGCATACAGCTCCTTGACGGCCTCCTGCGTCAGCTCCCCGGTATTGAGCTGATCCATCAGCTCCCGGCACCGTTCCGGCGTCCCGACATAGAGAACATCCCCGATTTTGGCCCTGCCGTTATCCTGCGGGATATAGGCTTGCAGTATATACAGGTTTTCCCGGCTGTCGCTGCGGGGGTTAGCGTGTACCCGGTAGAAGTAGTCCGGCTCGGCCTGTTCCTGTGCCGCCTGCGCCTGCTGTTTCCGGTTGCTGTTGCGTTGCAGCTCCGTGGGCTTGATGCCGGAAAGGGGCTGAATACAAGCGATCCTGTCCGACGCATAGTAGGCATTGTCGTTCAAAAGCCGCTGCCATGCGCCCACACTCGGCGCCCAGCGGAAACCGTGTTCTTTCAACTGCTGGCGGGCGTCCGCCTCCGGCTTGCCGTCAAAGAACACCTGCAAGCGGCCCTGTTCCCGGTTGGCCTCCACATGGCCGCCGTCAAATTCCCAGCCCACATAGGCCACTTCATTTGCGCGGGTCAGGCTTTCGATCCGCTGCCGGACACGGCGGATTTCCGCATTGTTGTTGGACAGCTCCCAACTCTGAAACGGCTTCTTTTCATAGTGCCAGCCGGACGCCATATCTGCTTTCAGGTTTTCAAGGTTTTCAGGAGAAAGGTGCGGGCAGCCGTCCAGCGTACCGTGTTTGCGGTAATAGGCATTGACCGCTTTCATGGTTTCCTGCGCCTTTTCCAGACCGGCCAGCTTCTTTTGCAGCTTGGGAATGGCCTGCGGGTCGTCTTGCCGGATGCCGCCCATGCCGGTGCTGCGGATTTTATCAAGCAGCCCTTGGATGTACTGCCATTCCTGCATATTGCTGTCGCGGGCCGCGTTCTGTTTCTCTTTCTTGCGTACCGGGAAATTGGAACCACCGGCAATCAAGATGGACGGAACACGGGCGTCAATCTCATAGCCGTGGTTCATGTTGGCAGCCAGCTTTCGGGCATAGGTATCAAGCAGGCTGTCGATCTTCTCATGGTACATGGGATCGACGCGCTTTTTCTGTTCCTGTGCCAGTGCAAAGGCTTCATCCACATAATGCCGGTACTCGGCTGTGGCGCTGCCGGGCTTGTAATCGGAAAAGCTGTTCATTTCCTTGGCACGGCGGGCCGCGCCCTCATTGATGGAATAGTAGTAGTCGGACGCCGCAGGCTCTTTCACCGGCTGTTCCGGGGCTTCCTGCTGGGGCGGCTCTTGGGCTTCCTGCGGCTGGGCCGGGGCCTCATAGCCAGCCGCCGCATATTCCTCCACAGTCATACCGGCGTCGGCGGCCTCTTGTGCAATTTCGGCCTCCACCTGCGCCTTGTAGTCTTGCAAGCTCTGGTCGAAGTCGGTCAGTTTCGGCATTTCCGGCAAAGGCTCTCCGTGGTTGAGCAGCGGACGGCACTCCATAGCGTAGTCCACCAGCGCCCCATAGTAGGCAGTTTCCTCCGGCGTCAGGGTGTCGCTGGACGCCAAACGGGTCTGCGCCTCCTGTTCCAGCCGGGACAGGTTGCAATGCAGCTCCATGTAGGGGATGATCTCGGTGAGAAAGGCTTCCCGGCTGGCGTGATCCTCCGCCCATGCCTCCGGGCCGCCCTGCCGGGTCAGATGGTCTTTCCATTTTTCGTCGTTCAGATAAAAGGTCTGATAATCCCGGATATGCTCAATCAGGGAACCGTCCCGGTCGCCAAAATCCTGCCGCCCGGAATAACTGTGCGGCTCTCCTTGGAATGTAAAATCAATACGGAAGTCGGTTTTGTCATAGTAGCCGCCGCCTCGATGTTCTGCGTCCAGCCGGGCAAACAGGGTGTCGGCCTCATGCAGCGGCATTTGCTGGCCCATTTCCAGATCGGGGCTTTCAGTGAAAAGGATCGTCACAACTGGCTCTGCCGTGGGGTCAAGGGCGGGCTGCTGTGCGGCCTTGGCCTCCGCAATTTCTCGGTCAATCCGGCTTTTCACCAGCTCGTCCACATGGCCGTGCTGCATTTCAAAGCCATGTTCGCAAAGCTCATTGATAAGGGCAATCACCTTGTCCGTGTTGTCCACGGCCTCGGCGTACTCCACGATCAACCGGCGTTCCTCGTTGCCCATGCGCTGTCCGTCACGCTCGGCCCAGTCGATCAGGGCGTTGGCCCGTTCCGTGGGGGTGGCCTCCGGCATAATGAGCTTGTTGTTCAAAAGGCCGTCAATCCCATTCCACGGCTGCGGCTCCGGCTGGGCCTCGGCCCGTTGCAGCGTCCCGTCGCCGGAAAGGACAAAGCCCTGTGTCTGAATGGCGTCCAACGTGCCTTGCGTCACTTCGCCGGTGGATTTCACATCGGCGTCAATCAGGGTTTGCAGCATAGCCTTTACACTGTCTGTCATTTCCTGCTGCTGTTCCGGGGGCAGCTTGGAAAACACACTGTCGGGGGCAGGCTGCTCGGCGGCCTGTTCCACGGTCGGCTCCACAGTTTGCTCCACGGCCTGCTGCGCCTGCCGCTGTTGCTGAAGCTCGGCAAGGTGGCCGTCGATGGCGGTAATCAGCTCATGGGCGGTGGCCCGGATGGTTTCAAGGGACGCCCGCAGCTCTTTCAGGTCTTTGCCGGAACTCCAACCGGCCACATACCCAAAGGAATAGTCGGACGTGTCCAGCCCGTAGTGCTGGCAGACGGCATAGGCCACGCTCTCGGCCTGCACCTCGCGGGTGCGGCTGTCGGGCCGGTCGGCCTGTTCGGTCACAGGGGCGTCCGGGTCAATGGCGTGGAGCTTGGCATGGGCAATCTCATGGATGGCTGTTTTCAAAGTTTGCAGCTCACTCATGTTCTCCTGTATGGCGATCCGCTTTTCCGTCAGGTGGTAGTAGCCGTGAGAACCACCGGGGATGTCCTCAAAGGCCATCGGGACGGGGGAAGTCTGTTCCAGCGCCTTGAAGAAGTCCTCGTATTGCTCTACATTCCCGGCCAGCTCTTCCACACCGATAGAGGGCAGCGGTTCGCCCTCGGTCTGGCTCACGTCAAAGACAGACACAATCTTGAACGCCGGAACTTGGATTTCTTTTTTCTCGGTGACGGGGTTCCCGTCCTTGTCCATGACCGGCTGGCCCTGTTCGTCCAGCTTGGGCACTTCCTTTTTCACCTTGTAGGGGGCCGGGGCCAGAATCTTGATGCCTTTCTCGCCCCGCTTCACATTGCGGTGAAAATCGTCCCGCCACTTGTTGTAGCCAGCCACAAGCTGGCCGCCCTGCATGGCGATCAGCAGCGTATTGTTGAAGCTGTAACTGTGGAACTTCGCCATAGAGGTGAGATAGGCTTTGTAGCGTTCACTCTCGAAAAGCTCCTGTATGCCGGTTTCCAGCCGGTCGGTGATCTCTTTCATGCGGTCGGCGCTGTTCTGGCTGTTGAGAATGATGGGGACGACGGGCGGCGGGGCCGCAGCTTCGGCGGTGGGTGCTGCCTCCGGCTGCACCGTCCGGGCCGGGGCCTCGTCCTGCAAAATTTCCGGCGCGGGATAGGCCATCACCCGGTATTCCTCCGGCACCGGCTGGCCCTCATGGACACGCTGCCACTCGTCGCCGCTTTTCACCAGATAGCCGTAATCGGTGAAAACACCATGCTCCGTATTGGCAATATGCAGGCCAAAACGGGGCAGGAAAATTCCCGCTTTCCATTCCTCCGGCATATCCACCATGCCGGAACGGTTCAGATAGTAGTCACCCAACTGGCCCGTGCCGGTGACATCCGGCAGATGTACATAGTAGTCCACGTTGTCGGGGTAGTCGATGATCTGGCCGATACTGTGGAAGTCGCTCTGCGGGCTTGTCAGGGCGGCGTTCAGCTCCGAAAGCTCGGCTGCGTCCAGCTTTTCCAACCTTGCGGCAAGGAAGTTCAGTTCGTCCACGTCAGCGGACAGCACCAGATCGCGGGGCAGCTTAATGGGACGCTCCTGTGGGCTTCGGTAGTCGTACAAGAAAAAGTCCTGCGGATTGTCGGCACTGATCCCGATTTCCCGCAGGGCTTCTTGCAGCTTTTCGGTTGTGGTCGGCAAAGAAAACCAAAGGCCCTCTTTGCCTTGCTCATAACGCTGTCGGTTATGAAGCAGGATAGAAAACACTTCGCTCATTTGATCGCTCCTTTCATATTCATAGGGGTTTGGGGCTTTCCCCAACAAGCAAAATCCCCGGCCCGGCAGGGTGGCCGGGTCAGGGATTTATCGGAAGTGTGGCTACACTTCCTATGCTTGCTACGTTACTCCGTCAGCTCTTTTTCTCCACGCGGTAATTGACGTATTTCCCGCCGGTATCGGCCAAAAGCACCGTTCCGTCATAGGTTTTGCCGGTTTTCATGGAGCGCAGGCCCTTTACCTTTGCCTTTCCGTCTTTGAGCAGCGCGGCGGCGATCTTCGGGGTGAACGTCTTGCCCCGTTCCTCAAAAAATCGGTCATTCTTCCACATGACAAACTGGCAGGCCCGGTTTCCGCA
>OGYY01002623.1_pt1 | contig 12845 bp, 13 predicted proteins | sample 1576671 | NCBI WGS metagenome assembly OGYY01 (sample SAMEA3541593, study PRJEB24748) | human gut metagenome | biome: human gut; feature: human-associated habitat; material: faeces | place: China | collected 2012 | reverse complement strand
CCCGCCCGGGACCGGGCGGGAACCCACGTGGCAGGTCTGGACCTGCGCCGGTCCAGAAGGGACCACCTGCCGACAGCAGAGGCCCGCCAAAGGTCCTCCTCACGCCCCCGAGGCCCAGCCGGTGCCCTCCACCGGCCCCTGGTAACCCAGGTTGCCGCAGCACCGCTTCATGCCCCCGATGTTGTGGACCTGGGTGTAACCCATGGCCTTCAGCCGGTCGGTGGCCTTGGCGCTGGTCTCCCCGCCGTGGGCGCAGACGAAGAGGGGGACGTCGTGGTCCGGCAGGAGGTCCCCCACCCGGTCCAGCTGGGGGAAGGGGAGGTTCCGGCTGCCCGGAATGTGCCGCCGGGCGTAGAGCTGAGGGGCCCGGACATCCAGCAGCACCGCGCCGGGGGTGTCCTGAAAGTTCCGGACGCCCCGGTTGATATCCACACAGAAGAGATGGTTGAAGATTCCCATAGTAACTCCTTTCCCGTTGGGGCCTGGCCCCGGAACGGGGCCCTTTCGTTGTCTCTATGCTACCCCATTTCCCAGGGGAAAACTGTAACCCAGTCCCATTGCGCCGGATTGACAAACGCCTTGGGGTGGGATACAATAAACTCCCCACCACAGGCCCCCGTAGCTCAGGTGGATAGAGCGGCCGCCTCCTAACAATCGAACCGTTCGAATCCCGGAGCCTTGTATAACTAAATAATTTGTGTATATGCCCCCGTACCTCACCAGGATAGAGGGTCCGCCTCCTAAGCGGAATGTAGTGAGTTCGAGTCTCGCCGGGGGTGCCAAAAATGACCGCTGTAAGCCGTTTTTTGATGGTTTACAGCGGTTTTTTGTTATCGTCCCTTTTGAACGGCCTTGCCGCTCCGCCGGAACGATTTTATACATTTTCCGCTGTATCCCTGCTAATTGGCTTCGAACATTTTTTCCGGGTTTGCTAATGAAAATCGGGGATTTGCTAATACGATTTTTCCGAACTATTTTCCGGATGGGGCCGACGCCAGCAATGCGGCCAGTGTGTTGGCCAGTTCCGGCGACTTGCGGAGCTGTTCCACCAGGGCCTCCAAGTCCAGCGACACGCTCTCCGGCTCCTTCGGCCCCCTGGTCTTTGCCGGAGGGCGCACCGTCCGCAGGTCGGGATTGGCGCTGGCGTAGAAGGCGTCCTCGAACTTCTGGGCGTTTACCTTTCGGTCCTCGTCCAGAATGTGGGCATACACGCTGGTGATCATGTCGATCTGGGCGTGGCCCGTATCACCCTGGGTGGCCTTCAGGTCGCCGTGGTTGAGTTTCAGCTTGTAGGTGGTGCTGGAATGACGGAGGGAATGAAAGACCACTTTGGGCAGCCCCGCCTTCTCCCGCAGCTTCTCAAACTCCTTCAGAAGCACCCGATCCTCACAGGGGCGCCCATTGGGCAGCGCCACCACCAGGTCGTAGTCCTGATACTCGTCCCGGAGCATCTCTTTCAGTTCGTCCTGGGACTTCTTCCATTCCAGCAGAATGTAGGCCAGAGTCTTGGGTAGCCACACCTTGCGGATGCTGGAATCGGTCTTTGGCTTCTTCAGGATGATCCGGGTGCTGGTGTTGGCAAACAGGGGCGGGAACACATAGTAGACATCCCGATGCCCCAGCATTTCAATGGCCCGCTTGGAGGCCCGCGTCAGCTCCTTGTCGATGTAGACATAGGCATTGTCAGCGGCGATGTCCTCGTCGGAGATGTGGACATTGCTCCAGGTCAGCCCCATGATCTCACCCATGCGCATGGAACAGGCAAAGGCCAGATTCATTGCCACATAGAGTTTCCCGTCCGTACACTGATCCAGGGCGGTGCGGATCATATCGGCAGTCCAGATGTCCCGCTTTTTATGTTCCACTTTGGGCAGGATCACATTGTCGAAGGGGTTCTTAGGGACCAGCTCCCACCGGACCGCCTGCTTGAAGGCGCAGCGGAGGAGCTTGATGATCTTGTCAATAGTGGCGTTGGTCACGAACTCTGTTTTGGCATGGTGGTTCTTGGTGTTCACCGCAGGGGTTTTCTGCAAGGTCTGGATGTACTTGTCCACCACACGGGGCGTGATGTCCTGCACTTTCATGTCCCCGATGATGGGGTTGATGTAGTTGGCGATCAGGGAGTTTTGGCTGTCATACATGGAAACGCCCCACCGCTTTTCGCCGTAGAGGGAGACGAAGTCCAGCAGGAACTCCGAGATACTTTGATTGCTGGGCGGGAGAAAAGACCGGGTGGTTTTCTGATTCTCCACTTCCGCCTTGCGTTTCAATGCGTCCTGATAGCTGGAGCGCGTCTCCCACTTCTGCTTGGTCTCGCCGTTCTCGTCCACATAGGTGTAGACGATGGAATAGTTTTTCTTTCTTTTGATAATGGATGCCATAACGAACCTTCCTTTCTTGTGTCACAGGTCAAGTGACTCCAGCCAGTGGTCGAACGACCGCTTGGAAATCCGTATGGCGTTGCCAATTCGTACGCTTTTGAAAAGGTCCTCCTGCACAAGTCTATATGCCCGTGCCTGGCTGACGCCTAAGATCTGGGCAATGTCATTGACCGTATAGGCGCGGCACTCCAGAGGCCTTTTCTCCGTACCGTTCTGAATTTCTGACACAGCAGCCTCCTTTCCAGTCAGAAACGGCACGCAAAAGGGTGTTCACTCATAACTTCCACCCTCATTGTAACGCGCCGTTTTGGGTTTGTCTGCTGCTAATAGAAAGTTTACGAACTATCCGTAAACAGAAAAGTAGAAGATTGATCTGAAAATAAAAGAGGCAGAAAACGGATGGCTGCCGGCAATTACCTGAAGGTATTTCCTTCGGTCACAGCTCCACGGGAATCTCACCCCGGCCCATGCTGATGGGTGCGCCGCGCAATGCTTTGAGGGCGTTCAACGCGGGAGTCTCATTATCCTGTCTGCGTATCCTCGCCCACAGGCTGCCACACCTGTTTTGCGGCCTGGTTTTGTCGCTCACCTGTTTGGTAGGGGTCCCGTCCTGCGGACTTGCAACAGGGTCATGGCGCACCGGCCGACCGGCTCGGCGCAGACAGATCGTATCCGTCTGCCTGATACTGCCCGGAGGCTTTCTTTGTCAAGGTGGGGTCAGTCCCCGGCATCGGCAAAGGAGGAAAGGGTAAGCCGATTGCCTTCTGCCAGGGCTGAAAGGATCAGGCGCGCATCACTGCCCGGATCAGTCGAATTTCCAGGCATCGCTTCATGTAGGTATCCACGCACACATGAGGGGTTCCGTCCTTGTCATAGAGGGTGCGGGTGCACAGACGGCTCATATAGTCATCGTAGTACCGCAGCACTTGCTCCATGGCCTCGCTGTCACCGCCGGAGGCCGCATGAATCACCCAAACGTGCGGCAGATCCTTTCCTTTGTGAATGGGTTCTGTCATCTTCTTCAGCCTCCTTTCGGCATCAGCGCCGACAATGCTTCGCGCAGCTCCTGCAGCGCCCTCGTCCGGTGCCGCTGAACGGCGCTCCGGGACATCCCAACGAGACTGCCGATCTCACCGTCTGTCAGGTCCAGAGTGCAGTGCAAAATCAAAACGCTCTGCTCTGTCTGCGGCAAAGCGGAAAACGCCTCAGCCACAAGCTCGTTGTCGATATGTAGATCGCAGCCATGCGACGAGAACACGATGCTGTCGCTGGGGTAACGATCCACAACGCAGAGCTTGTCCAGCTCGGCCTGGGACAAGTCGCTGAACAGGGCTTCACGCTCTCTCTGGCGTTTCATGTTCCGCAGGCAGGCTCTGGCCTCGTTTCGCAATACCTTCTTGCAAAAAGCATCGAACCGGCATTGCTCGCCATAGTCGCGGGGGTTAGATTCCATCAGTTTCACCCCCTTTCCGTGGGGGATCAGGTGGTTCTCTCCCTTTCCGCTACTACCAATCCTGCGAGAGCGTGTTCTGCCCGCTAAACGCCTCCTTTTTAAAGAAAATTTGAGAAAAGCAACGGCCAGCCATCCCGACCGCAGGAAACGACAAAAAGCGCCCGGTAGGTCACAGACCCACCGGGCGCAGCGGCATATGATATGAAGTTTATTTACATGGTATAGTTCATACTCATGGTCGAACCCGTCCGACGAATGGAACGGGCTTTTTTTGAGCGGCTGGCCCTTGTCAGATCAGGCGGAGAGAGCATCCGGCGCAGCATGGCGGCATCCTCCTTCTATGCCGCCGTGGAAACTGTCAGGGCAAAAGGAAACGGCGGCTCGAATCGAACCGCCGTGAAGAAAGTACTTTTGCGCGCAGAAAACCATCTGCCCCGCGGCGGTTTTTTTCTTTTCTGCCGCCGGGCAGATCATAGAGAATATAAAGACAGAGCCGATAACCTTAGAGGTTTTACCTCAGGATTATCGGCTCTGCGTCTTAGCGTCTGGCTCTTGGATGATGGATAGATTCAGTTGTCTTACCGCAATCAAGGTTTCATGTTTGCACTTGGGGCAATACAGCGGGAAGTTTTCCAGGACTGTATCATGGCGGATCTTTAATCGCGTTTTACTACCGCAGACAGGACATAATATCCACTCAATATGACTCATATTCCTATTCTCCGCAGTCAGCAATTCGATATTCTTTTATTTGACCAGAATAAGAATGTACTTTGTCCATAAGCGGACCTTTTGCCCCCATCGTAAATGCAATGTCGCTACTTTTGATAGCCATGAGAATATCCCCACAGGAAAGATTCAAATATCGCATCGTGTTTTCAGGCAACCTCACAACACCGTCTTGAGAAATATACAGCCAAGCATAGCCCCGTCCTTTATAGCGAACGAATTCTCCTTCATCAAGCGTGTACTGCGACAATGCGGGACAATCAGCTAATATATGCTTCAGTTTTGATTGCTCAAGTAATTGTTTGCTGGTAACACAAAATCCGCCCGTGATTTTGCTCCCCGTGAAAATAATAATGCGTCCTTCTTGTTGAACAGGATATTGCAAAAGGGTCTCGGCAGGAAAAAGGATCTCGTTTCTATTGCTGATAGCCGAGAGTCCGAATACATATTTTCCACCCTTGTTCAGTTGCGGCATTTTACTCCCCCCTTGTGTTTTGATTTTATTTATGGTATAGTAATAATACAATATTATAGTACTATATATATATAGAGTACCGCATCTTACAACGAATGTCAAGGGGTATACACTATGCTCTCGAAATCTGCCACCATGTTATTGGGCTTAATCAATCAAAGGCCACTTAATCCTTATGAAATTACTAAACAGTTACAAATCATGAATGTTCATCGCTGGTACAACATTGCAAACTCGACAGTCTATGCCACACTTAAGGTTTTAAAGAAAAAAGAATATATTTGTGGCAACATTGAAAAGGGCGGAAATATGCCCGATAAGACGGTCTATTCACTTACTGATAAAGGAAAACAAGAATTTTTAAAAACATTGAGGCAATCCATTTTGTCTTTCGACTATGACACTAATATTTTTTCAATTGCCGCATTTTTTATCGATGCATTAGATGATCCACAAAGTCTACTTTCACAGCGTTTGATGCTATTAAATAATTATCTTAAAGGAATTGATCTGCAGATAGCAACTATAAAAGGTGACATTCCTTCCATTGCAGAGGCTAATATTGAACGAGCTAAATTTATTGTTGAAGCAGAAATTGCGGGTACTGAAAGTTTGATCCGGGCAGTATCACAGTGACTACTAAAACCTACTTGGTGTCTGGAACATGAGATGTATCAGACAATTATGAATTATAAAATGTAGTTAGAGCGCATATAGCAACATTCCACGAGCAAAGTATGAAATATACAATGTAAGTGGGTGATGTTATATGGTGAATATTGAAGATTGCCCCGGTTTTGAAACTTTCGGTGCCGATGTAAAAGCCGCACGGAGCGCAAAGCATCTGTCGCGCAAGACATTGGCGGAGATTGTCAACATCGACTCCCGGTATCTCGCAAATATCGAGAACGAGGGTACGATTCCCGCTCTGCCGGTTATCATACAGCTTATCAAAGTGTGTGGACTTCCCGTGGAACGATACTTTAATCCAGAGGTCATGCGGGAGGAAAGCGCACAACGGCAGCGTGTCAGCCACAAACTGAAACTTTGCCCGGAGCACTATTTACCAGTCATTGAGGGCGCAATCGACGGGGCGCTGAAAATTGAACAATCAGCGAAAGAAACGGGGGATGTGTGAAAGCATCCTCTGTTTTCGTTTCTCCAGGGCGGCTCTGCCGCCCTTTTCTTTTTTGAAAAATCCGGGATTTTGTGGGCAGATGAAGATGTTCCCGGCGTTGTATTTACGGGGGAAGGAGCGTAGAGCAAGCACAGCAAGTGTGGCCACTCTTGCGAATTTTGCTTTAGGGAACCCCTTCCCCCTAAACACAAAATTGCTTGTTGGGATACTCCCAAACCCTTATGCAGAAAGGACGGTGTCGCCCTATGGTAAATCGAAAACGTCCCATCATCCTGCGCTGCCCGGTAACAGCAGAAGAACGCACCCTAATCGAGCAGAAGATGGCCCAGCTCCAGACTAAGCGGATCGGCGCCTATCTGCGGAAGATGGCGATTGACGGATATATCATCTATGTGGACACCAGAGACATTAAGGAGATGAACAAGCTCCTGTCCGCCATTGGCCAGAACATCAATCAGATCGCCAAACGAGTCAACGCCGGAGGCCCCACCTATCAGGCCGACATGGAGGAAATCCGGGAAAGGCTGGATCAGATATGGCAGTTACAAAGACGCATCCTATTAAGTCAACGCTGAAAGCGGCCATTGACTATATCTGCAATCCCGACAAGACGGATGGGAAGCTGCTGGTGTCCGCTTTCGGCTGCGCCGCAGAGACCGCCGACATTGAATTTGAATGGACACGCCGCCATTCCATCGACAAGGGCACACACCTGGGCCGCCACCTGATCCAAGCCTTTGAGCCTGGGGAGGTCTCCGCCGAGGAAGCCCATGAAATCGGGATGCAGCTGGCAAAAGAAATATTGGGTGGCAAGTACGAGTTTGTACTTACCACCCATATTGACAAGGGGCATATTCACAACCATCTGATTTTCAATGCGGTCAGCTTCACCGACCATAAGCACTACCATTCCAACAAGCGCAGCTATCATGAGATACGCCGGACCAGTGATCGACTGTGCAAAGAACACGACTTGTCCGTCATCGTCCCCGGCCGGGACAAGGGCAAGAGCTACATTGAGCATCAGGCCGCACAGAACGGTACCAGCTACAAGGCAAAGCTGAAAGCCGCCATTGACCGGCTGATCCCCGTGTCCTCCAGTTTGGAAGATTTGCTTGCCCGGTTGCAGCGGGAAGGATACGAGATCAAGCGCGGAAAGTATATCTCCGCCAGGGCGCCAGACCAGGAGCGGTTCACCCGGCTCAAAACCCTGGGTGCCGATTATACAGAAGAAGCCGTTGCCTCCCGGATTGTCGGAGGCCCCCGCCCCTCCAGACAGCCCCAGCAGCGCAACGGGAAGGTCAGCCTGCTCATTGACATTCAGAACAATATCAAGGCCCAGCAAAGCGCCGGATACAAGCGGTGGGCGACCATTGAGAATCTGAAACGGGCGGCTGCCACCATGAACTTTCTTACCAAACACGGTATCGGCAGTTATGAGGAATTGGTGGAACGGTGCGATGCCGTTTCCGCCGCCTCCATCCGCACCAGGGAGAGCCTGCGGGATACGGAACGGCGGATCGCCGACCTTGCCCTCCTGGGAAAGCAGATCGACACCTACCGCAAACTGAAACCCGTCTATGACCGCTACAAGGCATCAAAGGATAAGGAAAAATTTCTGCGTGGGTTTGAGAGTGAGGTCATCTTGTTTGAGGCGGCAGCCAGGGAGATCAAGAAGGCCGGGCTCACCAGACTTCCTTCCGCCGAAAAGCTGAAAGCAGAGTTAGATGGGCTTACCGCACAAAAGGCCGCCCTGCAAGTAGAATTTCGCAAGGTACAGCGGGAGGAAAAGGAGTACGATGCTGTCCGGCAGAATATAGACGCTCTGCTGGAAAAGCCGAAGGAACAGGAGCAACAGAAGCAACGGAGCAACAACTTAGAGTAACGAGAATTAGGTATTATTATGATCCTTGCAACCCCCTTAGGCGTATGTTTTTCTCTCAGGTATAATGAAACAGGAATGGGGGGTGCTTACTATAGCGAAATCCGAGGAAATCAAAGAGTATGCTTACCGTTGCGAGGGCGGCGTGGTATTATTCCTCACTATCTACTGCTACTGCATGCTCAATAAGGCTCGAAATCAGACAACAAGTTTTACTAGCATTCAAAAAAAGGGGAGGTTTTTAAATGACTATTTCTTCTACAGAGAATCCTAATTCCGTAAACATCTTTTTTTGCTTCAACACATCCCCGCACAGTTTGCCACTATCTAATAATATTGTCAAATTTTTTCTGGCTCGTGAGCATCCAACATAAAAAAGCTTATATGCACTAATTATTCCTAGAACAGCACTTTCCTTTAGACAGTCTCTGGCCTTTGTTACTCCTGGTTTATTCAAATATTTTGTGTACTTATCTTGACAAATCCGCTGAAAATATGGGTTATCAGAGAATCGTTCCATAATAGTATTTGCTTTTTGTAAAATTTCACTTTCATATTTGCTATAGTCAGGACTTTTTAATTCACTAATCTTCATGTTGATAGTGCTTTGCAAGCTGGCTAACTCTCTAGCATATGCATAGTAAAATTGATTGAAGGAGTGGAGAGAGATTGGCTCTTGACTCAAAAGGTCAAAAAAGCGGTACATATAAACAAACGGCGAATTGTTACTATCATCTGCTACAAATACCACGCTGTCGTGACTTTCGCCCTTAACACCATGCTGTGTGGATACTTTGGGATTATCAAGATAGTTCAATACCCGTATCAGCTCAATGGAAGGAACTGTAAGTGCAGCTTCATTTTCTGAGTCGGCTAATACATTGTCTACATAGATTTTGTCCGCAACCGAAGTTTCTGTCAAAGATGAAAGTAAATCCGATATTGTTTTGGTTTCATCCCGTATTGTGCAAAAGACCATAGTTAGCTTTTGAAACAACTGAATTTTATCGCTGTGAGTTTTGATGCTACATGTATCCTGGCAAAACATAGATTTATTCGATTTTAAGACTTGGATAATTGGACCATACTGTCCATTGCGAAAGTTTTTTTCCATCTTTGCCACGCAATACAATAATTTGAGCAATGGATCAGGATTTTCTTCATATGCAGCAATCAAAACATCTACAGCAGAATAACTTCGTCCAAAGGAATACTTTTTCATACCGGAAAAAGCCCGAAACAAATTGGAGGCGCCAATAGTAGAAAATCGCTCTTTATTGAAGAGATAAAGGATCAATATATCTGGATTTTCCTTTTGCAGCTTAGTTAATACTCTAGGCACATTATTTGTAACGATAACGCGCGGCAAATAATCTGGCTTTACCAGTTTCATAGCATCCGAGTTATCTTGACTAAATTCAGGATCATTATAAAGGCGGTTTAAGATGTCAACAATTTCCGTTACAGAACGGTAATTCGTAGCCATTTTTACTATATCAAACAACGCAAACCGCTCTTCGAAGCTACCATCATAATTCGTGTATATCTGTTGCATTCTGTCACCAAAGAGATAGAGTCTGCTTTCTGTACCCGCAACAGCATCATAGAAAATGTTTAGGACATCTGCCATAGTATCCTGATACTCGTCAATAAAAATATACTGGTAGCGCAGAGATATTCTCTTGCGAATTACCGGAAAGCGATCAAAGATGCATTTAGAGAATTTTATTAAATCATCGTGACTCAATCCGCCATAATATAGGGAATTAAATGCGGATTCATTGTAAAAAATCTCAGTGATATTCTTTTTCACTGTCTCATAATCTAGCTTTCCATATTTCTCTCTGTATTTTTCATTACTTTCCGTAATGTGAGCATCACCTGTCGCATTTGTAATTCGCTGTTTAATGGCTTCTCCATATAATTCAAAATATAGGTTTAAAATGTCACTGTGTGCAAAATATCGCTGCATAAAATGATGAAGGAATGAATGAATTGTTCCAACAAAGATATGTTCAGATTTCAAATCGTTTACTAGTTCATTGGCAGCTCGCTTTGTGTATGTAATACACAGAATATTGTCTTTCGGGTTATCTAGCAAGAATCTACCCACCATGGATTTGATCTGAGTTGTCTTCCCGCTTCCGGCAGGCGCATTAATTAAAAAGCAATTCTTTACTTCATTAGCCATAATAGCGCCTCCTTGATATAATCTGGGAGCATCGCCTGTGCCAGATTACTTAAAATGACCGAATACATAAAGTCAGTCTTCGATTCTGCGGTATGGGAAACAATGGAACGAATGTTGCACGCATCACCTCGAGGAATAACGAACTTAAGGCCATCATCCTTTCGACGTTGTTTCCACACACTCTGTGGCTGTTCCTCTAAGGCGGTCACCTGATAACGCTTTGCCAACATAGCCTCTTCAAGCGTACGCGCCAGCCCATCATCTCTTCCTTGAAATGCGAGACAAATAGTATCATTAATGACAATAGGACTGGAGTTGTCTTTCCAATCGTACAATGCTCGCACTGTGAAAGAGTCATCGGAGAAAACAGAATTAGCAAATTTATTGATGGTCGAATTTGTAGAGCAAGATTCTAAAATTTCTCTTTCAGTCATTGCATCTTTATCATAGTCTAAATCTGTTATAAATACAGATTTTATATCAAGGAACTCAATAATTGAGCGATAATTATATCCATATGCACCGCCTACTTGAACAAAAGATACATATTGATTTTTTAACGCTTCGAGTTCAGTTGATTGTAGGACTTTTTTTATTAACATTCTTTCGGTATCACCTTCATATAAGATGATTTTATCCGCAAAGACGATATCAGGAAAATTAATTGCATAGAACCAATCATAAAATTCTAGAAGGTTTTTGTTCTCGTCCGTATGCAATGAGTCATAAAACTCATGCAAATCAAACAGCTTGCACTGGAAAGGAGATAACTGACGCAATACTCTAAGTCGAGATATAGAAGCTGTCCTTACAACTTCATGAGAATGCGTAGTCAACAGTCCTTGCATCAGCCCGTCTTCTTCGTAATATTTAAATAAATACTGTGCAAAAACATTCTGCATCTGAGGATGCATGTGAGACTCTGGCTCCTCAATTACAAAAAAATTAACAACGAGTGGATCTATCGTCCTTTTGAACTTTACCAACTGTAGATGAATATAAATAAGATTACTATAGCCTAACCCTTGTGAAGATTCTCGTAGATAATAATTACCCGCCTGGAACTTTGCATGAGTAATATTTTTCAGCAAAGAACTAACAGCATCTTCAGAAACATCCATATCGATTACAATTGTTCCTTGCTGGCCTCCATTGGTCTTAGATATCTCATCAATCGCTTTATTAAGTGATTCTACAGATGCCTCCCGAACTCTTTCTTGAATGTGTAAACCTTGAATCGGTTGGACAATTTTGTCTGGTAGTTCACGCATTAAAGTTGACCAATGATCTTCTTGCTCAGCAATGTAAATCATGTCCCTACCTAAGATGCCCGCTTTATCGGAACTTTCGTCTGCCAAATTTCGTCCAGCTACTATATGCTGATAATGAAATAGTCCTTTGAACGCAGATATGTCCATTTCAACAGCATTCATATAGGCATGGTCTGTAAACCACGCAGTTTCTTCGCAAGCATTGGCATAAAGGTCTATAAGCATTTCTCGGATGACACTTATCATTCGCTGATCTTGATTTACATCGCCAGTTAGTTTCTGAAATCTAGCAAATAGTTTTTCATATGCAGCATCGACTGTTTTTCTGAAAGCAATACTATTAATGCCATATTGATAGATAAAGTAAAAGCTGGTATTCTGAGGTGAAAACTCCATGATATAGTCCGCAAAATTGCGAATATCATCTTGATCTTTATTATAATCCACCTGAACTTTTAGAGTAATCGGCGGCATTAAAATTGCACTACCGGAATTATCTACAGATTCTATCTGTGCAAAAATATCTTTCAGAATTTCGTCCCGCACTTTTCCTGACAAGAACGCATTGGCAAATATGGGATAGACCCGCTCGCTCCATTTATGACACTCCGCTGCAGGAAAATCTTCCTTCCCAAATTTTCCTTTTTGAGTCCCAAAAACAGCGTTAAAAAGTTCTACAAGCGATGTTTTTCCGCTATTATTTGCTCCAGCAACAACGGTAATATTATCCTCCATGTTAATTTCAGCGTCTATAATTTTTCGGAAATTTGCTATCTGAACAGCTTTGATTTTCATCTTTTTCACCTACTGCAACAATATATCTATCGTTACTAAAAGGGACTTAAACCCAACTTGCTTATATATTACCACATTTTTTTTGCTATCGTCTAATATAACCTTGCCAATACAATCTGCAATCATTCTAGCTGGCATAAAATGATATGAATAAATCAAAACTAAAGACAACCATAAAAAGAAGCGGGAGCGTCACCCTCGGCCAAAACCGTGGGCGGCGCTCCCACTCCATTATGTAAAAAGTGTTTAAAATGGTCTGTATGTGTTCTTAAATCAGATGGGTAAGCCCAGACGGAAAATCATAATGGCAGTTCCCGGAAAAATTGCCACGGGCGAAAAAGCTCCCCATTCCTGACACTAATCCCTACGCTTTTTGGATCGCATAGACTGGTAATTGGGACAGTCGATAAGAACTGCCCGGAAACTCTGCTTGCAGGGATGAACGCAGCCCTTACAGAGCTTGTTATACTGGCGCCTGCCGTTCTCGCCCAGGAAGAACGCCCATTCCAGACGCCATTTCTTGCTCCGGC
>OGYY01002622.1_pt1 | contig 12847 bp, 16 predicted proteins | sample 1576671 | NCBI WGS metagenome assembly OGYY01 (sample SAMEA3541593, study PRJEB24748) | human gut metagenome | biome: human gut; feature: human-associated habitat; material: faeces | place: China | collected 2012 | reverse complement strand
AGGGCCGCGACATGGCGATATCCCTCACCGTGACGCTTGAGGAAGCCGCCGTCGGCTGCACGAAGACCATCAGCTACGATCGTCTCGCGCCTTGCGAGGATTGCCAGGGTACGGGCCGTTCCGAGGGGGCTACCGAGCAGCAGTGCCCGCATTGCCATGGATCTGGTTTTGTCACGACCTACAAGCGTTCCATCTTCGGAGACGTTCAATCGTCCGCTCCCTGCCCTGATTGCCAGGGCGAGGGCACGGTCATCGACCATCCGTGCGAGATGTGCGAAGGCCAGGGCCGCACGCCGACCCACGAGCGTCTCGATCTGCAAATTCCCGCCGGCGTCGCGACGGGTCGCCAGCTGCGCGTCGCGGGTTACGGCGAGGCGGGCTATCGCGGTGCCGAAGCCGGTAACCTGCTGGTTACCATCCAGGTTGCGGAGCACGAGCGGTTCCAGCGTCACGCCGACGACCTGTATACCGAGGTGAGCGTCTCCATGGTCCAGGCTGCTTTGGGCTGCACCGTGTCGATCGCCGGCATCCTCGAGGGCGAAGAGGTTCAAATCAAGGTTCCCGCGGGAACCCAATATGGAGAGACCGTCGTTGTCGAGGGATTCGGCATGCCTCGCATGGGTCGCGAGGGCCGCGGCAGGCTCATCGCTCGCATCACCATCGTCATCCCCGAAAAACTCTCGTCGGAGGCGCGCGAACTGCTCGAGCGCTACGAGGAGGTCGTGGATGAGCAATATGACAAGCATCGGGGCGTCGGGGCCCGTATCCGCGACGCTATCGATGACATTCTCGATTAGGCTGGGGTGACGTGGGCGATAAGCGTGTAGCCGTTGTTAATCTCGGCTGTAGGGTAAACCGTGTGGAGTCCGATCGCTTTATAGCGGAGCTCCATCGCGCGGGGTTTGAAATGGTAGACGAGCGGGACGCGGACGTCATCGTGATCAACACGTGCGCCGTTACGGGCGAAGCGGAGTCGAAGACGCGGAAAGCGGTTCGCCATGCCCTGAAGATGCCCCTGGTTCCCATAGTCGTCGCGACCGGATGCGCCGTCAACCTCAATCCCGACGCCATCGCCGCGCTTTCGGACCGCGTCGTCGTCGAGCCCTCTAAGCTCGATGTGCCGCGCCGGGTGGAAGAGCTCTTGCCGGATCGCGGGTGCGCGTCGGATGATGCCGAGGGCCATGGCTTTATCGATCTTTTGGGTCGATCGCGTCTCGGTGTCAAGATACAGGATGGCTGCAACCATCGGTGCACCTATTGCATCGTATGGAAGGCGCGCGGCCCGGAGCGCTCCGTTCCCGTCGGCGACGTCGTGGGCCAGGTGCGCTCCGCTGCGGAAGCGGGCGTTCCCGAAATCGTTCTCACGGGCGTGAACCTCGGCGCCTATTGCTCCGTCGACGGAGGGTCGACCATCGGGATCGACGGCCTCGTGGAGCGATTGCTCGCGGAGACCTCTATTCCTCAGATTCGTCTCAGCTCGATCGAGCCCATGGATGTAACGCGTCCGTTGATCGATTGCATGGCGTCCTCCTCGCGTATCGCGCCATTTCTGCACCTTCCCCTGCAGTCCGGTTGCGACTCGACCCTCCGCCGCATGGCACGTCCCTATACCTCGGGTGATTTTCTCGGGCTCGTTCATGACATTCGTCGATCGGTGCCATCCGTCTCGCTTTCCTGCGACATCATCGTCGGCTTCCCCGGCGAAACCGAGGAGGAGTTCGAGGAGTCCTTGGAGACGTGTCGTGCCGCGGGCTTCTCGCGCATGCATGTTTTTCGCTACAGCAAGCGTCCCGGCACCCCTGCCGCCGCTGCGCGCGACCAGGTGCCTCCCTCCGTCATGGCTCGTCGGTCGGCGCGGATGCGCGCGCTTGCTTCGGAGCTCGCGCTTGAAGACAGCAGGCGTCGCGTGGGCTCTGTGGAAACATGCGTGCTCGAATCTGGGCACGCGGGGACGCTCGCATCGTTCCATCACGTCGAGATCGACGGCCCCTGCGAACTTTCAGCCGGTTCGCTTGCGCGGGTGGCCATCGACGACGTGGATCGAGACGGCGTGCTACACGGTCATCTCTGCGATAGGTGACGGGAGGTCTCATGGATACCGCTTCTTTGCGAATCAACCTGCCCGAGCGCGTCGACGCTTCGAGGCTCGCGGGTCCCTCTGATTGCGTGCTGCGCTCCTTGGAGCAACGCGCAGGCGTGTCCCTCGTCCTCCGCGGATCGACGATCAAGGTGTCGGGGCCGAGCTTGGATGTCGAGACGGCCGTCCAGGTTCTCCATGCGCTGTTCGACCTCGTGCAGCACGGCCGCGTCCCCTCTTCTGAGGATGCGGCGAGGCTCGTCGACGAAGTGCGGTCTACGAACAAGGCGGTGGCCTCGGGTGATGTGCTGCTGACGCATCGTGGACGATCCGTTCGGGCGCGCACCTCCGGGCAGCAGCGCTATCTCGAGGCGATACAGCGCCATACGATCACCTTCTGCCTCGGTCCTGCGGGTACCGGCAAAACCTACCTTGCCATGGCGGTCGCCGTGGCCGCGCTTAGGCGGCGGGAGATCGGCCGCATCGTTCTGACCCGACCGGTTGTCGAAGCCGGCGAAAACCTCGGCTTTCTGCCGGGAACCCTTGAGGAGAAGGTCGATCCGTACGTCCGCCCTCTGCTCGATGCGCTCTACGACCTTGTCGACGCCGAGAAAGCGAATGAGTACATCGACAAGGGGCAGATCGAGATCGCGCCCCTCGCGTATATGAGGGGCCGTACGCTAAACGATGCCTTCGTCATCCTTGACGAGGCTCAAAATACGACGCCCGAGCAGATGAAGATGTTCTTGACGCGGCTGGGATTCAATTCCAAATTCATCGTGACAGGCGATGCGAGCCAGCGCGACCTTCCGGGGAAGCGAGCGGGACTCACGGATATCGAGCACATTCTCGGCGGCGTCGACGATATCGCGTTTATCCATCTCGGAAGCACCGACGTCGTCCGGCATTCGCTTGTCGGCAAGATCGTCGAGGCTTATGAGGCGTACGAGGCTCGGTAGCGAGCGTTCGGGGCCGTGTAGCGAAAGGTACTCCACCATGGATGTAATGATCAACAACGAGGGACGTCTCGCCGTCCCCATCTCGGATGAGGAGATACGCGTCGTGGTCGAGGCGGTCCTAGCCGCCGATGGGGTCGAGCGGCCCTGCAATGTGAGCGTTTCCATCGTCGACTCGGAGGCGATTCGCTGGCTCAACGCTTCATGGCGCGGCATCGATGCACCCACCGACGTCCTCTCGTTCGAGTGCGACGCCCTGGACGACGAGACGATTCCCGCGGATGAGCCCGTGGAGCTCGGCGATGTGATCTTGTGCCCCTCGGTTATCGAAGCGCAGGCCCCCGAGTTCAACAGTTCGTTTGCAGCGGAATTCCGGTTGATGCTCGTGCACGGCGTCTGCCATCTCCTCGGTTTCGACCACATCGATCCCGAGGAGGCCCGATCGATGGAGGCACGCGAGCTAGAGATTTTGAGGGATTTGGCCGTGCAGCGCGGCGATGATCCCGATATGGTTGCCATCGGGCCCACGACCAGCCATAGTAATGACTAGCAACCAGTTCACCCGCACGCAGGCGCGTCGTCCGCCGCGCATCATGAGGAGACGCCACGATGATTCCCGGCTCCAATAGCGACCATCCCACGTTCTTCCAGTCCTTTCGGTATGCTCTCGAAGGGCTTGTCACGGCTGTCAAGACCGAGCGGAATATCAACGTGATGCTCCTGCTCGGCGCCATCACGGTCGTTGCCGGCGCTCTTGTCGGGTTGGATCCCGTCTCCTGGTGCCTGATCGTGATCTGCTGCGGCTTGGTCATCTTCGCCGAGCTGTGCAACACGGCCATGGAGACGATCGTCGACCTTGCGACGCAAGAGCTCCATCCCTTGGCCAAGCGCGCGAAAGATATCGCGGCCGCGAGCGTGTACGTCCTATCCATTACCGCCGCCGTCGTCGGCTGCATCGTTTTTCTGAACGCATTGGGCGTTCTTTAGGGGGCTTTCATGACTGACTTCGATCCGTTCGCCGATCTGAGCGATGATGAGCTGGATGCCATGCTCGAACGAGAAGAGGCATCTCTCGACTGTGGTGCTTCGGGAGTTCCCGAAGGGTTTCGCAGCGGATTCGTCGCCTTGGTTGGGCGTCCCAATGCTGGAAAGTCGACCCTGCTCAACGCCTGCTTCGGCGAAAAGGTCGCGATCACCTCGCCGGTCGCCCAGACGACGCGTCGTCGCATGCGAGCGGTTATCAACAGGGATGATTGCCAGATCGTCATCGTCGACACCCCCGGTCTCCATAAGCCGAAGGATTCCCTGGGAACCGAGCTGAACAAGAGCGCGCTGTCCGAAATCAACGACGTCGACGTGGTCGCATTCCTCATCGATGCGAGCGCTCCGATCGGACGAGGTGACGAGTGGGTCGCCCGTCATGTTTCAAACTCGAAGGCGCGCAAGATCCTCGTGCTCTCCAAAGCTGATCTGGTGAAGCCGGAGCAGATGCTCGCTCAGCTCGAAGCGGCGCGCAAGCTCGTGGATTTCGATGATGAGATCGCGCTTTCATCGACCGAGGGCTTCAATGTGGATACCTTCGTCTCCGTCGTCGCATCATATCTTCCCGAAGGGCCTCAATGGTTTCCCGATGACATGAAGTGCGATGCGAGTGATGAAACGCTCGTATCCGAGTTTGTTCGTGAAAAGGTCCTGCTTCATACGCGCGAGGAGATACCCCATGCCGTGGGCGTCCTGTGCGACGACCTCGAGTTCAAGCGCGATCTGCTGCGCGTGCATGCGACCATCTATGTCGAGCGCGAAGGGCAAAAGGGCATTCTGGTCGGCAAGCGCGGGGAGATGGTCAAGCGCATCGGCACCGAGGCGCGTGCGGACATCGAGCGCATCTTCGGTTGCCGGGTGTACCTCGCGCTCGATGTGCGCGTGAAAGCGGGCTGGCGTGAGGACCAGGGTCAGATCAGGCGCTTCGGTTACAGCGCCGAGGAGTAGCCCTCCCTTATGGGTTCTCGAACATATCGCACCACCTGCATCGTCCTCGACAAGACCAAGCTGAAGGAAACCGATCTGATCTTGACGCTTCTCACCGAACAGGGGAGCAGGGTCCAGGCCGTCGCCAAGGGCGCCCGCAAGCCCGGTTCCAGACTCGCCGGGAGGTGCGAGCTCCTCAATACGGTCGATCTTCTCCTGGCACGGGGTCGAAGCTTGGATATCGTGTCCCAGGCGGAGCTCTTGTCCGCTCCGGTCGGGGTGCACCCCGGATATGAATCGCTGATGGCGGGTTCGGCTATCGCCGAAGTAGCGAAGCATTGCTGCTTCGAAGATGTGGCTGATCCCTTCATCTTCGATATAACCTCGCGTGCGCTCGAGGTTCTCGGCGCGCTCGACGATCAGGCCCATCGCGACATCGTGGTCGCTGCATACTCCTTCAAGGTCCTCGCACACATCGGATATCGACCGGATTATTCTTCGTGCGTCTCCTGCGGGGACCCCGCGTTATCGTACTTTTCGGCTCAGGCGGGCGGGCTTCTTTGCGCATCCTGCGCTTCCTCCGTCTCCGGTGCCGAGCCGGTCGACGACGCGACCTTTCAATGGCTGCGCGCCCTGATATCGCTTCGGTTCGACGAGCTGGCTGCTCACGAGGCCTCGCTCTCCCAGTCCTCGTTACTGCTTTCCCTCTGCCATGCGTGGGCTGCGACGCATCTCGATGCGCGCCTTCGCTCCCTTGAGTTTCTGCTGGGGCGATGATGCCTGCGCTTGTTGTGTGTTTGCTGCGAGGTCGGATGGGCTGTGCTACCATATCGGCTTGTCCTACCTCGTTCTTGGATGCTCGCTGCACCGGCGACTTCCCAGATTGAGGCGTATTGCGGTATCGAGTACCTCGATACCAGAGAAGAAAGGTGTACCATGACTGTTTCTAAGGAGCGCAAGGCCGAGCTCACCGCCGAGTTTGGCAACAATCCTCAGGACACCGGCAACTCCAAGGTTCAGGTTGCCATCCTCACCGAGCGCATCCGCGAGCTCACCGAGCACATGAAGTCCCATCAGAAGGACTTCCACACTCGTCGCGGTCTGCTGATGCTCGTCGGTAAGCGTCGTCGTCTGCTCTCTTACATCAAGAAGAACGACATCAACGAGTACCGTGAGCTCATCAAGAAGCTCGGGATCCGCGACAACATCCAGTAGAAACCGCTACTGACGTTTTCGCAGGTAGGGACGCGTGCATAAACCGCATGCGTCCCTATTTTTCCTTATAGGTACCTAATCTTTACCGAACAGGGCGTCGTGGACGGCCTCTATGTACATCTCCTCTACGGGCTTGTCGTAGTTCTGAGCGAGCACGTCCGAGCCCGCGTGGCCCATCATCTTATCGACCTTCCAGCGCTCGATCTTCAGATCCCATAGCATCCACGTGGCCCAGCTGTTGCGCAGCTTTCCCATGGGCAGGTAGCGCACGCCCTTGGCGGGTACGTCCTTGCGCCACCAATGGCTCACCATGGAGCGGTAGACGGGTTCACCCGCCCCGTTATCGTTAAGCCATAGCAGATCTGCGGCCCGCTTCTCGTCGATTATCTCCTTGAGCCGTATCGACCACGGTTCTGCGATCACGACGGGGCGCACCGAGTCACGCGTTTTCGGCTTCGCCGTCTGTGCGTGGCGCTCTGTGAGCTGCTTGTCGATGTCCACGACAACGTACAAGCGTTCCTTGTAGGTTACCTCGCGGCAATCGGACAGCAGCGCCCCGCATGCCTCACCGACGCGGCATGAACCCCGCGCCATGAGGATAGCTGGTACCTCCAGCACCGAGCCGCGCAGGTTCGCGAGGAGCGTCTCGACCTCTTCGGCGGTGTACACCTTGCCCGCGTCCTCGTCGCGGCCCGCCTCCCATTTCCCCGTCTTGCCCTTCAGGGCCTTCACGCGCTCCAGCCCCGTGACGCCGTGCGCCTCAGCGCATTTGACGATGTTCATCATCGTGATGCGGGCGAGACGCGCATTGGCGTCCGTCTGCTCCCGCAGCCACGCCTGGAACGCGTCCACGTTGAGCCCGTCGAGCTGCGTTGATCCCCAGCGCGATTCTATGCGCGTGCGCCATTGCTGCTCGTACAGCTTCAGCGTGCGCTCCGCGATCTCGCCCTCTGTATAGCGACGAAGCAATTCGGGGTGGTACCATTCCTCCCATGCGCCCGCGAACGTGGGGCACGGGATGAAGTCGGATGGGTGGTCGTATCGCGCCCTCAGACGCGCCAGCTCCGCCTCCGCCTCGCGCTTCCCCACGCCGTGGAGGGTCTTGCACCGACGCTTGCGCACGCCCGCTTCCCAGACGGGATAGCGTATCCTGCACGCGTCCTTGGCGAACCACGATATCGAACCCCACGACCTGCGTTCGCGGCTCTCCTTGGCCGCTACGGCGCGTCTGCCGCCGTCCTTGGCGGTGAGCGTGAGGTCGTATTCATCCGCCAGCGCGGCAAACTGCGGTAGCGATAGCATGCTTTGCAGCATCTCCAGCGCCGCCTGGGCTTCCTTTGATGGCATAATGTAACCACGTCCTCCGATGGACGGTTCGAACCCCCTCCACCCCGCTTGCTTTGTTCGGCACGGGGTGGAGGGCTTTTTGCGTTTAATCGGTTCTATTCGCCGTTCAATACCTGCTTCCAGTCGAGTGGGAACCCCATGGGATCGAGGCTGACGCCGCTGTGCTTCTCGACCGTTCGAGCGAGTCTGTGTATGGCTTTCTCCCATCTTCCGGGCCACAAGTTCTCATATAGACGCATCAGGATCAGCAGTGTTGGAAACTCCTTGTTGCTGTCATGCCTCGAATCGGCTTGCATAAGGGTCGGTCGGGTTGTCATAACGCGGTTGTAAAGCCTGCTGTGGTGGCCGCATATGTTCCGAATATATGTTAAATGCCTCAACCAGCTTTTGAGCAGGAACGGTTTCAGTCCGAAGTCCGACGCGATGGCCTTCGCCGCGCCGCACGCACTTGCATCGAGGTTTCCATAGAGCTGTGACACCGTTCCCATGCTCATGATCTCGACGGCCGCCCATACGGGGAGATCGCCGTATTTTTCAATGTTGTGCAGCACGCAGGGAACCTTGTCGCGTTCTGCCCTGCCGCGCTCGCGTGCCAACGACTCCATCGTCCTCGCGTGCCGCTCATGATTGCAAAAGAGGTTCGGATCCTCGTGGGACATCGGACCGCACTCGTGCGACATGTGGTAGGCGAACGATGTACGCGCCTTTACCTCGATTGGGGCTATGAGAGACCAAACGATGTCTCTGAATTCTGCATCAAACGTGTATGTGTTCCATATCGCGTCGAAGGTCGTTCCGGGAGCGAATCGACCATCGCGCTCGTAAGTGAGCCAGTAGCCGCGTAGCCGGTAGTAGTTGGCATCTGCAAGCTTGGCGGCTGCGTCCGCCTCGTCGCATATCGTGAGGCCGCGCGACTTCATCAGTCTGATCTGCTGTTCATATGATAGCGGGGGCTTCATCGAGATAGAAAACGACCCCGCCTGGTTCGCCTCACATTCGTGAGTCGCGTGCGGGGTACTGTTAACGTCCATTAAATGCCACCTTCCGATATTTGTCAACGATTCAATATCAATCGACACATCATCGTTTCCTATGCCCTACTCCATCTCCTCGGATGGTTGGAACCAGACCACGGTGCCGACGTATTCGACCGTGCGGTCATCGTCCCCAGTTATCACGATGTCCTCGTAATCGTCCTCCCACGAGTCGGGGGAGAGAACGACGGTTCGCCCCGTGTTGTATAGGCGGCGCATGACGTAATCCGCGCCGTCGATGGAGACCACCGCAACGGAGCCGTTTCGCGGCGGCTGTCGCGGGTCTATGTAGATGTGGCACCCTTCGGGGTAGACGCGGCTCATGCAGTTGCCCTCTACCTCTAGGAAATAGCCCTCTGGATGGGACTCGCGCACCTCGTATGGGATCGGCACGCGGTAGTCCACGATATCCGGCTCGCACGCGTCACCGGCATGCACGCGCCCCAGCAGCGGGGCGTATGCGGGACGGGGATCTGCGGGGAGCTTGGCTGAGGAGGGGAGAGGTCCTGATGGGCCGTCATCAATAATCTCGCCCTTATTGATCCCGAATCGATCTGCGATAGCCTGCACAGCGCCCATCCTAGGGACTGCCCTATCGTTCTCCCATTGCGATACCGCCATTGCGGATACATCGGCGATTTTGCCGAACTCTTCTTGAGTTAAACCGTGTGCAAGCCGAATGCGCTTGATATTCGAACCGATGCTCATAGGGTGAACCTTTCGCCCGTTAAACTTATTTTACATTATATGAAAATAAGGCTTTACATGCACTATATGTTTACCTATAGTTTCTAGTTGAGAGGAGGAAGCATGGAACTTATCGAAGCTCGTAAGAACGAACGCTATACGCAGCAGCAGGTTGCAGATTATCTTGGCATTTCGCGAGTTACATACGCGAAGATGGAAAAGAATCCCGGCGACATTTCACTTGACGATGCTCGACGATTGGCTGAGCTCTTCAAGGTTGACGTGAGGGATATTTTTTTCTCTAGCAACAATAATTAAACCTATAGTTGCTAGCTCTGCATCCCCGCATAGCGCCCGACTGCCGTTACCACAAGTCTCCAGATGAGATTCAGTCGGGTGCGGCGCGGGGACGCGAGAGTCCTTTGAGAACCGAATAGCCGAGCACGCCCGCTCTGGTGGAGGGCACCTTCTTAGACACTCCATCAGCTCAACGGACACGGCTTGGCAGGGCTTTGGGGCGCTCCCGACGAATAAGCGCCCCGCAGATCTAAAAGAAACGCCCCGCACGTGCGCCAAACACGTACGGGGCAAGGCGTCACCGCGTGGTGAACCAGAGTCGAATCAGATTCTACCACGCGGCGGCGCACGTCAAACGGAAGGGAGAGGGATATGGAGCTGAAAGACCCCATCCTGAGCGCGCTGCTCGAACAGTCGGCGGCGCTTCAATTCGCCGTCGCGGCTGGCCTGCCCGTCCAGCGCATGTACACGGCGAACGACACCGCCAAGTACCTGGGTATTCACCCCCGCACGCTTTACAACGAGGTGAAGGCTGGACGCCTGAAGCCGTTCACGCCGTGCGGGAGCAGGAACCGCCGATTCGACGTGCGAGAGGTTGACCGATGGATCGAGGAGGGGTCCCGATGAACGTGATCCTCGATTTCATCGATTGGCTCGATTGGAAGTTCAGCACCATGTCCGACTGGGGGATTGTCGCCGTCATCGCGGCCGGGGTTCTCGTAACGGGATTCGTTGAAGCGATGTAAGGAGCGCGTGGTAGCGCTGTTTTGAAAGGAATTTGCAATGATCGACGTGGAGAGCAGGGAGATGGGGCTGCACGGCGAGTTCGAGACCGTCCTCGCGGTCTTCAACAGAGGTGATGAGTCGTGTGTCGTATTCGGCGGGAACCCGGGAAGCGACGCCGTGGCGAAGCTGGCGGTCGGGGTCGCGAGCGTGATTCCGCGCATGGCCGAAGAGCTCGGGGTATCCGTCGGCGAATTGCTCGCGATGATCGCCTCAGCGGCCGGCGCGGGCATCGAGCGCTTCGCCGAAGTCGAGACGGTGCGCGACGACTTCGCCGACAGGGACGAGATCGCGGGACTCGCCAAGGAGCTCGGCGTGGAGATTCCCGCATGAGGGCGACGTTCGAGCTTGACGAGGTAATGGCGTGCCCGCGCCCGCGCCACATGCGCAACGGCCACACGTACATGCCGACGGAATACACGGCGTACAAGCGCCGCGTCGCCGAGGCGTACCGCGCCGCCGGGGGCGAGCACATGGGAACGGCGCCCGTGGCGCTCACCATCGACGTGATGCGCGAGCTGCCGGGGAGCCGTCCCAAGCGCGTGAGCGCGGAGCCCGACACCGTGCGCCCCGACGTGGACAACATCGCCAAGGCCGTCATGGACGCGCTCAACGGCGTGGCCTACGAGGACGATTCGCAGGTTGTAAGCCTTTCGGTGCTCAAGTGCGACCGAACGAGGAACCCGACCCGAATGAGGGTCACCGTAACGGAGATAGGAGAAAGAGAATGAACGAGATAGCGAAGTTCACCGACGACAGCGGCCTCGCCGTGCAGGTCACGCCAGACGACGTGCGCCGCTACATCTGCGAGAACGCGAACGAGAAGGAGGTCGGGCTGTTCCTGCAGCTGTGCCAGTCGCAGCGTTTGAACCCCTTCGTGAAGGACGCGTACCTCGTCAAGTACGGAAGCGCCCCGGCGAGCATGATCACCAGCTTCCAGGTGTTCAACCGCCGCGCGTGCAAGGATCCGAACTACGACGGCATCAAGAGCGGCGTCGTTGTCATACGCGACGGCGACGTGGTGCACAAGCGCGGTTCCGCCTGCTACAAGAAGGTTGGCGAGGAGCTTATCGGCGGATGGGCCGAGGTCCGCTTCAAGGACAGGCGGGAGACCGCCTACGCCGAGGTCGCGCTTGAGGACTACAGCACGGGCAAGAGCAACTGGGCCAAGATGCCCGGCGTGATGATCGAGAAGTGCGCCAAGACGGCGGCGTGGCGCCTTGCCTTCCCCGACACGTTCCAGGGCATGTACGCCGCCGAGGAGATGGACCAGGCCGCGCCGCAGCAGGTGCCCGCAGAGGTGCGCCCCGCCGCCGACCTGCAACCCGTGCGAGAGGCCTTCAAGCCGTTCTGCGAGCGGATGGGCATGACGCCCGCCGAGGGCATGGCCGCCGTGTGCGGGGCCGTCGGGGCCGCCGACATGCACTCCATGACCGAGACGCAGGCGCGCCGCGCCCGCAGCTGGATGGAGGAGCAGATCGCTTCCCCCGTGGTCGCCGATATTGCCGGAGATGTAATCGCAGATGATACGCTGGTCTGTTTCACCGGCATCACGCATGCGCAGATATTTCTCAGGGAGAAGCTCGATATGTTCCATATAATAGAAGAACAACTGCTCGATCATGGCTTTTGCCTTGGTCTCTTCCCCTTTTGCTACCGGATTTTTATAGACATGGCCGAACATAAATTTGCGCAGTTCGATCATAGCCTGCTCTACTTCCTCCGACATAATGATATCGTCTTTTCCAACACTGTTGCTGATGATGTTATGTATCAGTGTGTTTAAACGCTGCCTCGTCGAAAATCCCAGTGTTTTCCGAAGTTCTAACGGTATATTCTCCTCTGTCAGTATCTGCGCCCTTATGGCATCGTCAATATCGTGGTTCGTATAAGCAATCTTATCGGAAAGCCTGACGATTTTTCCCTCCAGTGTGGCCGGATTCCCTTTGGTCTGGTGGTTGCGGATCCCGTCCCTCACTTCAAAGGTCAGATTCAGACCCTGGCCGTCCTTCTCCAGAATATCCACCACCCGAAGGGACTGCTCGTTATGCCGAAACGCCTTGCCGGTGATGTCGCTGAGGGCTTTTTCCCCGGCGTGACCAAAGGGGGTGTGACCCAGGTCATGGCCGAAGGCAATGGCCTCAGTCAAGTCCTCGTTGAGCTGCAAGGCCCGGGCGATGGTTCTGGAGATCCGCATGACCTCCAGGGTATGGGTCAGCCGGGTACGGTAATGATCCCCCTCTGGCTGCAAAAACACCTGGGTTTTGTGCTTGAGCCGCCGGAACGACTTGCAGTAGACGATCCGATCCACGTCCCGCTGATAGCAGGTGCGCACTTCGTTTTCTTCCTCCGGGCGCAATCGTCCCCTGGTTCCATCTGCCCTGGCCGCCCAGGGGGAGAGCATCATGTGCTCCCGCTGTTCCAGTTCTTCACGAATCGTCATAGTAAACACCCCTTATATTCAGTTGTGCAGCAGGCTTTTT
>OGYY01002621.1_pt1 | contig 12851 bp, 11 predicted proteins | sample 1576671 | NCBI WGS metagenome assembly OGYY01 (sample SAMEA3541593, study PRJEB24748) | human gut metagenome | biome: human gut; feature: human-associated habitat; material: faeces | place: China | collected 2012 | reverse complement strand
TCCATGCCTGATCATAATCCAGTGTACAGCCTGCATCCGGATATTCTTTTTTCAGTCGGTCGATCACTTCCAGTGCCAGCTTCTCTTTTGTCATTCTTTTTGCTTCCTCGATATCGTAATTAAATAGTTCCAAAAATACGGTCACCTGCATCGCCAAGTCCCGGGCAGATGTAAGCATGGTCGTTCAGTTCACGATCCAGATGTCCTACATAGATCTGCACATCCGGATGTTCTTTGTGAAGACGCTCAAGGCCCTGCGGTGCAGCGATAACAAACATGCATTTGATGTTCTTTCCGCCATGCTCTTTGATCATTCTGACAGCGTCAACAGCAGATCCGCCTGTAGCAAGCATCGGGTCTGTCACAACGATCAGACGCTGTTCGATCGGATCCGGAAGTTTGCAGTAATATTCGTGTGGCTCATGTGTCTCCGGATCTCTGTAAAGACCAATATGTCCGATCTTTGCGGACGGAACAAGTGTAGTGATTCCATTTACCATACCAAGACCTGCACGAAGTACCGGAACAACTGCCAGTTTCTTACCGGAAATCATCGGTGTCATACATGTCTCGATCGGAGTCTCAACCTCAACCTCCTCGAGCGGAAGATCTCTCAGTGCCTCATATCCCATAAGTACTGCGATTTCTTCGATCAGTTTACGGAACTCATTTGTTCCTGTATTTTTGTTACGAAGCATAGAAATTTTGTGCTGGATCAGCGGATGATCCATAATAAATACGTTCTCCATGTTTTCCTCCATCTGTGACTTTATCGTACTCTGTAACTTATAACTATGGTGATTATACCTTATTTCTTTTCCATTGACAACTCCCGCCGAAATGATACACTGAAATATAAAGCTACAGTTGTTACTGTTCACAGTAACTTACAGTTTACATATCATATGTATCTGACATCATTATAACTATTCCCCGCATTTGAAAGGAGCATCCAAAATGACTTCATATGAAGAGGAATTTCTTTCCACCGGACAGGAAGCGCGCCGTCTGTCGATCGCTCTTTTGCGATTTATTCAAATCGACGACCCTGAATGGAAAAATAAATATCAGAAATACCTGTCTTTGCGGTTTCGTCCTGCACTTTCCACTCTGATCCGCGAGGGAGATCTGACTCGGATACGAGCACTGTGCAGCTTTGCTCCTGTCACGGAATCCGCCCTCAATTCTTTTATTGATGTGGCTGTTCAGAATCAGCAGGAAGAAATCCTCTCTTTTCTTATGAAGCTGAAAAAAGACCGCTTTGGTTTTCATGACCGTGAATTTACTCTTTAAACTGTTCTCAGGGGGTTTTTTATGAATCGCACAGTATCCGCAGAATCCTGTCCTCTCTGCCTGAAAATCTGGAATCTGACACGGGAACAGCTTTCTGTAAAATATCCTTTTTTTCGAAAATTAATATGGGATTTTTCTTTTCAGGAATCCTCTGACACACATACTGCCGGAACAGACGGGCACATCATCTATTTTGCCCCGAAATTTCTGATCCGGACTTTTCAGAACGATCCGGACGCACTGGAAACATTGCTTCTTCATCTGCTGTATCACTGCCTGTTTCTTCATCTTGTGATGGAATCAGCACCTGACCACCTTCTGTGGAATCAGGCCTGTGATCTTTCCGTAGAACGCCTGATCACAGGGAGCCGAGATGTCTCGTCCCCGTCAGTCATCTACTATGAGCTGCAGACTGCCTCAGAAAAAACTGCCATCCCGGTTGTCGATGATCACCAGTTCTGGAAACTTGCCGACCGCAACAAACTTCTCGAACAGATGAAACAGATCTGGAATTCTGGCTCAGGTGCCGCCGGTCTCGGCCTTTACGGTAATTCCTGTCGCGGAACAGCCCCCGGCAATCTCACAGAAGAACTTGCCCTGCATCACAAACACCGCTATGATTTTCGCCGTTTTCTCAGACGTTTCGCCATTCAGCGTGAAGAACTGCACACCGACACTTCCAGCTTCGATTATATTCCCTATGTCTATGGACTGGATCATTACGGAGACATGCCTCTGATCGAACATCTGGAATATCAGGAAATGAACCGTATGGAAGAGCTTGTGATCGCGATTGATACCTCCGGTTCCTGCACGACTGAAACAGTACGCCGCTTCATGGAAGAAACTTATGGAATCCTCAGTGACCATGAAAATTTTTTCCGCAAAATGAATCTCTACATCATCCAGTGTGACAGTTTTATTCAGGACTGTGCACATATCACCTGCGAAAAGGACTGGAAACGATATCTTAGTAATTTATTGATTCACGGACGTGGTGGCACAGATTTCCGTCCTGTCTTTGATCATGTGGAAACACTCCGCGCTCAGGGAAAAATCCATAACTTAAAAGGTCTTCTGTACTTTACCGACGGTGACGGGATTTACCCGCAAAGACCAACCACTTATCAGACCGCGTTTGTTTTTTATCACGAAAAGGACCTGCATCAGCAGGTTCCCGCATGGGCCACAAAACTCTATCTGGACGATGAAAATTTCAGGCAGTAACCTCCTGCCCTTCCCATACAGACCTTCCAGAGAAAGGACACATAACCTTATGAATATCAAAGATGCCAAAAATGAATTACTTCACACGATACAGGTTTACACCAGAAAGGATGCACATGGGCGTTATCTTATGCCGGCTGTGCGCCAGCGTCCGCTGCTGCTTATCGGACCTCCGGGTATCGGCAAAACTGCAATTATGGAACAGGTCGCAAAGGAATGCGAGATCGGTCTCGTTTCCTACACTATCACACACCATACGCGCCAGAGTGCAGTCGGACTTCCTGTAATTGTAAAAAAGAATTTTCAGGGAAAAGAATACTCCATAACAGAATATACAATGAGCGAGATCATTGCCTCTGTTTATGAAAAAATGGAACAGACTTCCTGCAAAGAGGGAATTCTCTTTATTGATGAAATCAACTGTGTCTCCGAAACTCTTGTACCGACTATGCTGCAGTTCCTCCAAAATAAAACCTTCGGCACACACCCTGTACCGGAAGGCTGGATCATTGCTGCTGCCGGAAACCCGGTTGAATACAACCGCTCTGCGCGGGAATTTGATATTGTCACCCTTGACCGGGTAAAGAGAATAGATATCGAGCCGGATCTTAATATCTGGAAAGAGTATGCCTATACAAAAGGTCTGCATGCTTCCGTCATCTCTTATCTGAACCTGAAAAAAGAACATTTTTATCACATTGAAAACACCGCTGACGGAGTCTCCTTTGTGACCGCCCGTGGCTGGGAAGACCTTTCTTCTATTTTATTCGGATATGAAGAACTGGGATTGACTCCTGATGAAAAACTGATCCGACAGTATATTCAGGATGACGATATTGCCAGAGATTTTGCCGCTTATTATCAGCTGTATGCAAAATACCGCAAAGATTACCCGATCACGGAACTGCTTGCAGGAAACTTAAGCGAAAAAGAGTTTCAGTCAGTATGTGGCACGGCATCCTCTGCACCATCCGACGAACAGCTCAGTGTATCCGGACTTCTTCTTGACGGTTGGAACCGGTATTTCCTCCAGTTTGCAGAGGAAGATCATTTCGTAATACATCTTCAGGAAACGCTTTCTCAGGCAAAAACTGCCCTGCTTGCCGGATCCTCTCTGGCTGATTTCGCAGAACAGTATCGAAACGCATTAAAGATCCGCCAGCAGAACCAGCTTCTTGACAGCCGCGAAACAGATGAATCCGAAAAAACTGCTCGTATCCTCGAGGAATGCCTGACTGAAGCAAGAAAAAAACGACTCAACGCCCCGGAGGAAATCATCGATGTCCTCCGTGAAGCATTGAGCCGTTCTGCCACGATCCGCAAAGATCTCGCACAAAAGACTTCCCACGCACTGGAACAGGGTTTTACATTTGCAAAAGCTGCTTTCCATGACGGCCCGGAACTTCTCTTTCTGATCTCCGATCTCAGCCATAACATCTGTGCCATGTCTTTTATCCGTACTTTCGGATGTGAAGAATATTTTATTTTCAGTGAAAAACTGCAGTTTCAAAGGGAACGGGCGGAACTGCTGCAACAAATTGATTCAGCCATGTTTAATTCCCCCGGCTGAGTCTGCCCTGCATATTTCTGCGGTAGCTTCCATTCTGCTGTTCCAGAATTTCGCGAAACTCCGTTGCATACATACCAAACGACATTGCCATACATACCGCACATGCACCAATCAGCACATTTAAAGTAGAATACGGAAGTCTCGGTCCCACCATCAGAATCATTACAACCACATAGGTCATTACTGTATTCAGCTTGCCGTGCCACTGCGCCTCAATGGTCGTTCTAGTCTCCATAATAATCTTCCAGCCGACAACCGTCATGTAACATTCTTTGACCACAAACAAGAGTAGTACAAGTTCTGCCAGCGGGTAACGCGGGATCAGATATGCCAGCATCACTCCCTGCATAGCCTTATCGGCAACCGGATCAAGTATCCGTCCGAATCTGCTGACACTGTTAAATGAGCGTGCAATCCTGCCATCCAGAATGTCGGTAGCCGCTGCCGCAATCACAAATACAATGAGCAATGCACGATACTGTACAATACCATATCTCTCAAATGTTCCGAAAAACAATATGGCCAGCACCAGGCGCATTGCACTGAGCAGATTCGGTACAGTCAGAATTTCTTTCTTTGTAAATACTTCTGCCAGTCGTTCCTGTCTCACAGGAATTACCTTATAGAATAACTGGTAGCAGAGAATATTCAAAATCAGTGCAGTCATTACATCGGCAACACTGTGCTGTTTCAAAAACATAGTCGACAATACTATTGACACGCCAAGAACAATCTGTGCCGCAGTAAAAATCCGATTCTTCCGGCATCGCTCATTCTGATAGAGCGCAATACAGCTTGCCGTCGCATTGAACACATGCATGCTCGGGAAAATATTTGTCGGTGTATCAATCTTATACAGGAAACGAACAACATTCAGGAATACACTGTCACCTGCATTGGTAAGATCCGGTCTCAGATGCTGTCCATTCGGATAAACAAAGGAAATCAGTAAAAACAGCGTCATACCTACACCTAAAGTTCCGAGATACTGATAATATTCTTTTTTGCTCGGGCATAAGACTGCGAAATAAATCACCGTCCCGATCAGGAAAAAATACCACATCACATATGGAATAATAAAGTACTCACAAAATGGGATTCTGTCATCTGCAAGAGAATGAATGATATGTATTTTTACATTGCTCTGCTCCATCAGCATAAACGCGAGCATATAAAAAATCCCATATGCCGGTATGATCCATAAATGCTTTGATTTCTTCAGATAATTCAAAATATCACCTTTCCATCCTTTCGGCCTCAGCCAGATTCTGTCGTCTTCAGGATTTCTGATTTTTCTGTAGCTTATAATATACCCTATCGTATCAAATAATCAATGCACAAAATGCCGAAAATGGACAGTTTTACAAAAATTTCATAGTTGCTTTATAAACATCTTACTTCTACCTGCAATATCAGAAAAGGAAGCGCTTTATGCTACGCTTCCTCTTCTTCTCTGTTGATCATTCTTACAGATCTGCTGAAACTCTCTTAATTTTTCTTTTGCCTGTGGGCTTAAATCCTGCGGTACCTGAATTCTGATCGTCACATACTGGTCACCATGTACGGACGGATTCTTCATGGAAACAATTCCCTTGCCTCTCAGGCGGATCTTTCTGCCAGTCTGTGCGCCCTCTGGAATCTTACAGATTACATCTCCGTAAAGCGTAGAGACTTTTGCCTCACCACCAAATACGGCTGTTGTAAACGGGATCTCCATGGTTGTGTAGACATCCATGCCTTTTCGTTCAAAACCTGCTTTGGATGCTACATGCACCTGCAGAAGAAGGTCTCCTGCCGGACCACCGCCAAATCCCGGATTGCCTTTGCCTTTCAGTCGGATACTTTTACCATCTTCAATACCTGCCGGAATATGCACTTTCAGTGTCTGGACAGCTCCGCTGCCGGACGGATCAGATAATCGCAGCATCTTATCACAGCCAAATGCGGCATCCTCAAAACTGATATTTACCTCTGAATGAAGGTCACTGCCTTTTGCCTGCGTACTTCTTCCTCCAAAGCCGCCAAAATCACCCTGACTGTGGAAACCCTGCCTGTCAAACCCACTGTTCTGACTTCCGAATCCACTGCCTTTCTGTCCGTGGAACATATTTCCGAAAATATCTCCGAAAATGTCTCCCATATCGCCCATATTACCATTTTCAAAATGATACTCATGATAGCCGCCATTGCCGCCCTGACCAAAGTCAAAACCTCCAAAGCCGCCATGAAAACCATTACCGGCTGCGTCCTGACCACCGGCACTATATGGATTGCCGCCTTCTTCAAATGCCGCAAATCCATACTGATCATATAATTTCTTCTTTTCTGTATCGCTTAATACATTATATGCTTCTGTAACTTCTTTAAACTTCTGCTCTGCCTGCTTGTCACCGGGATTCATATCCGGATGATATTTCTTTGCAAGCTTTCTGTATGCTTTTTTTATTTCCTTGGCATCGGCATTTCTCCCAATCCCAAGAACTTCATAATAATCTCTCTTAGCCATAATGCCACCTCCGGTTTACTTGCTAAAAAAGAGATGCAGTTTCTTCTCACCGCATCCCTTTCCATCTCCTCTTGTTCTATTTGTAATATAACACTTGTTTTATACTATGTCAAGTACCCGGAGAATATTTCTGAAAATTACACTCAGAAATAATCCGATATGTATGGTGTCTGCTGTTCGATCGCATCTTCCAGCATATCAATCGTCCATTCCGCAGCCTGAATGCGTCCAATCTTTGCCAGATATTCCGGACGTTTGTAGCCCATCAGCATCGTTGTCATAGTCTGAATATCAATCCTGTCCTCGCATCTTTCCATGATTCGCATCACCTGTCCGTGTCCTTCACGTGAGATCGTCATATAGAAATATCCCTGATTGCATTCCATAATCGGATCAATCAGTTTGAATTTCCACTCACGGTCAAGTACGCTCGGTTTGAACGGATATTTTTCTATAAAGGATATGAAATCTACGATCCTTCCCATATAATATGGTGATATCACTTCTTTTATTCCGGCATCTTCAAGAAGAAATGCCAGCGGCTCATCCGTATAGGTATCTCCCTCGACCTGATTGATCATGGAAAAATGTGCCGCAACAAAGTTCCACAAACCGGTACGGGCATCTTCGTTGATGAAAATCATATCTTTGATGTGGAATACCTCATTCGCGATCCAGTAGATCACATAACCATCCGGTTCGTTTTTCTCATTGTAATAGATCGCAGCCATAATATCATCAGAATCCCAAAGCCAGTATTCATTCCATGCCAGATCATCACGGAGGATTGCTCCATGTGTACGCATGGCATAACGTTCGTAGGTTTCTTTCAGTTCATCGCTCTCTGTCTTTACACGGCGCACATCGCCCGGAACCTGACGATTCTTCGGAAGCTGATAATCCCTGATCTCATAAGAGATCTTGTCTGAGATCAGTTCCCAGCCCTTGCGTCTGTAATATGGAATTGAGTATGGATAAAGATAACAGATATCCTGTCCTTTTTCTTTCATGTTTTTCAGAGCCTGCTCCAGAAGCTTATGCATCAGTCCCATGTTGGAGTATTCCGGATAAGTGCCGACTCCGGTCAGACCGCCCATTGCATAGGTCTTGCCAAAGATTCTGACATGCATCGGGTAGACTGCCACCTGCGAAACAAGTGTATCATTGTCAAACCAGCCAATGACATCTGCCTTCTCCATGGTAGGGAACTTCGCACGGATGATCTCGCGCTCCTGCCATCCGATCGAACTTAATTCCTGCTCAGTAACCTGAAAAACATAGCGAAGAAGGGCATTGTACTGTTCCATGTATTCGCTGCCTACGGGTTTCATCTTGAGATTCTTTTTGTTATTCATATTTCCTTTCCTTTGAGCTGTTTCCTATTACCCACAAATCCCACCCCTCGGCTGAAGGGTGGGACTGTATTTGTGCCATATCTTATACTGAAGTGCTCCAACCTCAACTCCACTACGTTTCGTTTCGGTTGAGGGCATCCTCCCTATATGTTGTCATCTGAATCCCTGTTTACGTGCAAGCACGACACAGGTCTTCAAATTCCAACATGCACTTCAGATTTTAAATCAAAACTCTGGTTCAATTAAACCGTATGTGTTTCCTTTACGTTTGTATACTACGTTGACCTGCTCGGTCTCTGCATTGAAGAATACGAAGAAATTGTGTCCCAGAAGTTCCATCTGTACGCATGCATCTTCCGGATACATAGGTTTGATTCCGAACTTCTTGGTACGAATGATCTTTACTTCATCATCCTCTTCATAGTCTTTGTCCAGATATTCTTTCTGGAAGTTTGCAGCAGCCTGCTGTTTGTCTACGATTTTATTTTTGTATTTACGAAGCTGACGCTCGATGACTTCTTCTACCAGATCGATGGATACATACATATCGTTGCTTACCTGCTCGGATCTGATAATGTTACCTTTCATCGGGATCGTTACTTCGATTTTCTGTCTTTCTTTTTCAACACTTAAGGTTACGATAACCTCTGTGTCCGGTGTGAAATACCGTTCCAGTTTGCCGAGTTTGTCCTCAACGGCTGTTTTGAGTCCCGGAGATACTGTGATGTTTTTTCCGCTGATAATAAATTTCATAATCCCATCCCCTTTGCTGTTTATTTTGGATGATATTTAATAAACAACTTATTTTGTTGTTCATGCGTCCATTATAACACACTCTCACGAATTTTAACACAATTTTATGAAATTTTTATATAAATTCTGACTAAAAACAAGTATAAAGATCACAACTCCGACAATGGTCATTCCCACACCGAGACTTCTGTGCGGTGTCTCATACTTCAGGACAACTTCGTGTGTTCCAGATGGGATCTCGATTCCACAAAGACCACTGTTGATATTTGAAACTTTCACCGTTTCTCCATCTACCCGGGCAGTCCATCCCTTCTGATAGAAGAACGGTACACACAGCATTTCATTTTCCTGTGTATCGTTTTCCACCTGTGCCTGATAAGTGCTGTCACTGTAACTTACATCCGTCACACCGGAATTTTTAAGCACTGTATAACCGGTTGCATCGAGGTCATACGATTTCACTTCAAAATCTTTGATCGTCGCATAATCGATCTGGGTACTCACATCGACGCGGAGCGCTGTGATTCCTGCCGGAACCACATGTTCCCACGTATTATTTTCCTTCGTGATGGAGAAAGTATAAACTTTATCTGCCGAAAATCCCCTGTCGCCTTTTGTCTGATAATAGACTGCCATCTCGGTATCCTCAGATACGTCCATTGTCAGAGAAAGTCCATATAATTTGTTTTCGTCTGCAAAGTCGGATTCCACTCCCGGAAAGATCACATTTGGATCTGCACCAAGATCACGAACGGTAATGCCGTTGTCATTGTTTTCCATCGTACAGTCGACTGCTTCACTCACATTCTCCATCAGCGAAGTATCTGTTTCCTCCGGCAGAGATGCATCCTCATAAGAACCACTCTTTTTTGCATCGGTATAATAAAATCCGGAAAGAGAAGTGAGTGTCTTATCAAGTCCTGATAATTTTTCATTTCCATCTGCATTCCATTCTTTGTCATAAAGATATCCAAACGGAAGTGCATAATTATTTTTGAATATGGTTTTGCCCCCGGCTTCTCCCACCGGTGTATATACCTTCTGTGGAGCATTGTACCCTGCGTTTCCAAACAGATACCTGGTTCCAAGCAGAGAACTTCGGATATAATCATCGTTATTAAAATCCACAAAATTAATAGAAATGCTTTCCGGTCCGTACATCTTGTGATAGCTTACCAGTGATGACGGATTTGTGCTCATATACGTCGACAATCCATTGTAGCCCTGTGCCATTCCATCATTTTCCGCGGTCGACCTGTAGGACTTTTCGATGCGGTACAAAGAATCATCCTGTGCTTTCAGATAAGCTGCCGCATCTTTCGTACCATCATTATAGTATTCGGTTGCCAGCTGACTTCTGGTCGGTGACTCACGGTGCCAGAGTGATGGATAATTCAGTGCAAAAAGCTCGCATACAAGCACCAGCAAAACAGCAGCCGGGAATATCCTGTACAGTTTTCTGATTCTCGTTCCCCCCACCAGAAGGAGCAGATATACCACAAAAAAGGCACAGACCTCTGCAGCAATTTTATTATTTACTTTGATATTTTTGAAGCTGTATACAAATACCATCATTGCTGCATAGATAATGGTCGCAAGCGCACCGCCGCACAGTACCGTTTTTTTGTTTTTCTCGCGGAAAACATCCTGCAGGAAAAGTCCAATGGCAAGCGCTTCTACAAAACAGATCATAAAGCACCAGCGATGTGAGTTTTTGGTAAATACAAGCACACGGCTGGTAAACGGCATCACAACCAGAAATACCATCAACGCAGTCAAAAAAATCGCCTTTATCCTGGTCGCTTTTTTTACAAGAAAATAGCTGATTGCAAAAACTGTCAGAATGCTGACTGCCAGTACGATGCCCTCATAATAATTGAGATTTCCGGAATAATCTTTATCGATACCAAGCATCTGATTGGAAAAAAATCGGGCAAAAATTGTTCCCAGTGTTTTTCCCTTATATGGATGAAACAAACCTGAAGTACTTCCTCCGCTCACTGCACCTGCACGCGCACTTTCAAGGAATGTATCTGCAATCGGCACAAGAGCGATCCCGCCGATCAGTGTACCGAGTATTCCCATTCCCCCAAGACCAATCATTTTTCCTGCTGCAGACTTGATGGAGCGTTTCTGCATTATGCTGTATATAACTACATAAAATACAGCAAAAAAAGCAATCATATAGAGGAAATAATAACTTGCAAACAATAACATTGTCACTGTAAGTACAAGTCCGGCATTTTTCCGCCGTTTTTCTCCGTTAAGATAACACTGAAGGAAATACATAAAAACAGTGAAAAGTGCCATACATGTACAAAATCCGTACTGCTGCCCCCAGAGGATCACATAGCCGGAAAATGTCCACGCAAGTGCAGCTGCCATCGTTCCGATTCCCTCACCCATCAGTTTACGGTAAAACAGATATCCCACAAGAGATATCGTCAGCAGTTTCAGATATGCAGATGCAAGCACTGCCCACGGCAGAAGTCTCTGCGGTGCAAGAAGAAGCAGAAGATTATATGGAATCAGATATGCCGGATAATAAGAAGACACATCCATTCCAAGTCCGGCCTGCAATATATAACCGCTGTCACCTCTTCTGAATAATGAAGAAAACATTTCATACTGTGCATAATTAATCTGCAACGTATCCGCTCCGCAATCAGTAAACACATAAGCGAAACCGCCCAGAATAAATTTACTGTACAGGAGCGCAAAAAGTCCGCTCGTAATCAGAAAAAGCCATACCAGTTCGTTTTTCCAAATCGGTTTTTTCTGCGAATCCGTCACTGTGCATCCTCCTCTTTTTCTGTTTCCTCTTCATCGAAGTTCAGACGTTCTTCCTCAACAACAAGCGGCCGGTCAAGCACCCTTGTATTAATACTCAGAACATATTCTCCGAGGAATCCGATAAAGAACAGCTGCAGTGCTCCGAGGAAAAATACACCGATCAGCAAAGGTGCAATACCTGCTGAAAAGCGGTGCCAGAACATCAGTTTCATGATCAGATAAACAATTGCCGCCACCATACTTAATCCACCGATGATAAATCCTGCAAAAGTTGCAAGTCTCATCACTACTTTAGAATAGGAAGTAATTCCTATCATCGCATAATCATACAGGCTGTAGAAGTTATTTTTGCTCTTTCCTGCACGGCGCTTCGGCTGCGTATATTCAATTGCGGTATAGTCAAATCCCAGTTCCGCGATAATGCCGCGAAGATACGGAAGTGGGTCATGCAGATCACGCACAACATCTACGAATTTTTTGTCATACAGGCCAAAACCGGTAAACTGATTGATATGGTCAATATCTGTGATTTTGTTGATCATCCGGTAATAGCAGGAACGAATCCAGTACATGGTCTTACGTTCCTGACTTGCACTCTTAACTCCGATGACAATCTTTGTTCCCTTTTCCCATTCACGGACAAATTTCGGAATCATATCAACCGGATCCTGAAAATCTGCAGTCAGACGTACCACGCAGTCTCCATATGCCTGTTTCATTCCATATACCGGTGAACGTGCCTGTCCAAAATTCTTCGCATTAAAGATTGCCTTGATTTTTTTGTTATTTGCACATAGTCCTCGAAGCAGTGCCTGTGTGTTGTCTTTGGAGTGATTGTCGATAAACAGGATTTCGTAATCATATTCACTTAAATCCCGCTCCATCACTTCTATTACCGCTTTTGAGAGGGGCACTACATTTGCTTCCTCATTGTAAGTCGGTATTACAATTGAAATTTTCTTCCTCATGTTCATTCTCCTGTATTCTGATTTCTTCCGCTGTCAGTATTTCTTTGGAAGCGGAATATACATGTTTTCTTCCAGTTCTTTTTCCTCTGCCCCGGCAAATGCCAGCGTTCCCGTGTCCGTATCCTTCAGTGTAACGGTGTACCTGGAGGTTGTCTGATCCCCTTCATCCGCGGATACCCGCAGAAGGTCCACTACGCCGCAGGACAATACCATGGACATAGCCATGAACCCGGCCAGGATTTTCTTTGTCCCTCGTCTGATTTTCATTTCTTTTTCTCCTTTCATTCATTTCCCCCGGATTGAGCTCTTACCGGGAGTTAAATGAATGTGAAATTTCGGAGAGCAAGTCGTTTTCTCAAGAAAGGCTGCAAAAAAAAAGAGACATA
>OGYY01002620.1_pt1 | contig 12852 bp, 12 predicted proteins | sample 1576671 | NCBI WGS metagenome assembly OGYY01 (sample SAMEA3541593, study PRJEB24748) | human gut metagenome | biome: human gut; feature: human-associated habitat; material: faeces | place: China | collected 2012 | reverse complement strand
CCGCATCTTCCGTTACGGCAGTTGCCGGCGCGAGCGACGATCCATGGAATCAGACGCAGTCTCAGGCCGCGGTCTCACCGGCGTCGCAACCGGCCGAAGCCGACCCGTGGAACCAGCCATATCAGCAGTCTCCTCACGATGATCCGTGGAATCAACCGCAGGGGAACCATGCTCAGGCGGCTCCGCAGCCAGGAGACGACCCGTGGAATCAGCCTCAGTCCCAGACTCCGGCTTCTTCGGTTCCTCAGACAGTGTCGGGCAATATGTCGGGCGATGACCCGTGGAACCAGCCCCAATCGGTTCCGCAGCCGGCTGCCGGCGATGACCCGTGGAATCAACCGCAGGCAGTTCCACAATCGGCTCCGCAGGCCACCCCGCACGGTGACCCGTGGAATCAACCGCAACCCGCACAGCCGACCCCGAATGCCGACCCGTGGAATAGCCAGCCCCAGCCCCAGCCGAAACCACAACCGCAAGTCGCGGCCGAGGATGACGAATACTCGATGAGCGACCAGTCGCTCGGCGAGGCGACGGCCATGAATCTCGACGATCTGAAAAAGCTATTCGAGGTCAAAAAAGTCGAGCAATTCGCGGCAGATGATCCGAAGAACCCCAAGAACATCCAGCCTGCCAAGAAGCACTCGGATGAATAATGAGGACGAATAACGAGGAATACCCATGGCACTTGCTTATGACGGCGCAATACAACGACTGATCGACGCTTTCGGGCGGCTGCCCGGCATCGGGCCGAAGGGCGCGCAGCGTATCGCCTTCTACATGCTGTCCGCGCCCGAAGATGAAGCGCGCGATTTGGCCGAGGCCATCGAAGAGGTCAAGGCCAAGATCCGCTTCTGTGATATTTGCGGCAACGTGTGCGAATCCAGCCCCTGCCCGGTATGCGCCGACCCGAGACGCGACCGTTCGGTGATCTGCGTGGTCGAAGAGCCCAAGGATGTGATGAGCATCGAGCGCACGCGCGAATACCACGGCCTATACCATGTGCTCGGCGGCGCAATCAACCCAATGGCCAACGTTGGCCCTGCCGACCTGCGTATTCCCGGTCTGCTCAAACGCTTAGAAGGCGATGAGGTCAAGGAAGTGATTATGGCGCTCGACCCGAATATTGAAGGCGAGGCCACCACCAGCTACTTGACCCAGCTATTGCGACCCGTAGGTGTCAAGGTCACCCGACTTGCCAGCGGCCTGCCGGTGGGCTCCGACTTGGAGTATGCCGACGAAATCACGCTGGGCAGGGCACTGGCCGGTCGGCGCGAGGCCTAAGCCAGCGTATCATTGGCGCTTTCGCCCTTGCGGCGCATCCACGGCCAGAATGCGCCGTGGCGGATGATGCGCGCGGCCTCCTCCGGCTCAAGGGCGTACAGGCTGGAGGAGGTATCCACCCACACGTTGGGCCGTCCGGCCAGCACCCGCCACGCCTCGTTCCATACCGACCAGCCGCCCAGATGCGCACAGATCACCTTGAGGTCCGGCACCTGGTCCAGCACACGCGCCATGCGCTGAGGCTGGCTGTAGGCATAGCGGAAATCCCCCGTATGCACCAGCGCGGGCAGGCCCCGCTCCGCCATCGCGCGGAACATGTCCACCGAGCGGCGGTCGTCGAGCAGGAAGGTCTGGATATCCGGGTGCAGCTTGACGCCGTGCAGGCCGCCGGCCTTGATGCGGTCGAGCTCGCCGGGCACATCCTCATACTCCGGGTGCAGCGTGCCAAAGCCGATCAGCCGGTCCGGATGCTCGGCGGATACGCGCATCAGATAATCGTTGATGGAATGCACGCGGCTGGGGGTGACCGCCACGCTGTGCACCAGAAAGCGGGAGATGCCAGCCGCCTCGCCATGGGCCATCAGCTGGCCAAGCGTCCCGTCCAGGCACATGGGAATATCGTAGAAGGTTCCGGTGGACTGCGCCGCCTTGAGCGCAATGGCATCGGGGTAAATATGAGCATGGGTGTCGATGATGGTCATGCGGTATGCTCCTTTGCTTAGCCTCGGTCCTCGCGGAAATAGGCCACGCCCAGGCTCATGGGCGGCTGATCCTCGCGTTTTTTGCGCAGGCTGGTAATCACCAGCACCACGATGGTCACCGCATAGGGCAGGGCTTTGAAGATTTCCTGCATGCTGCGGTCCAGGCCGGGGATGTAGAGATAGAGGATGTACAGCCCGCCGAAGAGGATGCTGCCCCAGATGGCGTTCAGCGGCCGCCAGCGGGCGAAGATCACCAGCGCGATGGCCAGCCATCCACGGTCGCCAAAGCCGTTGTTGACCCAGGTGCCGCCGGTATATTCCATCACGAAATACAATCCGCCCAGACCCGCCAGCATGCCCCCCACCAGCGTGGCCAGGTATTTGTAGGCGGTCACGTTCACGCCCGCCGCGTCGGCGGTGGCGGCGTTTTCGCCCACGGCGCGCAGGTTGAGCCCCTTGCGGGTGCGGTAGAGAAACCAGCTCAGTACCACGGTGAGCACGATGGAAAAGTAGGTCAAAAATCCGTAGCTGAACAGCACCTCGCCCACCACGGGCAGCGTGCTGAGCACCGGAATCTTGGCCCGGAAGGCACTGGCCGTGGCCTGCGTGGAAATCTGCCCCACGCCGCCTGCCAGCTTGGACAGCGAGCCGCCGAAGAAGTTGCCAAAGCCCATGCCGAACGTGGTCAGCGCCAGGCCGGTCACGTTCTGGTTGGCCCGAAGGGAGATGGTGAGCACGCTGTAGATCAGCGCGCCCAGGCCCGAGCACACCAGCGCGCATATCAGCGCGATCATCATGCCGACGAAGGGCACGGGGCTTTCCACGCTGTTTTCATAGAGAAACGCGCCCATCAGCCCGGCCACGCCGCCCATGTACATCATGCCGGGCACGCCCAGGTTCAGGTTGCCGCTTTTTTCCGTTACGATCTCGCCATTCGCGCCGTACAGGATGGCAATGCCCTGCGCGATGGCCTTTTGCAGAAACACAACGATCAGGTTCATGCCTTGACCTCCTCACGCGCATGGTGGCGCAGCTCCACACGGTAGTTGATGAAGAACTCGCAGCCCAGAATGAAGAACAGGATCACGCCGGTGAGGATGTCGCTGGCGTTTTCATTGAGGCTGAACTGCGTGGCGATCTGGATGGCGCCCTTTTCCATAAACACCAGGAAGAACGCCACCAGCAGCATGGCAAAGGGATTGAGCTTACCAAGCCACGCCACCACGATGGCCGTGAAGCCGCGCCCGCCGGCAAGGCCCGTGGAGATGGTATGGCCCACGCCCGTGGCCAGCAGATAACCCGCCAATCCGCCGATGCCGCCGGAGATGGCCATGGTGCGGATGATCACGCGGCCCACGTTGATGCCCGCATAGTGCGCGGTGTTTTCGCTCTCGCCCACCACGGCGATCTCATAGCCCTGCTTGGAAAACTGCATGTACACATACAGACCCACCATCAGCGCCAGCACAATCAGAATGGGCAGGAGATAGCTGTTGGTGCCGATGGAGGGGAGCCAGCCCTCCTTGCCCTGGCTGTTGATCAGGCCCACATGGTTGGAGCCGCGGGGATTCTCCCAGAACACGATGGCAAAGGACACCAGCTGGGTGGCGATGTAGTTGAGCATGAGGGTGAACAGGGTTTCATTGGTATTCCACCGCGCCTTGAAGAACGCGGGAATCACGCCCCAGATCAAGCCCGCAGCCACGCCCGCCACGGGGCACAGCGCGTAAAGCGCCCATGCGGGCCAATTCTTGCCGTAAATCATGATGGCGGCGGAGGCCATCGCCCCTACCAGCACCTGACCTTCCGCGCCCACGTTCCAAAAGCGCATGCGGAAGGCGGGCAGCACGGCAAAGCCCACGCACAAAAGAATGGCGGCGTCGCGGAACGTGACCCACATGCGGCGGTTGGTACCCACCGCGCCGTCCCAGATGCCCGCATAGACGTTCAGCGGGTTCATGCCGGTCAGGCCAAAGATGATGGCCGCGCACACCAGCAGGGCAAATACCAGCGCGACCAGCCGCACCAGCATGGCCCGGCCCAGCGATATGCCGTCGCGCTTGACGATATGCATCAGGGGTTCCTTTGCGCCGGTCATGGCTTAACCTCCTTTGCGTCGTGGTTGGTCATCATCAGGCCGATCTGCTCCTTGGTGGCGTCGCGCGCGTCCACCGTGCCGCTCACATGGCCGTCGGCCAGCACCAGGATGCGGTCGCACAGCGCCAGAAGCACATCCAGGTCCTCGCCCACGCAGATGACGGCGGAACCGTTCTTCTTCTGCTCATTGAGCAGGCGGTAGATGGTATGCGAGGAGTTGATGTCCAGCCCGCGCACGGGATAGGCCACCATCAGCACCTGCGGGGAAGAGGCGATTTCGCGTCCGACCAGCACCTTCTGCACGTTGCCGCCGCTCATGCGGCCCACGGGCCATTCCACGCCGGGGGTAACCACGTCCAGCTCACGCATGATGCGCTCGGCCAGCGTGCGCGGCTGCTTGCGCTCGGAGAAGAATCCCCGGCCGCGCTTGTAGCTGCGCAGCATCATGTTGCCCGTCATGCCCATGGAAGCGACCAGCCCCATGCCCAGGCGGTCCTCCGGAACAAAGGCCAGGCGGATGCCGATTTCGCGGATCTCCTCGGCAGTCATGCGGGTGAGCTCCTTGACGTGGCCCTTGCGGTTGGTGTATTCGATGGAGCCGCTCTTGAGCGGCTGCAGGCCCGCGATGGCCTCCAGCAATTCCTTCTGGCCACTGCCCGCAATGCCCGCCACGCCCAGAATTTCGCCGGTATAGGCCTCGAAGGCGGCGTGGGAGAGCACCTCGCGCCCCTCGTCGTTGACGACCGTCACGTCGCGCACCTTCAGTTTGAGGCGGGGGTTGACGGGCTGGGGCCGCTCAATATTGAGGTCCACGCGCTTTCCGACCATCATTTCGGTCAGGCTCTTCTCCGTGGCCTCGGAGGTCTGCACGCTGCCCACGCTATGACCCTTGCGCAGCACAGCCACGCGGTCGCTCAGGCTGAGAACCTCGTTGAGCTTGTGGGTGATGATGATGATGGAGTGCCCCTGATCGCGCATGTTGCGCAGCACCTGGAACAGCCGGTCCGTCTCCTGGGGGGTGAGAACGGCGGTGGGTTCGTCCAGAATCAAAATGTTTGCGCCGCGATAGAGCATCTTGACGATTTCCACCGTCTGCTTCTGCGACACGCTCATTTCATAGATCTTTTCATGCGGGTCCATTTCAAAGCCGTACTTTTCGGTCAGGGCGCGGATGTCGCGCTCCACCTCCCGCATGTCCAGCCGCAGCTTTCCCGGAAGGCCCAGAATGATGTTTTCGGCCGCGGTCAGCACGTCCACCAGCTTGAAATGCTGGTGAATCATGCCGATGCCCAGCGCAAAGGCGTCCTTGGGCGAGCGGATGACCACCTCGCGGCCCTCCACATAGATATGGCCCGCGTCCGGAAAATAAATGCCGGCCAGCATGTTCATCAGCGACGTCTTGCCGCTGCCGTTCTCGCCCAGCACGCTCAAAATTTCGCCGCGGCGCACGGTCAAGTCCACGTTCTCATTGGCGACCACCGAGCCGAAATGCTTGGTGATGCCGCGCATCTCGATCATTGCGTTGGATTGCAAGGTTTCTCCCTCCGGGCTGTTATGAATGGAATGAAAGAACGCCCCGCTGCCCTTGCGGGCAGCAGGGCGGAGCCGTTGCCGGCGCTTACTGCTCGACGACCGCGTTGATGCCGTCGATGATGATATCGAAGTAGGGAGCGCTGCGCACCTCGGACTCATGGAAGTAGCCGTCGGAAACCATCTCGTTGCCTTCCAGACCGTAGGCGGTGGTGTGGGTGGTCAGTTCCTCGCCGTTCACGGTGAAGGTGGAGCAGTCGAACACATGCAGGGTGCCGTCCTTGAGCGCGGCTTCCACCTCGGCCACCTTCTCGGCGGTGCCGGGGGCCACGGCGGCCTCGTTGAGCTCGGTGATGTGCACCGCGCCGTCAGAGTAGCCATGGCACCAGTCCTTGGGAATCTCGGTGCCGTCGATCACGCACTGGATGGCATAGGTCACATAGGCGCCCCAGTTGCAGGCCGCGGAGGTCAGCGCATGGGTGGGAGCGGTGGGGATCATGGAGATGTTGTAACCCACGATGGGCACGCCGGCAGCCTCACAGGCGGTGGCGGGGCCCACGGTATCGGAATGCTGGGAAATGAGCACGCAGCCGTCAGCGATCAGGGCCTCGGCGGTCTCCTTCTCCAGCGCCATGTCGGACCAGCTGTTGGTGTAGCGAACCTCCATGGTGGCGGAGGGGCACACGCTGCGGGCGCCCAGGAAGAAGCTGGTGTAGCCGGAGATCACCTCAGCGAAGGGGAAGGCGCCCACATAGCCGATCTTGGCGGTCTCGGCGGTGATGCCGCCGTCCTCGATCATCTGGTTGAGCTTCATGCCGGCCACCACGCCGCTGACATAGCGGGCCTCATAGATGGCGGTGAAGTAGTTGTGGACATTGGTCAGCTCGCTGGCGCTGGCGGCGGTGCCGGTCGCGTGGCAGAACTGGATGTCGGGATATTCGGCAGCGGCCTGGAACACGTAGCTCTCCTGGCCAAAGCTGGTGGCGAAGATGATGTCGCAGCCGTTCTCGGCCAGGTCCACCGCAGCCTCGTAAGCGGCTTCGGTTTCGGGGATGTTGTACTTGATCATCACCTGGTCGTCGCTGATGCCCAGGGCTTCCTGAGCGGCCTTGAGGCCATTGATGTGGTTGGCGGAATAGCCTTCGTTTTCGTCACCGATGCAGATGTAGCCAACCTTGATCTCCTCCGCGGGGACCGCGGCGCTCGCGGCGGTCACGCCCAGAACCAGGCACAGCGCCAGCAGCATGCTTACGAGCTTCTTCATTGCGTTCCATCCTCCTGTAATCGACATAAAAAACCAAAGGGACCTGCTTATCATACACCAGGTTTGGCGCTTTGTAAAGAAAAAAGGCGAACATTTTTTAATAAGTTTTTTTATGCGTTCGGGAATAATGACTGTCCTGTGCTTTTTACATGCTTTTTAGGTCCATCGTCGCGCAAAGCAAAAAAAATTTACCGGCATGTATTGCATTTTTATTCTCTCTCTGCTATAATAACTAGGCTGGTTTGAGAGAGCGCTCCGCTCTGTCAACGAAGCATGTGGGCTCGTAGCTCAGCTGGATAGAGTGTTTGACTACGAATCAAAAGGTCGTGGGTTCGAATCCCGCCGGGCTCACCAAGGAAGCAGTTGCAAAGCTGCTTCTTTTTTTGTGTTTTGGGGCAGAAAACAGCAGCGTTTGACCAAATACATGACCAGATAACACATTTTTATGTATTGCCTTCCGCTGCTCTCGAACTTCCTTGTTTTCCTCAAAAATGCCCTTGGGGACGATTTGCAACCCTTTGCAACGCAATTTTACGGCCTGCAAGTAGTCAAATGGTAGTCATATGGCACCGCCGTCAGCTCCTTATTTTGCAAGGGATTCCACGTTTATTTCCTTTCCTGTTTCCTGTTCTTTCACACCCCTCCGGCTGAGAAAATTGTTCAGCCGCAACGCGTCCGCCTGTTCCTTTTCTACAGTCAGCTTGGTGTAGACATCCATCACGAGCTTCGTGTCCGCATGGCCCATCCAGATCTGGGTGGTCTTGGGCGGAATGCCCGCGTTGTAGCAGGTGGTACAGAAGGTCACGCGGAAATCATGGCAGCGAATGTCGATTTCCCTGAAGGGCGGCAACGGCTTACCCTCCGCCAGCAAAGCCTTGTGCGCCCGGGTACGTCCGTACTGACATCTGGGATAGCCGTTGAGTTTGCGCTCCAGAAAAGTGATATAGGACTGATATTTCCGCTCAAAGGCGGCTTGCGACATCATGCCACCGTTCTCCTTGGTCAACAGCAGCCCATGGTGGCCCCGCAAGGCCTCCGCCAGCGGATCAGCCATGGGGATGGTCCGGCGTGCATTGACTGTTTTACCTTCGGTAACCATGCCACAGTTTCCCTTGCAGAAGGACACCGCGCCGCGCACGGTGAGCGTTTTCTTCTGAAAGTCCGCATCCCGGTCCACATCCAGATACAGCACTTCACCCCGGCGAAGGCCAGCATACAGCATCACCATGGCGGCCGGACCGAAGTCGTGCTCCGCATAGGTTGTCTCAATCAACTCCCGCTCCCACATTTCAAGGGCTCTGTGGCTTCCAGCCTCTCCCTTCGGTGGCTGTGCCATCTCCGCAGGGCTGCGAATCACGATGCCATCCTGCAAAGCTGCTCGGAAGATACTGCGAATCGTGGAAGTGAACTTGTTGATGTGGCTCTGAGAATAGCCTGCCAGCGTGTTGTAAAGTCGCTGAACATCGGTGGCCGTGATACTTCTTAGCATCTTTTTACCAAAATGCTCAGAGGCATAGTCGATGAAGCTCTGATACTGTCGATGCTGCATGGGATTGCATTTGGTCCGATAGGTGTCAAGCCAAGTCTCCCCATACTCCGCAAAGGATGTGTCGATCAGACCCATGTTATATCCTCGTTCCTGCATGCGGACGTAATCATCACGCTTGCGAAACGCCTCATTGGCTGTTTTACCATAAAAGAAATGGCCTTCATATTTGCAGGCGTAGCGCCCGTCGGCGCGTTTGGTCAGTGTCTGCCGGGGCATCTGTTTTCCTCCTTGTAAAAGTAATGCCCCTGCGATTCTTTCCGGTTCAGTTGTCAAGGTGCAGGACGGTATCCGCCCACCCTTATGATACCAGATCAAGGACGCAGGGGCAATGCATATTTGGGGTTTCAGGTCATTGTGCTGGCGGAAGGCCTGCGCATCCAGTCCTCCAGCTCCTTGCGGTCAATGCGGATGGAGCGTCCCACCCGGTAGGCCGGGAAACCCTCCTGATGCACCAGCGTATAGGCCGTCCGGCGGCAGATGTGCAAATATGCCTGCAATTCCGGGATGGTCATAAACGGCGACAGCTGAGCCAGCCCCTTCACGAACGGCTGCCCCGCTTCCGTGAACTTTGCAGAATATTTTCTGCGATACATGAATCGACCTCTCTTTCTTTTGGATATGGCATAGACAGAAGCTGTGGCAACGTGACAACGCGGCAACAGTGGTTTTTACTCTTTTGTTGCGAAGCTCCCACAGCTTTTGTCTTGTTTCTTTATTCACCATTTCTCTGTTGTCAAGTGGGTCAAAAGGCCGGAAACCCTTGCAACATCAGGGTTTGACCCGTCAACGAAGGCGTCAACGCTCCGGCAACGACTGTTGCCCTTCGGGTTCATCCTTCCAGGGCAGGTCTGGTTCGTCCACCACCATGAATGCCAGCTGCTGCGGTTCCGACACTTTTTCCGGGATCATGCGCTCCCAGCCCCGCTGACGGCCGTACTTGGCAAAGCGCCGGTTGTTTTCATACCTGCGCCAGCCCTTGATCTCGCCCCGGCGGATGCCCGCGTCCACGATCTCCCGAATCTCCCGGGTCTCATAGGCTTTCGGCTCATCGAACATATGGTCCAGCCCTTCCTTGAAAATCTGCATGGTGCAGAGCTTGTCTCCCTGGAACTGATCCATATAGTGATAGATCCGCCCGGCCAGGGTGTCCTCCTGGGCAAAGGCCTCCTGCTCATGCAGGAGCGTTGTTTCCTCCGCCTTGGACAAATAGGTGGTGTACGCCCCGGAATCATACTGCGCCATGATTTCCGCCCACATTTGCTCAAAATACGCCCTGGACTCCTCCGGGTCATCCAGGATGTGGCAGTCGGCCTTGCTAGCGTCCACCTGCACGGGGAGGAAACGTCGGTTGCCGCTGCGGTCCATGGGCAAAAAATCCATGCGGTTGGTAGTGCCCGCGAACACGCACTGCCGGGGATGGTCCGCGCCGAAGCGGTCGTAGGCCAGGCGGCAGAAGTCCCGGTCCCGGGAGAGGAAGGCCTTGATCTCCTCGATGCTCCGGGCATTGGCGGTGGCCACCATTTCGGACATTTCAATGATCCACCGTCCGTTCAACCGGTGAAACACGTCCTTGTCGCTGAGGTTGCGCAGGTCGTCCGAGAACCAGTCCGGCTCCATGGCCAGGCTGCGCAGGAAGGTGGACTTGCCCGCGCCCTGGCCGCCCACCAGCACTAGCATCAGCTCAAACTTGCAGCCCGGCCGAAACACACGCTTCACCGCTCCCAGCATGAAGGTGCGCAGGCAGCGCTCGTGGTAGTCGTTCACCTCCGTGCCGAGGAAATGGGGCAGGGCGTTTCGCACCCGGGGAACGCCGTCCCAGCGCAGGGCGCGCAGGCGGTCCCGCACGGGGTGGAAGGCGTTGTCCGTGGCGGCGATTTTCAGCGCCCCCGGCAGGCAGCGCTCCGCCTTGAGCCCGTAGTGCCGTTCCAGATGCAGCTGGAGAAAGGCCAGGTCCGTATCGCTGATGATGGAAGATTCCCGCACCCAGGGCAGAGGGCAGTCGATGGTCAGGCGTTCGTTGAACAGATTCCGGCGGATGTGTCCGCCCAGCAGGGGGTCGTGGGTCAGCGCCAGGACGCAGTTTTGAAGCGAGTTGACCACGTTGCCCCGATTGTTTTTCTCCAGCGCTTCCCGGATGGCCGCATAGGATTCATCCAGCCCTTTCTCGCTCATGGGCGGTTCCCAGTTGGTCACGGGTGATTCGTTCCGCAATGGCATCCACCTCCTTCTTGCAGGCGTTATAGAGAAAGTCCCGCTCTAGGGGATCGTCGCTCTGGGTCAGCAGCTCCTCCACCCATGCCTCCCGCTGGCACGCCTCCTGAAACAGCGGATGCCAGACATCCTCCCCAGGGCGAGGGGCATAGCGCTCCTTCCACGTCCGGAGCAGCCGCAAATACGTGGTCAGCACCTTCTGTGCATGCCTGATCCATGCATCCCGCTCCCGGTCGGTGCCCTTTTCGCGGATGGCGGCCAGCTGATGGGCCAGGGCAACCGTATCCGGCTGGTAGTGCTGCCTCCTTCGCTCCTTTCCCCGGCCCCGGCAGGCGCTGATGTCCACGTGGAAGGCCTGCGCCAACTCTGCTGCCGCGCTTCCCGGCGGCAGGTGCAGCAGCTGTGCGGTCAGGGCGATCACGTCCCCATGGGCCTTGCATCCGAAGCAATAGTAATAGGCTTCGTTGAGCTTCATGGACGGGGTCTTGTCTGCGTGAAAGGGGCAGCGACACATGCCGTTCTTTCCAACGGTCAGCCCGTAGCGCTTAGCTGCCTGCCTTACGGAAATGGCAGTCTTGACGGTTTCAAACAGGTTCATAAACACCTTCTTTCTGAAAATGGAAGTGTGCAGAGTAGTCCATCAGCGTTCCATGTCATAATGGCGGGCTTTCGTTTCTTTGGACTGCGCCTTGTAGCTTTGCAGCACCTCACGGATCAGGGGCCGGGCCTGTTCCCGAATGCGCCGCACGCCGGCGGCGCGGGTTTCCGGTTTTCGAAGCACTGTCATTACCCTTTTCAGCACCGACTTGGCGGAAAGCTCGATGGCCTTCCTGGCGTTTTCCAGCCATTGGAGAATCAGCCTGCGGGTATGCGGGAGCATAAAACCATCCTGCGCGTAAACCTGCTCCATCTGTGCTGTGATGACCGCTTTGTCTGCTTTCTGCGTTTCCCGGATGGTCATATCCGCCACAACGGATAAAGCCTGATTGTACGCCGTCTCTGACACGGTCTCCAGCAGCGTATCCACATGATGCAGCGAATCCAACTTGTGGTCCAGTTCGGCGGCTTTTTGCGCAAGCCGTCGGGCCTGATTGGTGTTTTCCTCTGTCAGCTGCGCGTTACGCTTCTCCAGTTCTGCGATTTTTTCGCGCTGGGCCTTGATGATGTAGTCGTTCTTTTCCCGGCTGGCCCTGCCGCCATAGATGGCTTCGGTCTCCACCTCCAGCCCGTGTTCACGGCAGATTGCCAGCAGAAGATCACGGCACAGATGATCGAAGGTCACCTTTCGGTTATTGGTTCTGCTGGGCTTCTTCGCCGGGTCAGGCAGCGATATGCCCAGGACTTCCAGCGCCTTTTCCTGCTTGGGTTCCCGCTCGCCGTAGCGGTTTTCGATATCGAACACCTGCCGGGCGTGGATGTGGGGACTGGTCTCGTCCAGATGCAGCGCCCAGTCCAGCACATGGACGTTGGTGCCGAAGCGCTCTTCCATGGTTGCAAAAAAAGCCAGCACCACGGCAGTCAACACCTCGGGCGGCGGGCAGTCGCCCTCTTTGCCGATCTGGTAGATGGTTTCTTCCGGGCAGATGCGCGCGTCCCCCAGCAGATCGTCAATGGTTCGATTGCGCTTGGCATGACCGGCTTTGGTGTTGCGCTGATTCTGCCCCGCAACGAACGCCCCGTACCGGCGCTCATATTCGTTCCGCTCGTGCTGGGTGAAGGTCGGGAAGCGGCTGTTCTCCTCATGGGTGCGAAGGCCGTTTGCGCAGTCCCAGTACAGGTTCAGCCGGGTTCGCTCCCCGGCGATGTTCTCCGCGTTCTCCACGTCGAAGCTGCGGTCGTTGTGCCTGGGGTTATAGACGCCGTGTTTTCCCGCACGGCCATTGTGACGGGATACCCGCTGCTTTTGAATTGCGATGGGTGGTCACCTCCTTCTCGTTTGTTGGGTTGCTTATTTCCTTGGCAGAGTTGCTTTCGTTCCCCCGAAGGGCTCCTGTTTCGACAGGTAATATACCCAGTACAAAGTGTCGAACCCTTCGGGGCGCTTCGCTTTCAACACTTCACTGGGCCACGGGCGCTGCCCTTTGGATTCCCGACAGGCGCTGCCGCCCTGTACCCGCCCAATGGGCGTTGCCCCTTGACCCCAGCAGTGCGCTGCCGCCCCTGCACCCCGCCACAGAGGGCTCGCCGCCCTCTGTACTCCCGCACCGGCGAAGCTGGCT
>OGYY01002617.1_pt1 | contig 12856 bp, 7 predicted proteins | sample 1576671 | NCBI WGS metagenome assembly OGYY01 (sample SAMEA3541593, study PRJEB24748) | human gut metagenome | biome: human gut; feature: human-associated habitat; material: faeces | place: China | collected 2012 | reverse complement strand
CCCATTATTATTTCTATTCAACATGTTTTACCGGTGTTTTCTTTTTTAATAGGTATTCTTCTAATGCCTTATATAGAAATGATTTATAAAAGTATGCTTTATTATTTATTACTTGGAAAATATGTTTTACCTTTTTTATCTTTAGAATATGAATTGTTATTAAAAATGATTGCTTTTATTTATGATTTTTCTTTTACATTGCCTTTTAGTCAACCGACTTTATTTTTTATAGGTGTTTATTATTATCTTTATTTAAAAGGAATTTATAAATTGAATGTCAATAGAAAAGTAACCCAAGAAGTATGTCTATTATTAAGTGTGTTACTTGCTTTTTATTTTTATCCTTATTACAACATGAAAGGACAAGTTGTGATGATTGATGTGGGTCAAGGGGATTGTTTTTTTATTCAACAGCCTTATGCTAGAGGAAATGTATTGATTGATACTGGGGGATTACAAAAGAGTGATCTTGCGACTTCTCGGTTGATTCCTTATTTACAAAGTCAGGGCGTTTTTTATTTGGATGCTGTTTTTATTTCACATGAAGACTATGATCATTGTGGAGCGTTAGCGTCTTTGAAAGAACATTTTAAAGTTAAAAAGGTTCTCTATGATTTTAAAAAAAAGAAAATTGGCGATTTAGTTTTTAAAAATTTAGCTTTAGATAAATATTATACAAATTCAAATGATCGCTCTTCTATTATTTACGTGACTATCAACCGTTTAAATTATTTATTTACAGGTGATATTTCTAAAGAGGTGGAAAGTGATTTATATCAGACATATCATCATTTAGATGTCGATGTTTTAAAAGTGGCACATCATGGAAGTAGCAGTTCTTCAAGTGATGATTTGTTTAAAATGATTGATCCTAAAGTAGCACTTATTTCTGTAGGAAAGAATAATCGTTATAGACATCCATCTTATTTAACATTAAATCGTTTGGAAGCATATGGGGTGAAAATTTATCGAAGTGATCTTCAGGGAATGGTTAAGATTGTTTATTATGGAGGTAAGAATTATGTCATGACTTCAAGTGGTTTTTAGTTTATAATAGCTATGGTGATGATATGTTATATGTATTATATGGAACAGAAAGATTACTGATGGATCAACGTTTAGATAAGTTAAAAAAAGATCATCATTGTAATCAAGAACAGATGAATTATACAGTTTATGATGTTTCTAAAGAGGGAATGAAAGTTGTTTTAGAAGATGTAATGACACCTCCTTTTTTAAGTGATGAAAAAATGGTTGTTATTAAAAAAGCGGATTTTCTAACAACCAAAAAAATAAAAAAAGATAATCATGATATAGATTATTTTATGCAATGTTTACCTTATTTAGATAAAACAGTGCATCTTGTTATTTTTAATGATGAAAAGAATTTTGATGAAAGAAAAAAAGTTGTCAAAATGTTAAGAAAAGAAGCACAGTTTTATGAAATCAATCCTTTAAATTATTATAAAGTTTCTGATACAGCCAGACAGGCAGTTAAAAAAAGAAATTGTACCATTGATGATGATGCTTTAGAGTTACTTTTAAGTAGAAAAGGAACAAATTTAATGGATATTGCTAGTGAAGTAGAAAAGCTTTGTTTATATACACAGCATATTGATATTCATTGTGTTGAAGAACTTGTCAGTCGTCCCTTGGATGAAAATGTTTTTGATTTAACAACAGCTATTTTAAGTAAAGATAAACAAAAGATGATGTCTATTTATAAAGATTTAATGACAATTAATGAAGAACCAGTTAAATTGATTGTTTTGGTAGCTAATTCTATGCGGTTGATTTATCAAGTAAAATTATTAGATAGAAAAGGGTATACTGATCAAGAAATTGCTAAAATGTTGGTAGTTAATCCTTTTCGTTTAAAATATGTAAGAAAAGAAGGTCAATTTTTTCAAATAGATGAACTACTTAGATGTTTAAATGAATTATCTTTATTGGATGTTAAAATTAAGACGGGACAAATAGATAAAAAATTAGGCTTAGAATTATTTATGTTAAGAATATAGGAGAAATTATGGAATCATTAAGAGAATTATTTAAGATAGGATTTGGACCATCCTCTTCACATACAATGGGTCCGCAAAGAGCAGCTTCTAAAATAAAAGAACAATATCCAAATGCTTCACGTTTTGAAGTTGAATTATATGGGTCGCTTGCCTTAACTGGAAAAGGTCATTTAACAGATTATATTATTAAACAAACATTGGGCAAGCAAACGATTGTTCGTTTTAAAAGTGATCGTTTACCTTATCATCCAAATGGAATGAAATTTTATGTGTACCAAGATGAAGAAATTCTTGATACAATTACTGCTTATTCTATAGGTGGAGGAACTGTTGAATATGAAGGAAGTAAGTTGCAACAAACAAAACAAATCTATCCTCATAAAAATCTTAAAGAAATTATTCAATATATTGAAGACAATGGTATTTCCTTCTATGATTATGTTTTAAATTATGAAGATGAACATTTTAAGGCCTACTTATTTGAAGTGTTAGATAGTATGTTTACCTGTGTACAAAATGGCTTACATCATGAAGGAGTGATTCCTGGAAGGTTACAACTAAAAAGAGTTGCTAAAAGTATGTATCAACAAGCCATCAATACACGAAGAGAAAGTGATCGAGAAAGATTACTTGTTTCAAGCTATGCTTATGCTGTTTCTGAGGAAAATGCTTGTGGTAATAAAATTGTTACTGCGCCAACATGTGGAGCAAGTGGAATTTTACCAGCAGTGTTATTTTATTGTTATAAACAATTAGAGATTCCTCGTAAAGAATTGATCAAAGCTTTGGCCGTTGCTGGATTATTTGGAAATGTTATTAAACATAATGCAACAATTTCTGGTGCTGATGGCGGATGTCAAGCAGAGGTAGGAAGTGCCTGTGCGATGGCAGCGGCAGCGTATGGTTGGATTTTAGAACTTAACAATTCTTTAATCGAATATGCTGCAGAGATGGGGCTTGAACATAATTTAGGACTAACATGTGATCCGGTTGGTGGCTATGTTCAAATTCCTTGTATTGAAAGAAATGGTTTTGGAGCTTTACGTGCAATCGATGCAGCAAGTTATGCGAAGCAATTAGGATATTTAAGAAAAAATAAAGTTTCTTTTGATTCAATTGTCAATGTTATGAAAGAAACAGGGAAAGATTTAAATAGTGCTTATAAAGAAACTTCTTTAGGTGGACTAGCAAAGGAATTTGGTTTAAAAGATGGAGACTAGAAGTTTATATGTACACATTCCTTTTTGTGAATCTATTTGTAGTTATTGTGATTTTTGCAAGGTCTATTATGATCAAAAACAAAGTGATCTCTATTTGCAAAGATTAAATGAAGAATTATCACAAATAGAGCAACATCATTTAAAAACGATTTATATTGGAGGGGGAACCCCTAGTGCTTTAAATGATGAACAATTAGAAAAATTAATGTCAATGTTAAAAACCTATAGTTTAGAAGTGGAAGAATATTGTATGGAAGTTAATCCAGAGTCAATGGATTATTATAAGTTAAAGATTTTAAAAAAAAGTGGCATTAATCGTTTAAGTATTGGTGTACAAACATTTCAAGATCATTTATTAAAAGAAATAGATCGTCATCATAATACAACACAAGTAAAAAATATTATTAAATACGCTAAAGAAATAGGTTTTGATAATATCTCAATTGATTTGATGTATGGTTTACCAAAACAAACAAAAGAAGATATTCAAAAGGATATAGAAGTTTTACAAACTTTAAATTTACAACATGTTTCTTATTATTCTTTGATTTTAGAAGAAGGAACGATTTTAAAATATAAAAATTATCAACCTTTAGATGAAGAAAGCGAATATCAATTAACATTATTCATTGATCAAGAATTAGAAAAAATAGGTTTTGAGAAATATGAAATTTCTAATTATGCTAAACAAGGTTATCAATCAAAGCATAATTTAACTTATTGGTATTATGATAATTATTATGGAATAGGATTAGGTGCATGTAGTAAAATTGATGGACAAATTATAGAACATAGTCGATCACTTACTAAATATTTAAATGGTGATTTTAAAACAACAACAATTGATGAAACAAAAGAAGAAACGATGTTTAATCAAATAATGATGTCACTTCGTTTAAAAGAAGGTTTAGATTTAAAGAAATTTAAAGAAAGATATCAAGAAGATGCTTGTATTCTATATAAAGAAGCGGTTACTAGAAATATAGAAAAGGGTAGATTGATGATTGAAAATGATTATTTAAAAGCAACGCAAGAAGGGCAATATGTTTTAAATGATATATTAATTGATTTTATGAAATAGCAGGAATGCTATTTTTTTATTTTTTTAGCACCAAGTTGTTGACAGTGCTAAAATAAAATGTATAATGTATTTAGCACAAGAGAAATAGGAGTGCTAAAGGTGGTGAACTTGATGTTAACAGCAAGACAAATGCTGATATTCAAATGTATAGTTGAAGAATTTATCGAAAATGCTGAACCGGTTGGATCCAAGGCGTTGATGGTAAAATATCAACTACCGTATTCAAGTGCAACGATTCGTAATGAAATGAACTTTCTAGAAAATTATGGTTATCTAGAAAAAACACATATTTCTTCAGGAAGAGTACCTTCCAAAGAAGGATATCGTTTCTATGTTCATAACTTAGGAAAAGTTGATTTGGATGAAGGAACAAAAAATCAAGTTGCTACAATTATTAATAAGCATCGTCGAAATTTAAATGAGATGGTGCATGAAAGTTGTAACATGTTGAGTGAATTAACTCATCTTACAAGTGTTGCATTAGGAAATGCTTCAGATGATATGTTGCAACGCATCTCTGTTGTTCCTTTGGATGATGGACGTGTAACAGCAATTATCATTACAAGTCAAGGTCATGTTGAAAATAAAGTTTTCCAATTTTCAAGTGATGTAGAAATGGAAGATTTATTAAGTTGTGTTAATGTGATGAATGAATTATTGATAGGAACACCTATCAGTGAAGTGGCATTTCGTTTAGAACGAGATGTTCGACCAATTCTTACAACGCAAGTGAAGCAACATGAAGAATTATTTAATGCGTTTTTGGAAGCATTCGTTAAATTTGCTTCAAATAGTGTTTATTTTTCTGGAAAAGAAAATATTCTCTATCAACCAGAATTTAATGATGTGGATAAATTAAGAAAACTTGTAAGTGCTTTTGAAAATTCAAAAGTGTGGAAAACTCTACCGTTATCGAGTGAGGATGGTATTCAAATCAATATTGGAAATGAAACACCTCTAGGAAAAATGAATGATGTTTCAGTAATCTCTGCTTCATTTAAAACAGGGGAAACATCAAAAGGTTCTATTTCGGTAATTGGTCCAACAAGAATGCCTTATGAAAAAGTAGTGGCATTAGTAGAGTATATATCTGAAAATATTGAAAAGGCTTGTTTAGAAGATAAACAAGATGAGAAATAGAGGTGAACAAATTGGCTGAGGAAACTAAAGTTGAAAAAGAAGTAACTGAAGAAGTTGAAGAAAACAAAGAAGCTGAGGCTGAAGTTGTTGAAGAGGAAAAAGTTGATCAAGAAGATCAAATTAAAATTCTTCAAGGTGAAGTTGATAAATGGAAAAATGATTATTATAAAGTGTTTGCGGATATGGAAAACATTAAAAGACGTATGCAAAATGAACATGCAAATAACTTAAAGTTCATGATGCAAGGTTTTATTGAACAAATGTTACCAATCGTTGATAACTTTGAAAGATCATTAGCAATTGAAAATCCAAGTGAAGAAGTGGCAAACTTCTTAAAAGGATATGAAATGATTTATAAACAAATCATGACATTATTAGAAAACCAAGGAGTTAAAGTGATTGAAGCTGAAGGTAAAGAATTTGATCCTAACTTCCACCAAGCAGTAATGACTGTAAGTGATGAAAACTTTAAACCTGGTATGGTTGTTGAAGAGTTACAAAAAGGTTATATGTTAAAAGATCGCGTTATTCGTGCATCTTTAGTAAAAGTAAGTGAATAAAATAGGAGGATTTATATTATGGCAAAAATTATTGGTATTGACTTAGGAACTACAAACTCATGTGTAAGTGTGTTAGAAAACAATGAAGTAAAAGTAATTGCAAACCCAGAAGGAAATCGTACAACACCTTCAGTTGTATCTTTTAAAAATGGTGAAATTATTGTTGGGGAAGCTGCAAAAAGACAAGCAGTAACAAACCCTGATACAGTAATGTCAGTTAAACGTTATATGGGTACTGATCATAAAGAAAATGTAAATGGTAAATCTTATACACCACAAGAAATTTCAGCAATGATCTTACAAAACTTAAAAGCAACTGCTGAAGCTTATTTAGGTGAAACAGTAACAAAAGCAGTTATCACTGTACCTGCATATTTCAATGATGCTCAAAGACAAGCAACAAAAGATGCTGGTAAAATCGCTGGTTTAGATGTTGAACGTATCATCAACGAACCAACTGCTGCAGCATTAGCATTCGGTCTTGATAAATTAGACCAAGAACAAAAAGTATTAGTTTATGACTTAGGTGGTGGTACTTTCGACGTATCTATCTTAGACTTAGCTGATGGTACATTTGAAGTATTAGCTACTGCTGGTAACAATAAATTAGGTGGGGATGATTTCGACAAGAAAATCATGGACTACATCGTAGATGAATTCAAGAAAGAAAATGGTATTGATTTATCTAACGATAAAATGGCAATGCAACGTATTAAAGAAGCTGCAGAAAAAGCTAAAAAAGACTTATCTGGTGTAATGCAAACTCAAATTTCATTACCATTCATCTCAGCTGGTGCTGCTGGACCATTACACTTAGAATTATCATTAACAAGAGCTAAATTTGATGAAATTACAAGAGACTTAGTTGTAGCTACTGAAGGACCAGTTAGACAAGCATTAAGTGATGCTGGAATGCAACCAAGTGAAATTGATCAAGTATTATTAGTTGGTGGATCTACTCGTATCCCTGCTGTTCAAGAATCTGTTAAACGTTTACTTGGAAAAGAACCTAACAAATCAGTAAACCCAGATGAAGTTGTATCTATGGGTGCTGCTATCCAAGGTGGAGTTATCGCTGGTGACGTTAAAGATGTCTTATTATTAGATGTTACACCACTTTCATTAGGTATCGAAACAATGGGTGGAGTTATGACAGTATTGATTGAAAGAAATACAACAATTCCAACTACTAAATCACAAGTATTCTCTACTGCTGCTGATAATCAACCAGCTGTTGATATCAACGTATTACAAGGTGAAAGATCAATGGCTAGAGATAATAAACAATTAGGTTTATTCAAATTAGATGGTATCGAACCAGCTCCAAGAGGAGTACCTCAAATCGAAGTTACTTTCTCAATTGACGTTAACGGTATCGTAAATGTTAAAGCTAAAGATTTAAAAACTCAAAAAGAACAATCAATCGTTATTCAAAACTCTACAGGATTATCTGATGAAGAAATCGATCGTATGGTAAAAGAAGCTGAAGCTAATAAAGCTGAAGATGAAAAGAAACGTAAAGATATCGAAACAAGAAATAAAGCTGAACAAATGATCAATGAAATTGATAAAGCTTTAGCTGAACAAGGTGATAAGATTGATGCTAATCAAAAACAACAAGCAGAACAATTAAAAACTGAATTAAAAACTGCTTTAGATAACAATGATATGGCTACTCTTGAAGCTAAAATGTCAGAATTAGAACAAATGGCTCAACAAATGGCATCATATGCTTATCAACAACAACAAGCAAACCCTAATGGTGGTGCTGGACAAACAACATCAAATAACAATGATGATAATGTTGTTGATGCTGATTTCGAAGAAAAGAACTAATCACTTAAAAAACCAAGGTTCTTCCTTGGTTTTTTAAAAGTATTATAGAAAGGATGATTTTATGGCAAGTAAAAGAGATTTTTATGAAGTCTTAGGGATTTCAAAAACAGCAAACGCTGATGAAATAAAACGTGCATACCGTAAAAAAGCAAAACAATATCATCCCGATATCTGTAAAGAACCTGATGCAGAAGAAAAATTTAAAGAAGTTCAAGAAGCTTACGAAGTTTTATCTGATGATAATAAAAGAGCGGCTTATGATCGTTATGGACATGCAGCCTTTGAACAAGGTGCAGATGGTGCTGGAGCCGGTGGCTTTGGTGGATTTGGTTTTGAAGATGTCGATTTAGGAGATATTTTTGGATCATTCTTTGGTGGCGGGGGAAGTCGTCGTCAAAGACAAAATGGACCACGTCGTGGTGATGATCATTTAATGCGTCTAGAAATTGATTTCATGGATGCAATCAATGGTGTTAAAAAAGATATTAAAGTAACTTATGATGCAGAATGTCCACATTGTCATGGTAGTGGTGCAAAAACACCAAACGATGTACAAACATGTTCGCATTGTAATGGTACAGGAACTGTTTCTAAACAACAACAATCTCCATTTGGTACATTTGTAACACAAACAACATGTCCACATTGTAATGGTACTGGTAAAGAAATTAAAGTTAAATGTCCTGACTGTCATGGTAAAGGATATATTACTAAAACAGTTACTGTTCAATTAGATATTCCAGCTGGTATCAATGATGGTCAACAATTACGCGTTGCTGGTAAAGGTGGAAGAGGATCTAATGGTGGATCTAATGGTGACTTATTTGTAGAAATCCGTGTAAGAAACAATACACACTTTATTCGTGAAGGACGTAATATTTATGTTACAATTCCTATTAGTTCAGTTGATGCAACTTTAGGATGTGAGGTAGATGTACCAACAGTACAAGGTGACGTGAAAGTTAAAATTCCTTCAGGAACACAATCTGGAACAACTTTAAGATTAAAAGGTAAAGGGGTCAAAGATTTAAGAGGAAACGGATACGGAGATCAAATGGTTAAGGTTGAAGTTAAAATTCCTACAAAACTTTCTAGTAAAGAAAAATCATTGTATGAACAATTACAAAAATTAAGTAAAAAAGAATCTATCTTTGAATCATTTAAGAAAGGATTTAAAAGATAGAATAGCGAGTAAATATAGTGGGGTGAGTTCAGTTTCATCTCACTTTTTTGGCTTTTATAGTTGTATTGATAACTGGATTTTTGGGATGAATACAGTTTTTAAGCGTTTATTAATGGATAAAAAATTTTTTGTAATTGTAGTAGTTTGTTATGTTTTTTATTAATTGTTAAAAAAATCACAAAAAGCGGGATAATATGTTAAATATTATTGAATATGTATTTATATCATGATATGATTCTTATAGAAGTGAATGTGATGTTAGGTTTTTATAAAAAAATACGGTCATTTTATTTAAACCTAACCACTTTTTTTAGCGAGAAATGTAAGCGCTTAAACGGATGTTCGCAGTTTAAAAAGAAAATTAGGAAAGGGGTTAAATTAGTACTTAAATAATACGTAAAATACTGGTGAATGATTAATGTTGATGTTAAGGGGTATTATTTATAGTTTTATGACTCGCTTAAATAGGCATTCACAAATATAGCAGAATTACTATTCTATTATAATAATTTACTAATATTCTATTATTGATAAAACAATTGATAATAATTAGCATAAATTAAAGTTTTAGATAAGGTTTTTGGTTTTATATACCTAATTGACATCATTAATAAAAACTAGTATATGTATTAATTTATTAATTTAAAGTGAGTAGAAAATGAAAGGAAAAGTATCGAAGAATAAGTTTCTTAAAGTAGTTTTACCGGCACTTTTGGTAGTTGCTATTATTTGTCAAGCAGTCGGTTTTCAGGTAGTTTTAGCTAAAGGCAATGTTGCAACAACATCTAGCGACAGTATTTCAAACCTTACAGATCAACAATTACAAGCATTAACAAATCCTATTCTTCAATCTTACAAAGCAGATAGTAGCCATAAAGTTTGGAAAATGACTAACGATAGTCGATTAGCTGTTTTAGCAAATCAAACTAATATCGAAAATGCAAGATTACAAGAAGTGGTAAAATTAGTAAATTCAGAATTTGTTGAAAAAGAAATTATTTCATCTCCGTTAGCAATGGTTTATGCTCAAGAAAAAGATGTGAGTTATGGAGATATTTTGATTGATATTGATCAAACAAGTTCAATTACTAGTAGCTCTAATAGTAAAGAAGCATATAAAATCACTATTGGAGAAAATGGAGTTCGTTTAACTGGTGCTAGTGAAAATGCTATTATGCACGGATTAAGAACAATCCAAAATTTGATTATTACTAACGATGGATTAGTTTACGGTGAAATCGTAGATTATCCAAATGTTGCAGAACGCAGAGTACATGTCGATTGTGCTAGAAAATATATTTCTAAAGATTGGTTTATTCGTCAAATTAGAGAAATGTCATATATGAAAATGAATGCTCTTCAAATTCATTTTTCTGAAAATATGGGATTTAGAATTGAATGTGAAACAGATCCATCTATCGTTTCTGATCAATATTTAACAAAGACAGAAGTGAGAGAAATATTAGCAGAAGCTAAAAAATATGGTATTAATGTTATTCCATCATTTGATAGTCCAGGTCATGTTGATCAAATTTTAAAAGCTCATCCAGAATATGGGCAAGTTAATACTAGTGGAAATCATTATAAATCTGGTTTAGATGTTACTAATCCTGAAGCTATTGCATATATTCGTAGTTTATATGATGAATATATGGATCTATTTGAAGGATGTACTGATTTCCATATTGGTGGCGATGAGTATATGGAGTTTGACCGTGCACCATTTACTACAAAATATAAGAGTGTATTAAATTCATATGCAGTTAAAAAATATGGTCAAGGATATATTTGGAAAGATGTAATTGCTGGATATATCAATGATTTAGCAGAATATGTACATAATCGTGGATTTACACCAAGAATTTGGAATGATGGTGTTTATTATGGTGAAAATTCTTATGAAGGTGCACAAAAAATAAAAATGCATGACTATATTGGAATTGATTTCTGGTCACAAATGTCATGGAATTCAAGTATTGCAAATTTACAAACATTCATTAATAAAGGCCATGATACAATTTACAATATCAATGCAAGCTTTTTCTATTATGTATTACGTAATAGTAAACCTACAGATGGCAGAGAACAACATTCATTTGATAACTTAAATGCAGATCGTAAAATCTATAATGAATGGTCACCTGGAAAATTCCAAGGAAATCCAGCTGTAAATGATGGTTCTGATTTTATCAAGGGTGCTTCATTGGCAATTTGGTGTGATAATCCAAATTTATGTAGTGAAGATGTAATTACTGAAGATATTGCTGATGAGTTACGTGCATTAGCTTCTAAATCATGGAATACAAGTAGTAATTCAATTACTGATTTTGATAGTTTCCAAGAAAATTATACTAAATTAGGTAATGTTGCTGGATTTGAAAAAGGATCTACATTACCAGATGTTGGGGAATTCTTAACAGCGGGTGATTTAGGTAAAATTACTATCCGTTTCGTAGATGAAAACAATCAAGAATTAAAACATGAAGTAACTAAATATGGAACAGTTGGTGAAGAATTTGAATTTAGTGCAGATCCTATTTATGGATATCGTGTAATTGATAATAAACCAATTACTGGTACTTATACTAAAGAAGGTGCTGTTTATGTATTTACTTATGAATTATATACAGATAAAGCAGCTTTAAATAATGAAGTAACAAATGCATTAAAAGAAAAAGATTATATCAATGAAACATTTAGTGAATATAAAACAGCATTAATAGCTGCTAAAGCTATTAATGATAAAACTGATGCAACACAAGCAGAAGTTGATGAAGTATATGATGAACTTATCGAAGCTAAAGCAAAAGCAGTTAAAATAGAATATTATTCATTATATGTACAAAGTACATACCCACTAAAACAAGATGATTATGTTGGTGGATATGAAGCATATAAACAAGCTGTAGATGCTGGTAAAGCATTATTATCTAGCGATACTTTAAATGCTGAGACTGCTAAAGGAGCTTATGAAGCAATTAAAACTGCTAAATCAAACTTAGTAAAACCTGATGGAAACATTCCAACAATTACCGCTACAGATAACTATTACGAAAAGAATCAATGGTATCCAACTAAAGAATATAGTTATGAAAAAATGTTAGATAACGATTTGAATACTAAGTGCTGGTTTGGACAAGAACAAGCAGCGGATAAAGAATTTAAATTTACTTTTCCTACAGCTGTCAACATGACAAGTGTTCAAGTTATTCAACCTTCTAATGTAGGTGCTGATGCTTTAAAAGGTGCAGATATTGAAGTTTCATTAGATGGTGAAACATGGACTAAAGTTGGATCAATTACGGAAAATGATTTAGATTACACAGCAACATTTGAAAAAACAGCAGTAAAATATGTCAGAGTCCGTTTAACTGTAGCTAAACCAGGTTATTGGTATCAAGTTTCTGAAGTAAAATTTGCTTATGAACAACCACAAGAAGATAACACTTTAAGAGATATGATTAATGAAGCTGAAGAATTAGATATAAGCGGTAAGTCTTCCGTTTTAGTGTCTAATATGGTTGATGCTTTAATCGCTGGTCAAAAGGAATATGTTAAAGGTACTACTGATACTACAACTGTAGAAACAAATTTAAGAAATGCTATCGATGCATTAAAAAATGCAGCTGATACTACTGATTTATCAAGATTAATAGAAGAAGTACAAAAATTAAACGAAGCTGATTATACAGTAGATTCATGGAATGATTTAAAAACTTCTTATAATAAGGCATTAAAAGTTTTAGAAAATAAAACTGCCACTCAAGAACAAGTTGATAAGGCTTATGATGATTTAGATAAGGCTATTAAAGGAT
>OGYY01002614.1_pt1 | contig 12861 bp, 15 predicted proteins | sample 1576671 | NCBI WGS metagenome assembly OGYY01 (sample SAMEA3541593, study PRJEB24748) | human gut metagenome | biome: human gut; feature: human-associated habitat; material: faeces | place: China | collected 2012 | reverse complement strand
CGGCGGGGCTTTCAGCCAGACCTGCTCATGCCGCAGGAGGCACTCTTCGCCAGAGAGGCGCATTCCATGCAGGCTGCTATGCGCAGGGCACTCTTACGCAGAGGGCGTTCCGGCAATGCTGCTTTTTCTAAAACTGAAAGCAATGTTGCCGGAAATCTATGCCGGATACGTCAGAAAGGAGGAATCCAGACATGGCGATTTTTCATTACACAATCAAAATAGTCGGACGAAGTAAAGGGAAATCTGTTATCTCCGCTTCCGCATATCTCAATGGGGATGTGATGAAAAACGAGGAAACCGGGAGAATCAGTTATTACACTTCTAAAAAAGAAGTGGTCTACACCAGTCTGATGATGTGTGAAAACGCACCTCCTGAATGGCAGATAGTACCAGAAGAAAATATAAAACGCTTTCAAAAATCTGTCCGATACAAAAGATCAGAAGATAAAGAAGCTACTTTAGAAAAATTTAAAATCACATTTCAGAAACAAAGGTTATGGAATGAGGTATTGAAGATTGAAAAAAATGCAGATGCCCAACTTGGCAGGTCATTTGAATTTGCCCTTCCCAAAGAATGGAACAGACAGGAACAAATTCAATATACAACTGACTATATTCAAAAAACTTTTGTAGATAGAGGAATGTGTGCTGATTGGAGTATCCACGATAAAGGGGATGGCAACCCCCATGTTCATCTTCTTCTGACTATGCGTCCTTTTAACCCGGATCATTCTTGGGGAAAGAAAGAAGTCAAGGATTGGGATTTTGTCAGAGATAAAAACGGAAATATCGTGATTGATGAATCCCATCCGAACTGGTGGCAGGATAAGAAAAACCCTGACCGTCATGGAATCCGTATCCCTGTATTAGACGAAAACGGAATCCAGAAGATTGGTGCAAGAAACCGCCTGCAATGGAAACGGGTGCTGACCGATGCTACCGGATGGAACAATCCAAAAAATTGTGAACTGTGGCGGAGTGAGTGGGCAAAGGTGTGTAATGAACATCTTCCTTTGCATAATCAGGTCGATCACCGTTCTTATGAAAAACAGGGAAAACTCCAGATTCCTACCATCCATGAAGGCGCTGACGCAAGAAAGATTGAACAAAAGTTTCTTGCCGGGCAGGAAATAAAAGGTTCGTGGAAAGTAGCGGAAAATCAAATCATAAAACAACAAAACACGTTATTGCAAAAGATACTGGACACCTTTGGAAAAGTATCGGGTGCATTATCATTATGGAAGGAGCGATTAAATGACATTAGAAGAAAGCCGGGAAATTATACCCTTAATGGAATCCATGATTGGGCAAATCGAAGAACAGCAGACCTTAATGGCAGAAATGATTCTGGAAATGCAGAATCGGGACACCCAACTCTCTCTTATGCAGGAACAGAATCAGAAATTGCAAAAATTAAACAGCGAGTTATCCGAGCTGCTCAACATTTTGCCAAATACCGAGGAACTGCTTTCCAAGATGGAAGAACAGAAAACGAAGATAGAACTTTTGGAAAACGAAAATCAGCAATGGCAGAAATTGGTACAGAAGCTGAACAGCGAAAACAGTTTATTACTGAAACAGAACACCGAATTGCTGAACTGGAACAGCAGATAGAGAAAGGACGTGATATAGATGAACGAATCCAGAGAATCAAAGAACGCCGAACAGTTGGAAGAACTTCTCCTCTTGACCGAGGAGATACAAGAAGAACTGGAACAGAAAGACCAGCTTATCGTGGAACTAAAGACGCAGCTCAACGAATCTCTGACCTTGAACGAGAAATTAAACAAAGAGAACAGAGCCGGGAATATTCAAGCATTAAAGAACGACTTGAAGCTAGCAGACAGAGCATTGCGGAACGAGAAAGAGAAGCTGCGAAGCGCAAACGTCACGATAGGGGAATGTCAAGATAAAATACGATGCTTAACACAACAACGGGATTATGCCCGGACACATCAGAAAATCGTAGAGATACCGGTAGAAAAGCCGGTACCCTATGAAAAATGTGAAGCCTGTGACCGGACAGCCTATCAGAATGAAAAAGCGAAATACGAAACACAAAAAGAGCGACTTGCAGGACAGTATAAAGCAAAAACGGTAATGTTCCAAACAACCTTGTTCCTTCTTGCATGGTATTCGCTGACAACCACTCTTTTTCAGGCAGTACAGTCAGATGTGTTTCTTTCCGATTGCAAATCATTCTTCCATGATGCAGCGTCATTCATACAAACTTTTATCGGTTGGACGATTGAGGTCGGGCAATCTGTGGCACAGATTAGCACAAAAATTCCAAATCCTTTTATAGCCGGAATGGTATATTGGATATTGCTAATATTGATTGTAGGAATATGTGTGGCAGGAACAGGGATACTGGCGATACTGATAGAAATAAAGGTTATAGAATTATATAGGGAAAAGTGTTGGGATGTCATTACTCTACTGATGATACTGACAAGTGCTGCTGTCATCATTTATTTTGGAGAAGCAATTAAAAAAGCACTTTCCGTAAATCTTCTATTGCTTTTCGTACTTTCTCAGGGAGTATATCTTGGAATCAGATGTTATTTGAAAAATCGGTTAGGTACCAAGCAATATTGGTGAAAACATGCTAAAAAACGTATAATAGCAGGGGATAAAACATCGTCCCCTACTATTATATAAACAGCGAAGTTTTACCCATCTCTCTCTTTTGAAAGATTCGCTACTTGTGGAACCGAGATATAAGGTTTCGCCTGTGTTCTTTGGTGTATCACTACCACATTTCTCTGTACCGATGTAATCTTTCTGCATACGGAAGCAAGAGATACAATATTCCTTATTTTAAAACATAATTACAATTCCTGTTTGACAAGAACGATCATCATAGAAGGATTGTATTTGTCCCCACTCATAATAATATTCGACGCCTGTCATACTCTTTTTACTGGGAGTACCTAAGCATTTCCTTAAAAACCTATTATTTTCTTCTTGCAACTTTTCTAAGACTGTACCATTCATTGTCTCATATTTCGTAGAATACTTTTTGTCTGCTCGAACCAATTCAATCTTTTTTACTTTTCCATGTCTTCCATAGATTGTAACATAAAACTTCTTATAAAGCCATTTTAAAGGTTTCTTAGAAATCAATATTGTATAAGAATACTCTGTTTGAGCAATCTTAAAATCAATTTCTTTAAATAGGGAAATACTTCCTTTGGGAGTAATTTTATATCCCCCTATTTTTAACATATCTTCCTTTAGCTCATCCTTTATTTGGATAATCTCCATACTTACTATAAAAACAACATAGCCTTCACACACTACAACGGTAACTATTTTTGCCCATAGCACATCTGGAACAAACATGTTCCAAGCTATAACAGGAAGCAAAGCTACTCCTACCGCAGTCACCAGTAGAAGCACCCTCCAAATATAATTTTTCTTTCTTTTTCCTTCATTAGTTAAATTTTCATCATAATAAAGATGACCTGGGGCTTCGAATGAGTTTAATAGAAATTCCTTTAAAAATGACACCAGAACCGCTCCCCAAGAAGATTTCTTTTGTTCCTTCATATTACCCAATCTCCTCTGCTATATGATTATTTTTCATTCTATTTTTTACTTAACTTATACATTAGCAAGATTTTTAGTTATTCTTCTAACAATATTTTTATCCCCGCTTTTTCTGCTTTATGCGAAAAGTCAACAGCAAATCCCCATCCCATCTCTGCAAATTGCCATTTCTTCGTTTTTTTGTAATTTTATAGATTTCAACTGTAGACACTTTATTTAATTCAGGATATAACTTCTTAAGTGTAAGTATTTGTTTATTTCTGCTTATTTTTTCATTCCATATAATTGTTAATTTAACCTGTTTTCTTTCAAAAAAACCCACCTTACATAAATCTGCATAGCAGGCTTCTGGTATTGATATATCATTGTTTTTTAACATTTTTCTCCTTTATTTAATTTTATAAAAAACTTCTAAGCCCTATTAAAAGAAATATGAAGCCTATTAGAGGAACAGGTATCATACAAATGAGAAACACATTAAATTTTTTCCTTGCTTCATCAGTATTTTCTTCTTTTGTTACTTTTGCTTTTTTCATAACTATAAAAGGGAATATCAGTAATAATAATCCTCCAACTACTGCTAACAATATTTTCATCTTATATATTCCTTCCTTATCTTTAAATAAATATTAATCATGTATCGTACTATATTCCAATCCTAATGCACTTTTTCTTCTACAAATTCTTTTACTATCGCCTATTGATGTATTTTCATATTCACTGTTTGAAACAGTATATATTTCTCTTTTACCATTACAACTTACATATAACTCTCTATCTCTAGTTTTACCACTGCTAATCTTTTTGTCTGTTACAATTGCAATTTCATGAGTTGCCCCATCAAATGTAAATAAAAAATTTATTGGGAAGCTAATTGTAAATGCGATTATAAAAGCAGCAAATACAACTGAAAGTTTACGTCCAAATTTCTGTGGTACATCTGTTTTTAAAGATTTAATAATAAATGGCAGTGCAAGTAAAGCAGTAATAATTGCCGTAATCTTCATATAGTTTCCAAATTCATAATTAAAGAGTTTACTCGTATTCAGGGATAAAAGCATTGCTATTGCTGCACCCATAAATGGTAATTGATACGCCAGTTCTTGTCCTTTTTTTGTGGTGACTTCTATAAATATATATGGATAATATTTTATATACACTGCATATGTAATCATCAAAACCATTATAAATATAACTAACATTGTTTTGCCACCAATAAAAAATGCTACCGCATCAGCAATTATTAGAATCCAACCTAAAGCTTTTAAAAATTGCTTTGTTTTTTTACGCTTTTCTTTTTCTATTGTTTTTGACATATTTTTGATAGTTGTATTCTCATTACATATAGATTTATAGAAATTCTTTTCTATCCAGTTTAAAGCAGGTACATACTTTGATACATCTTTGTTCTGTTCAACTAACTCACCAAAATCCACAAGATCTATTTCATGTTTTATAAGTGTATCATATAAAATATCATAATTTACATACACTTGCTCCAGAGTAACAAGTCTATTGTACATCTTATCAATTAATATGACATCTGTTCTACCATTTAATGGAATCATTAAAATACAACGAATATCATTATATTTTATATGCTGAGTTTTCTTAACCAGATAGCTAAATACAATTTCATCTTCATTTACTACAATTATTTGTTTCTTGTATGCCAAAATTAAAGCAATACCTAAAAATACAAAAGGCATAAAACATATCGCAACCCCCATATTTCCTGTAACAAATGTTACCAGTACGATTATTAAAAAAAGAACTGTTGTTACTATTCCTAAATTTTTTACAAATTTACTTAATCTAATGACATTATCCATAAACTCAATCTCCCTATATGATTCACATTTTTCATTTTTTACGTTCTAATTTCTTCTTATCCTTTTTTATTTCTGCAATCTTTACTTGCAGCCAGTCCACATTTCTATTTCGGGCAGAAATTTTAGCGATTTTTTTCTGATTTTCATAATTTAAACATAAAATTTTTTTCTGATTTTTATATAAAATAAGAGCTTCTCCAAATAAATTCTTTTTTCTTTTCATCTGGGTAATATCCGTTAATCTTATTTTACAGTTCTTCCTTAAAAATCCATTTCTATATAGCCATCCATCCTTGACAATTGTTTTGTCCATTAAAAAATAGAAAAATATACCTCCCGGTACAAGAGAGAATAAAAGGAAAACAAAAGCTGTTTCTTTTGCATTGAATACAAGTATCACACTATTGTAAACCAAATATAAAAAGAAAATGCCTGGCAGAACATAGTGGCTTTCTTTTGGTCTTATGATGCACTTTTTATCTCTACAACTCAACCATGTTTCTTGTGAAATTTTATGCTTAGACAGACTATTTGCAAACAATGATGCGCTTATGTTTTCATCAAATTTGAATATTATTTTGTCCCCTGCATATATTTCCAATGTACCATTTTCTTTATGTACACTTCTTGTTATATCTGAAAATTTATAATATTTTTTTCCAAAAAACGACCGGTATTCAATTACATCATGATTTACCTTGACTCTCCACAGGAACAAATGCAGGGTACAGATTCCAGAAAAAGCAATCAATATTCCATACGCCACTATAACTGAAAAATCCGCCTGTCCGTCTATAAAACCATACAAAAGTAATCCTGAGAAAAATATAGTTCCAACCAAAAATAAAATTCCCAGCCATCCTTCTTCCTGGATGCTATAATTATTTTCATCTATATTCTTTTCATAAAAATATTCATTTTTCAACCTCCCATTTTTTGACAGCAAAATACTTTACCAGGTGAAAAACTCCTAAGATAGAACCCAAAGAACAAAAATAGGAACAAAGGCTTGCAATTCTAATCATGGCTGTATATTCAACGCTGCTACTAAGTACTTTTGCGACACCCATTCCAAGCAATACAAAACTAGTAATACACCATCCTCCAGCCAGCTTTTTGGAAGAAGATGGATTGTAGATATCTTTTTTAATCAAAGTTATTATAAGAAAAATGTATGCAGCGATTACCAGTATGTAAATGATAACGAGTATGGTTAGATACCTCTTATAATATTCTTCTTTCATAGTTGTCAGCATGAGGATAGTTGCTGCCCAACAGAACAAAATAGAAAACGTCAGACTTTGTATTCCAATGATCCAAAAAACCTTTTTCCCTGTCACTTCTGTTCTTGAAAAACTAAGAATCACGAATCCAAGATAAACAATAACTAAAAATACTTTTGAAAAAAACGGTGATGGAGCTGATTCAGATAAAAAGAAAAATAAAAATACTAGAAACAAGATTGCTCCATCTAATTTGTAGATTTCTTTCGGCTTAATCACATCTTCTATACCGTATAGTAAAAAACTTTTTGTTTGTTCATTAATCTTTTTCATTCTCGTTTTCCCCTATCATTTCTTTATTCTTCCTCTACGGATATTTCCACATTTGCATGAAGCACCTTTTCCAGATATAATAAAACAAGCCGTCGCCCTTCTTCACATTTTCCTATCTTAGAAATATTCCTATACAGCAGATATAATGGAAACATAAATAAAATCAGACATTCTGTTAAAATCAATAAATCTCCCTGAGAAAAAAACAATGCAAATAAAATCACTATGAGCAGAAAAAATAGTGCAGCTTTTTTTATGTATGGCAAAAGCACAAACGTACCTTCCAGCATTACATCTCCCCCATAGCTTTTTATATGTGTCTGGAGCATTTCCCAGCCACCGCCTGTCATACTTCCTGCTGCATATCCGATACATAAGGTATTATCCTCTTCTTTGTAGGCTGCAAGTGCCATATCTCTATAAGCCTGGTTTGAAATACATAATGGTTTTGTAGTCTTCTTAATCTGTTCCAATAAATATTCTTTGGAATAAGGAAAATATATTTTATAATATTCTTGCATATGCTTTCCTTTCTCATAAAAAGGTTTTCTAAAGTTCAATACAATACAAATTTTTTACATTAGTTTCCATCATTTATAAGCTGAACCATTTCCATAGAGATATTGTATTCTTTGCAAAATCTGTTTATTGTCCAATTATTAAAGAGAAGAAAACTCTTCGTCACATAAATATTTGCTTTTGAATGATGTATTAAATTGAAAATACTTTTTATATCATAACAGTTAAAACTGTAGGCAGGAGACATTCCTATCTGCCCATTGCTTATATTGATATCATATCTTTTTTGTATAACACTTGGATATGCCAAATAAATTGTAATATTGCATATATATTTTTTCTTCCCATTTTCTTTTATGTATAGGTATGGTTCTCCCAGTCCAATATCATATATTCCTTTAGGTCTGGAGGATAGTGTAAAAACTAATGAATGGATATCCGCATACAAAATTTTTCGTTCCCTAAATCCATATGTTATTTTTTGATCGAATAGTTTATAAGTACGTTGTTTTATAAAGTAATAAAACAATAATAAAAAAATCACAAAAAGTATGGTAAAAATCAGTGCTTTTTGAAAACTCACTTTAAAATCAAAGGAAAACAAAAGTTCGGTTAAACAAAACGATATTGCTGAACAACTAATAATACTAACTATAATGTTGAACCAAGTATTAAATTTTCCATTTCCAAAGATATAATCATAACTTTTATTCTTCATTATAACCTCGTATATTTTTTAATATAGAAAAACTGCATCACAATATCGAACCAAAATATAAAAATCAATTTTATCTCTTTATCATAATTATATACATCAACTAACCACATTGTAAAGCAAAAAGCAAGCCATTTTCAGACTTGCTTTCCACCAGATTACTGCACCTTATTGCCAAATCATCTCCTTATTCAAAATTCCCTTTTCACACTCTTGTATAGTATTTATTTGCTACCCATTCCATCTGTTTATCTGCCTTCAACTCTTCCTTAATCCCCTGTGTCTATTTCATTTGCTCTACAATTGACTATTATTCCAGCGATTATATAAAAACCATAACCAATACAAAATATGGAAACGGTGCTTCTAACTATACCGCTAAAGCCTTTCGCCATTATCCCGAAAATAGTACTCCAGCAGAGAAATAGCGCCAGCAGACATAAAAAACTCGAACCCCTTGTAAAATGGGCATCAGAAGTTTTCTACCCGTTATTCTTGTTCTATAATTCAAGTGAATCTTCTGAATCTATCCACATCTGTAAATTGCCATCGAGATATAATCTTGCATATTCTAAAGGCTCATCCACAGCCAATGAAGTAAGCGCACATTCTGATCCATATGTGGTTTTTAAATCTTTTTCAGCTTCCCAGCAGTCAATGCGAAGCATATATCCAGCACTTGTGTAAACATCAATACTATCGTGATTTATGTTGTATTCTGCATAAATTGTTCTCATCGTATCTTATCTCCATTTTCTTTTGATAATCAGTAATAGAGTTAAATATCGAAAACATTTCAATCAGTTCACCATGTCGTTATTGTTATATGTTATACTGTGTTATGAAATTTTCTTTCCCTTAATTTTTCCCATATTAAGGTTCATGAAAGCTAATGGGAGAATGTAACACAAGGGAAAGAGTAAGGGAAAGTACACTTGCTACAAACTTAGTATTTTCAAGGGTTTGCGAAGAATTTGATAATCAAATATAACAGTTATTAAATTTCCTAAAATATGTGAAATATCAACTGGAATTTTCTCAATTCTTCATCTCTGTTTTTTCCCTTTTCCAATTAATTAATGGACCAATCGTTGAAATAACAAAAATTAATGCTGATGTTAGAGAAAAAATACCATCAGTAACCACAAATATGATAAACGTGGCTAATGGAATATAATTAAGAATACTTTTCAAAATTTTCATGTCCAATCCTCCTTTTTAAAATCTCATTAATCTTATAAAATATTTTGTTCTAAAACTTCCGATTTGTCACTCACATAATAACATATATTCCCTTTAATTACACTTTCCTCCTTACTTTTTTCTGCAAAATCTTTGATAGATAATCGAAAAGCTGCCCTTCCAAAGGAAAGACAGCTCACAATGTGCGATCTCGCACTTAATGTTCAATTTTGTAGTAATAGAAGTATATCTTCTTTTAAAATTGTTTATCCAAGGATTGTTTTCAGGTCTTCTTCCGGGGTTGTTACCGGAGCGATGTTGTAGTTTTCTGCCAGATAGTTTAAGACATTTGGTGAAATGAATGCCGGCAGGGTCGGACCTAAGCGGATGTCTTTGATTCCTAAGTGTAACAGTGTGAGAAGGATGCAGACTGCTTTCTGCTCATACCAGGAGAGGATCATGCTCAGTGGCAGTTCGTTTACGCTGCAGTTGAATGCTTCTGCAAGTGCTACGGCTACTTTGATTGCGCTGTAGGCGTCGTTACACTGTCCCATGTCCATGATTCTCGGGAGTCCGCCGATGGTTCCGAGGTCAAGGTCGTTGAAGCGGTATTTTCCGCAGGCGAGGGTTAAGATAATGGTGTCATCCGGGGTCTGCTTTACGAAATCAGTGTAGTAGTTTCTACCTTTACGTACGCCATCACATCCACCTACCAGGAAAAAGTGTCTGATGGCTCCTGATTTGACTGCTTCGATTACTTTATCGGCTACTCCCAGTACTGTTCCATGGGCAAATCCTGTCGTAACCTCTGTTCCTCCGTTGATTCCTGTGAACTGGGTATCTTCTGCATAGCCGCCCAGTTCCAGAGCTTTCTCGATTACCGGTGTAAAGTCTTTTTCGTCGTCAATATGGGTTACATCTGGGAAGGATACCATTTCTGTGGTAAATACTCTGTCTTTATAACTGGCTTTTGGCGGCATGAGGCAGTTGGTCGTATATAGAATCGGTGCAGGAATGTGGTCAAATTCTTTTTGCTGGTTCTGCCATGCGGTTCCGAAGTTTCCTTTCAGGTGAGAGAATTTTTTCAATTCCGGATAAGCGTGTGCCGGAAGCATTTCTCCATGTGTGTAAATGTTGATTCCTTTTCCTTCTGTCTGCTGAAGGAGAAGTTTGAGGTCGTAGAGATCGTGTCCTGTCACTACGATGAACGGGCCTTTTTCTACTTTCAGAGGTACGGTTACCGGTGTCGGTGTACCAAAGGTTTCAGTGTTTGCTTTATCAAGGAGCGCCATGCAGCTTAAATTTACTTTTCCTACTTCCATCACTACCGGGAGAAGTTCTTCCATTCCCCAGTCTTCTGCCAGTGTGAATAATGCTTTATAGAAGAAGTTATTGACTTCCTGATCTTTATAGCCAAGAACCATTGCATGATATGCATAAGCGGCCATTCCTCTGATACCGAAAAGAATCAGGGATTTCAGTGAGCGGATGTCTTCGTCAGCTTCCCACATACGTTTCATATCATAGTTATCGGTATTTCCACATCTGGATGCACACGCTGCACAGCCTGGTACGATTTTGCTCTTTTCTGTATTTACTTTGTCTATCATTTCTTTGATGGAATCATCATCAAATGCTACGTTGGTCACTGTAGTGAAGAGTCCTTCTATGATGATTCTGTCTGTTGTTTCTTTTCTTTCATTATTTGCACAGGCGCGGGCAAGTCCGATTAATGCCCCTGTCAGTTCATCCTGAAGTCCTGCTGTATCTGCGGTTTTTCCGCATACTCCTGCTTTTCCTGTACAGCCGCTGCATCCTGCAGTCTGTTCACACTGAAAACAAAACTCTGTCTATCCATTTTTTTATCTCCTCTATATTATATAATTCTTGCTACACTTATTAAATGCTTTCCGAAAAAAGTCCAATATGCTAAAGCTTTTTATCTATACACTTATATTTACGTACCGTTACTTTGAAAACAATGTATGAATTCTGATTTACTCAAAATATGACACTTTTTATAACAGATATTACGTTACTATTCTCTGCAGTTTCTTACATATTATCCACAATCTGTCCATCTGTTGAGATGATTTTCACCTGCCATGGAATGAACTTTCCACTGTTTCTCAAAGCTGTCTCCGCTGCTCTGGCGAGTCCGCCGCAGCATGGAACTTCCATCCTGACAATAGTCACGCTCTTAATGTTATTCTGGCGGATAATCTCTGTCAGTTTCTCGCTGTAATCGCCTTCATCAAGTTTCGGACATCCAATCAGCGTAATTTTTCCTCTGATAAATTCCTGATGGAAATTTGCATAAGCATATGCGGTACAGTCTGCCGCAATCAGAAGATGCGCTCCGTCAAAGTATGGCGCATTTACAGGCACCAGTTTGATCTGCACAGGCCATTGTCTTAATTCAGATTCTGATGATATATTTACCTGCACATGATTTCTATCTTCTTTTGGATTCTGTGAAGTTCTGAGAATTTTTCTCGCCATACTTCCCGGACATCCTGTGAAAACTTTTTTCACTCCCTGAGTTCCTTCTATGCTATTTGTGTTTATATTAGTATTTGCAGTTACATTAGCTTTTTCTGAATTCGCCTTCATATTTGCTTCCACCGCCGCCTCATCAAACGCGGCTGCTTCTCTTTCGATAAAAGAGATTGCATTTGTCGGACATACCGGCAGGCAGTTCCCCAGCCCGTCGCAGTAGTCGTCTCTTAACAATTTTGCTTTGCCATCTACAATACCGATTGCCCCTTCCTGACAGGCATTGGCGCATAATCCGCATCCGTTGCAGAGTTCTTCATCAATGTGTATGATTTTTCGAATCATATTTCCCTCCTGAAAATTCTTTAAAAGTTATATGTGAATGTTTGTTTTTTCTTGATTACAGGTCAGAGTATATCTGATATCTCCAATTAAGTATGTTGTAAAAACAACAAATTTATATTTTCTATAAAAAAAGTCTCAGAACCTTTATTTTCCTCAGGGAATTCCCCCGAAACTTAATAAAAGTCCTGAGATTTATATTTTAGAAGAAATCTTTCAGTTTCTGCACGAAGCTCTTATTCTCTTCCACTGTTTCTTCCTCATCATCGTCATCATCTATAGAGATTGCTTCTGTTTTCATAGCAAACTGTACAAGTCCGATATCAGTATTTTCATCAGACGCAAAGGATATCGGTGTGAAGTCTTTGCCTGCGATCTTATCTGTTGCATCATCAATTGCATCGTCTATCTATGTATTGATATCTTTTGTTTTATCTGTGAATAAAGAAGCTGTCTGTCAGATCCTACGTTTGCCTGCGTTGCCCCATCCGCCTGAATATTACTGCATTTTTTTGTATCCAGAGTTACTGTTCCCTGAATCAGATAGTTATCAAAGAATTCATCATCAGAATCCTTATTATCTTTTACAGACAGACTAATCTTAAGCTTCCCGTCTTTTCCGGCTAATTCATCCGCAGATATCTTCTGTCCATCCAGTTCATAGGTA
>OGYY01002608.1_pt1 | contig 12882 bp, 9 predicted proteins | sample 1576671 | NCBI WGS metagenome assembly OGYY01 (sample SAMEA3541593, study PRJEB24748) | human gut metagenome | biome: human gut; feature: human-associated habitat; material: faeces | place: China | collected 2012 | reverse complement strand
AGGCCTCCTCCCAGGTAATCTCCTTCCACTCGGGTGTGCCGGTGCCCTTCTCGTTGGTTCGCACCATGGGCGCGGTGAGGCGGTGCGGGTCGTAGAGCTCCTGCAAGCTCGCGAGACCCTTGGCGCAGATGGGCGACGCGGGGTACTTGTCGCGCGACTCCACGCGCACGATTTTTCCGTCCTTCACGGTGGCGGCGATGCCGCACTTGGGCACGTGGTTGCACATGTCACAGTAGGTGTGGCGCTTCTCGATAGGGGCGTTCGGGTCAAAGCCCTCGTCGGCAAACGAGATGTTGATGCCGTTGCCGGCCATGGCGAAGGTAGCCGCGGACGCCGTTCCCGCCACAAACGCGCGGCGGCTGATAGATGCGTTATCACCCATGGTGAATGTCTCCTCTCAAAAGGCTCTGGGCGTGCGGCGGCGCTACGCGTGCGGCAGCGCGTCGGCAGGCATGCCGTCGACTGGCACAAAATAGAAGGAAGTGTTATCGACCTGAACGGCGTCGCCCCAGGCCAAACGCTTGGAGATATCGCTCTCGGGATCGTCGAGATCACCGAAGTAGCGGGCCTTGGCCGGGCAGTTCACCACGCATGCGGGGTCGAGGCCCTCGCCATCTGCGGTTCCACGCTGGCTCTGATGGACGCCGGTGTGCCCATTAAGGCTCCGGTCGCCGGAATCTCCTGCGGCCTCATCACCGAGGGCGACCGCTGGATGACCATGCTGGACATTCAGGGTGTCGAGGACTTCCACGGCGACATGGACTTCAAGGTCGGCGGCACCCGCAAGGGCATCACCGCCATCCAGATGGACATCAAGATCGACGGCCTGACCTATGATATCATCGCCGAGGCCTTTGAAAAGTGCCGCAAGGGCCGTCTGTACATCCTGGACGAGATCATCAAGCCTGTCATCGCTGAGCCGCGCCACGAGCTGAGCCGCTGGGCCCCCAAGATGTTCAGCATGATGATCCCCACCGATAAGATCAAGGACGTCATCGGCAAGGGCGGCAAGGTCATCCAGGACATCTGCGCGACCTGCAACTGCAAGATCGATGTGCAGGAGGACGGCCACGTCTTCGTTTCCGCGGTCGATCAGGAGGACGCGAAGCGCGCCATCTTCACCATCAAGACCATCGTGGAGGACCCGGAGATCGGTGCCATCTACAAGGGCAAGGTCACCCGCCTGATGAACTTCGGCGCCTTCGTCGAGATCGCACCGGGCAAGGAGGGCCTCGTCCACATCTCCAAGCTGGACACCAAGCGTGTCGAGCGGGTGGAAGATGTGGTGGCCGTGGGCGACGCCATCGTGGTCAAGGTCACGGACATCGACCAGCAGGGCCGCATCAACCTGAGCCGCCGCGACGCCATCCTGGCTCTGGAAGCCAAGCGCGCCGCACAGGAGCAGGGCTGATTCGCGCTGAATCGGAAAGAACCAAATCCCCCGAAGGGAATCGAACGCAAAAGCGTTCGGCCTCTTCGGGGGATTTTTTGCGTTTTGAATGAAGAAAATGCAGAAACCCCCTTGACAAAAAACTAAAATCGTATATTATTGTATTAAGCGCTTAACATAGTAACACAAGGAGAAAAGACCATGAGCGAACAGTTTGATTCCAGCCGGCCGATCTATGCCCAGCTGGTGGAACGGCTCAAAGCCAGGATTCTGGCGGGCACCTACCAGCCCGGCGGGCACCTCGACTCGGTGCGGGACCTTGCCGCAGCGGCAGGGGTCAACCCCAACACGATGCAGCGGGCGCTGGCCCAGCTGGAAGCCGAGGGCCTGGTCCGCACCGAGCGGACGAGCGGCCGGTTTGTAACGGAGGATACCGATTTGATCGAACAACTGCGGGCGTCTGCGGCCCGAAACATCGCAGCAGATTTTCTGGAAAAAATGCGCAGCATCGGCTATACGCCCCAGCAGGCGGCAGAGCTGCTGCGCAGCTGGAACGAAACGGAGGGAAAACAGCATGAGTAAGATCCTGACTTGTGAACATCTGACCAAGGCCTATGGGAAAGAGAAGACCGCCCTGAACGGCATCGACCTGAACCTTGATTTTGGCCGCATCGTCGGCCTGCTGGGCCCGAACGGCAGCGGCAAGACCACGCTGCTCAAACTGGCAAACGGTCTGCTGCAGCCCACCGAGGGTGTGGTGAAGATCGCGGGCATGATCCCCGGCCCGGAGACGAAGGAGATCGTCTCCTACCTGCCGGATGCCGATTGGCTCCCCGACTGGATGCGGGTGGAAGAGCTGGTGAACATGTTCCGGGATTTCTACGGGACGCCCTGCGAAGCCAAAGCGTACATCGGGTTCGATGCCGCCAAAGCCAACGAGATGCTGGCCCGGCTGAACATCGACCCCAAGGCCCGGCTCAAGACGCTTTCCAAGGGCACCAAGGAAAAAGTCCAGCTGGTGCTGGCTATGAGCCGCGCCGCCAAGCTCTACCTGCTGGATGAACCCATCGGCGGTGTGGACCCCGCCGCGCGGGACTATATCCTGAACACGATCATTTCCAACTACAGCAAGGACGCAACGGTCGTCATCTCCACCCATCTCATTGAGGACATCGAGCCGGTGCTGGACGAGGCTGTGTTCCTGAAGGACGGCAAAATCTTCGCCCACCGCGCTGTGGACGACATCCGCGAGACCGAGGGCAAGAGTGTCGATGCGTATTTCCGGGAGGTATTCAAATGCTGAAGCAATTGTTGAAATATGAGTTCAAGGCCACCAAAAGCCTGTACTTCGGGCTGTATCTGGCGCTGGCACTGCTGAGCGTGGTGCTGGGCGTTTCGTTCCGGCAGGAAAATGCATGGGCCGACAATACGAATTTCGGGCGGCTCGAAGTCATTCTGATGGTCCTCTATCTCTCTGTCATCTTCGCCATTGCGGTGCTCTGTTTTGTCAGCACGGTCCAGCGCTTTTATAAAAATCTGCTGGGGCGTGAAGGCTACCTGATGCACACCCTGCCCGTGACCGAGACCCAGCTCATCCTCTCCAAGCTCATCACCAGCATGGTCTGGGTGCTGTGCAGCGGCCTGGTGGGCATCGTCTGCATCACGGTCATGGTTGCTGTCGGCGTGTTCGACCCGGAGACCTTCGGCATGGTGGACTGGGAAAGCTGGAAGCAGCTGTGGGGGATGCTGTATGGGGAACTGGACGCGAAGTTCTGGCTGGTGACGTTCTGGACCATCCTCATCAATCTGGCCCGGCTGGCCGACCTCATCCTCTGCGTTTACGCCGCCTGCATGATCGCCCATCCATTCCGGAAGTATGGGATGGTCTCCGGCATCCTCGCCTTTATCGGCCTGAACGTTGTGGAGAACCAGATCGATAAGCTGCTGGGCACGAACCATGTGAACCTGTTTGTGGACATTACCTATCGGGTGGCCGATGTGAACGTGACCGGTGTGACCTATGGAATGACCCCGATGCAGACCATGACCACAGCGTTCGGGGCCGACTCCGGCTACCTGTTCTGCTTTGTTGTGACCTCGGCCTTCGCGGCGGCCTACTTCTGCCTGACCCGCTGGCTGATGAAGCATAAACTGAATCTCGAATAAGAAAAGAAGCTGAACAACAGAAAAATGGCTTCCGGCAACTGCCGGAAGCCATTTTTTGTCAGGTGTAAAAATCAGCGGGCGTCGCGGTTGGCCTCGTACTCCTCCATGGAGATGTAGTGGTCCAGCACATGGATGCCCTTCAGGCGCTTGTTGGAGAAGCCGGTGGAAGCGTACTGGCCCTCCCAGTAGTTCAGGCGGGTGGCCAGATAGGCGGGCACACTCATGCCGCGCGGGATGACCAGCGCGTTGTTGATGAGCAGGGCCTCGGCATCGGCGAAGGCCTTGTAGCGGGCGTCGATGTCATCGGTGATCTGCTTGGCAGCCTCGATGGCGGTCATGTACTGCATGATGGCGTCCGCTGTGTCGCCGGTGATGAAGCCGTCTTCCACGCCGGTGCGCAGATACGCATAGCGCATCCCGCGGGAATCCTCGGCCTGATAGAACGGGTCGGTCTCGGTCTCCGGGTCGGAGTAGTCGGCGCCCCAGTTGCAGAGCAGGAACTCGAACTTGCCGTTGCGGCGGACGGCGGACAGGAAGCTGTCCGCAGGGCCTTCGGTGATGATGACATCAATGAAGTCGAAGCCGTCGTTCAGCACACCCTCCAGCTGCTGCTTGAAGACCTGGCACTGCTTGTCCCAGTCGGTGGAAGAGGGGTTGTAGGGCAGCTGCACCTTGATGGGGAAGGTGGCACCGGCAGCGGTCAGCTCCTCGATGGCAGCATCGCGGAACTCCTTGGCCTTGGCCTCATCGAAGAACTCGGTGATGTTGGCCAGGTCGCCGCACTGGGTGTAGTCCACACCGGCAGTGGTGGCGCAGAAGTTCGGGGGCGTGATGGTGTTCAGCTTGTAGCCGTCATAGCCTTCCGGGGCAGAAACGGCCAGTGTGACGGCGTTGTTGATGCCGTACAGGAAGGCCTTGCGGAAGTTGGTGTTGTTGATGGCCTTGGCCCAGTTGTCCGGCTCATACTCGGCATCCACGCCCTCGACGCTCCAGTTGGAGAACTCGTGGGCGTAGGGCATGAAGTTGAACATGTAGAAGTAGGTGTAGTTGGTGTTGGGGCGGTCCATGGAGACCATGCTCCTGGTGGTGTCGTCGCTCAGCCAGCTGTCCAGAATATCGGGACCGATGGTGGCTTCGTCGATCTCGCCGCGCTTGATCATCTCCGGGCCGTTGACGGCGGCTTCAGCGTTGTAGATGCGGCTGATGGTCTCGATGAAGACGTTGTCGGCGTCGTAGTTCTCCGGATTTTTCTTCATGATCCAGGTCTCCAGAGACTCGTAATCCGCCAGATAGAACGCACCGCAGCTGTACATGGTCTCGGCAGAGGTGGCGTACTGGTCGCCCATCTCGTCCAGCAGGGGGCCGTAGGCAGGCTCATAGGGCAGGTAGCACAGCAGGCTCAGGAAGCCGGGGAAGTCGTAAGTCAGGGTGTAGGTCAGGGTGTGGTCATCCACGGCCGTGACGCCCACGGTGTCGAAGTCCAGCGGCTCGTAGGTGCTGGCGGTGCCGTCCGGAGCGGTCACGGTGACCAGACCGCTGGCGTCGGCGGTGTAGGTGGTGCCGTCGTCGTCCACAACGCCGGTGTTGGCGTTGTTCAGGTAGACGTAGTAGTTGTAGTAGTCATCGGCACCGGCGATGTAGGCGGTGACCAGACCGACGTTGGAGGAGGCGTAGTCCGGGGTCAGAACATACTTCAGGGCGTCCACAAAGTCCTGCGCGGTGACGGGGGCCACGACTTCGCCGTTGTTGTCCACCCAGTTCTCCTCCCGCAGATGGAAGGTCCAGGTCAGGGTGTCCGCATCCCAGTCCCAGCTGGTGGCCAGACCTTCGCGCATGACGCCCTTGTTGTCGTACTCGACCAGCGTATCCACGCAGTTGGCACCCACGACCATTTCCAGGTCGGTGGCGGTGGTCAGGTAGTTCAGGGTGGCGGGCTGGCTGGAGTACAGGATGGTGTACTTGGAGGTGTCCACCGTGCCGGAAGCCGCGCTGCCGGTGCTGCCGGCAGAGGAACTGCCGCCGCAGCTGGTCAGCAGACCGGCTGCACATGCGCCTGCGGCTGCCAGACCGCTGGCTTTGAGGAACTGGCGGCGAGAAATCAAATGATCCATGATAAAATCCCTCTTTCTTCGTATTTCATGTTTTTGTGTGCGCCAGCGGCTGGGGTGCACTGTTTCCCATCAGCGGGGAATTGCAAAAAGGCGTAACGGAATACTTCCGTTACGCCTTTGTAACAGTCCCTCCCGACCACAGCCGTGTGGTTACAGAAAGTATAGCATCCTTTCGGGCGGACGTCAATTCTTTAATTCATATTGGTTTCGGCAGCGGGCGCTTCCGGCACAGCGGCGGCGGGGGCCGTTTCTGCGGCTGCGGCAGCCGACTCGGCCTGGACTTCCGCCGCCAGTGCCTTGGCGGCTTCCTCGGCGGCGCGCTTGGCCTCGCGCTCGGCCTGGCGCTCCTTGGCCTTGGCCACGGCTTCTTCCTGCCGCTTTTTGGTGCGGATTTTGATGCGGCAGACCGAGCAGATGCCGTCCTTGCAGTTGGGGGCGATGGGCTTGCCGCACTCCTTGCAGAGGCTCTTGGTGCATTTGTAAACGCTCACCGGGCCCAGCGTGGTCAGCTGGCGGAGCTTCAGCCCGTCCAGACCGCCGTTGGAGCAGGTGGCAACGCAGACGCCGCACTCACTGCACTTCCACGGCGTGATGACCGCGCGGGTCTGGCCGTCGGGCAGATCCTCGAAGCGGATGGCCCCGGCGCGGCAGGCCTTTTCGCACCGGCCGCAGGCAAAGCACTTCTGGGTGAAATTGGGCAGGTGGTAGCCGTATTTGAGGGGCGTTTCGCTGGCGGCTTTCAGCTGCTTGGTGCGCTGGTGCAGCAACAGGCGGAAGTCCACCGCGCTCTGGTCATCGTCCCGCAGGCCGGGCAGCATCCGGAGCAGCTGCTTCGTGCCCGCCTTGGAGCCGGCCGTCACCTGCTCCATCATCTCGCGGCGGGAGTATTCCTTGCTGTGGAAAGGGGCCGCATCCTGCTCGTAGGCCAGGGTGAACCGAGCCTCGAAGAGAGGCTGGCCGAAAAATTCCACCAGACGGGTGAGCTCGTTGCGCAGATGTTCGGCGCAGACGTCGTTCTCGCACTCGCCGCAGGGGGTCAGGTCCAGCACGATCTTTTTGTTCAGGGCCAGGTAGGCCAGCGCCTCCCACGAGAGGGCCGATACGCAGGCCCGGACGAGGGTGTTCTTGCGGGTGCTTTTCTCGCAGCCGATCCAGACGGTGTCGTTGTCGCTGTCGGCGGGGGCCGTGTCCCGCTGGACCTGCTCCGGCGAGGGGGCGATGCAGCCGCTGCGGCAGGCAGAAACGCAGAGGCCGCAGTCGGTGCAGGGGTCCCAGTCCTTGACGAGATTCGGGCGGGTGAAGATCGCATCCCCAAAGGGGCAGATGTCCTTGCAGGCCGTGCAGGGGGTGCGGTGCGGGTGCAGGTTCCAGCACTGTCTGCGGTTGATCTCCGGGTGGGTGGTCTTCATCAGCGCATCCATGGCGTAGCGCGTAAAGAAACTCATCGAATCACTCCTTATCCGGGTCCATGACCGAAGTCACGACGGCGTTGTCCAGCAAAAAGCGCTGGACCTTCTGGGCAGCTAGAGCAGCGGCCACGGTCTCCGGGGCCAGCACACGGCGGATGTCGGCTTCGGGGGTGTCCTGCTGCACGGAGAGGCGGCGGTATTCGGCGTTGACCTCTTCGGGCCGGACGGTGATGTTCTCGGCCTCTGCGATGGCGCGGGCCGCGTACATGGTGCGGATCTTCCGCTCAGCGTCGGCGCGGTAGCCTGCCCGCAGGGCCTCGGCGGTGGTGCGGCTGTTCTTGCAGTGCTGCTCCATGCTGATGCCGCTGCGGCTCAGGCGCTGGCTCAGCAGCTTCATCTCGTTGTCGGCGGTGCGGTCGAGCACGGCCTCCGGCACGGTGACGGTCAGGTTGGCACCGGCCATCTCCAGCAGCTTCTGCCCGGCGGCGCGGTCGGCACCGTCTTCGTGGATCTTCTGCTTTTTGGCGCGGACGGCCTCCCGCATGGCGGCGAGGGACGCATAACCGGCAGACTGCGCGAACTCCTCGGTCAGCTCCGGGGTGGTCTTCTCGGCCACGGAGTGGAGCGTGATCTCGAACTGCGCCGTCTTGCCGGAAAGCTCCGGCACGCGGAACGCAGCCGGATAGGTGAAGTCGAACCGGAAGGTCTCACCGGCCTTGTGGCCATAGATGGCCTGCTCGGCGGCGGGCATCAGCTTGCCGTCGCCCAGCACGACCATGACCTTCTCCATCCGGCTGTCGGGGATCTCCTGGCCGTCCATGAAACCGGCGAAATCCAGCAGCACCCGGCTGCCGCGCTTCGCGGCCTCGGTGGAGTTGTGGTAGGTGGCGCGCATCCGGGTCTGGTGGACCATCTCGATGTCCAGCGTCTTCTCGGAAATGCCGCGCACATGGCGGGTGACGGCCAGCCCTTTATACTGTCCAAGCTTTACTTCAGGGAAATTATTCTGCTGATTTTCCATTTTGCAATACTCCTTCTGACGATAGAACGTTTATTCGAAAAATGGGAGGGTGCGGTGTTATAACCCGTGGGCGACAAGCCAGCTCTCGGCGACCTGCGAGAACATTTCGGGGTATTGGGCATTTTCGGCGTCGAAGACGTGGAGGTAGGTCTCCACTTCGGCACGGGTGGGGGCGGCGACCCGCTCCCAGATGGTGAAGGTGTAGCCGTTGCCCATATCGAATGTGGCGGCAAGGGTGTGGGTGCCGTCCCGCAGCTCGGCGAATTTGGCGTTCAGCTTGTGGCCCAGCTCCGTGTCCGATGCGTAGGACAGGGGGTAGGGGTCAACGGTGACGACATACTTTGCCTCAAAGAAGCTCATGGGGAAGTTGTGGGTGCCCGGCACCGAGAAGCTGTCCGGCAGTTTGCCGTCCAGCGGCTGCTCCGGCAGCAGGCAGTTGCGCAGATGGCCGGGGTTGTAGAGCATGTCGTCGGTGATCATGTACGCGGTCTCGCCGTCGCCGAGGTGGACGCTGAGCCATTCGGTCACAGCCTGCAGCTGGCTCAGGTCCCTGCGGTCGCAGGTCAGACCGTCGAGCCGGACAAATTCTGCGGTGCTCTTGAGCGGGAAGTGGTCGATGAGAAAATCGGGCAGGGCCACCACCGTCAGCGGCGAGCAGCGCACCGATACGGCAAACACCAGCGTGAACGCCCAGTAGCCCAGCTTGAGGGCCTTGCGGCGCTCGATGCCCTCCGCCAGCGCCGCAGCGCCTGCCAGAAAGAGCAGGAAGTAGGCGGGGAGGAAGAGGAGCATCTGGTGGGAGCCGGTGTTCTGCACCCGCGTGAAGAGCACGAGGCTGACCGCCAGCTCACAGGCACCCAGCGCAGGCAGGGCGAACCGCTTGCGGCGGAAGGCATCTGCGATGCCCAGCCCGATGAGGATGAAGTTCAGCAGGCCGATGCGAAGGGTGTGGTAATAAAGCTCGGTGGCCATGCCGCCGACGTTGTAGTAAGAATAGCGGTCGGAGTAGTCAAAGGCGAGGATCCTGCGGACCATGGGCCAGAGCAGGGCGACCATTGCGACTAGGGCGCAGAGGCCGAAGGCGATGAGGTTGCGCACCCGGCGGACGGCCAGCGCCTTGTCGGTCCTGGCGAGTTTTGCGCTGCTGACCAGAAGCAGCAGTGCGTAGGAAAAGTAGTAGCCGACCACGAAGTAGAGATACCACCGGCGGGTCAGAATGACCGCTGCCGTGGCCAGAAAGAGGAGGGCGAACCGGCCCGGCTCCAGCTGTTCAAAGCGGTAGTCCAGCGTCAGCACCAGGATGGCGAAGGCGAAGATGAGGCCGAACCAGTCCGGCTGGGCCATCATTGCGCTCATCCGCAGAAACGGAAAGGTGAGCAGCCACGAAAAGCCGATGAGGAAGTAATAGAACCGGTTCTTCACCCGGAGCATCTGCCCCACCTTGATGACCACGCCCGCCAGCAGCACCATCAGGCTGGGCAGGACGCAGAACACCTGGCTGAACGCATAGCTGTCGCCGGTGCGGGCCGTCAGGCAGAAGGGAAACTCAGTGAACAGGGTGATGAAATTGGTGTAGTCCTCTGCGAAGGAGCCGAAAATGTACGCGAAGCCCGCCGCCGGGCCGGCAGCAAAGGCCGCCTCGGCGCTGTATTGCTTGACGAGGTAGTTGGCGTAGTCCCAGGCGTAGACGAAATCGCGCCGCCCCAGCGCCCAGTAGAAATAGAGCACCGCCGCCGCCCAGCAGCCCACAAGGACGGCCCGGTGGAAGAAGTCCAGCGTAACGCCGGACACCCGCAGCACCCACAGCGCCCCGTAGAACAGCGCACAGCTGCACCACAGGCTCACCAGCGGGAAGAATGCCGCCCCGGTGGGGAAGAGCAGCCCGACGGCTGCCAGGACCAGTACCCCGATGCCGAGCGCGGCCCCCGCTTTGCCCCAGGGGGTGAGGCTGCGTTTCAGCAGGGTCGAACGTGTTTGTTCCATAACACAAAACCTTTCACAAAACCTAATATTTCATGTTACAGTATAACGGTTCTGCCCGGCGCTGGCAAGGCCGCAGCGGCGGCAAAACGCAAAATATCCCGCTGCATTTTCAGCAGACGGGATACTTTGAACAAAAAATTACTTTTTGGAATTGATTGCAGGCTTTGCAGCGGCCTTGCGCCGGGCAGCAGCGGCCTTCCGGGCCGAAGCCTGTGCGGCCTCGGCATGGGGAGCCTCCGGCGTCAGACGGAGCAGTCGGCTGCCCATGGCGGGCAGGTCGAGGGTCAGGGTGTAGTCCCGCCCATAGACGCCGCCGTCCGTGGTGTGGAAGCTCCGGGTCCGGCTCTTGTCGGCACCGTTCCAGCGGGAGGCCTCGCTGTTGAGCAGCTCTTCGGCCCCGCAGGGGAACTTGAGGTAGAGCGGGAACTTTTTGTGGGCGGTGTTCTGGGTGTTCATCACACAGAGCAGAGTCTGGCCCGCGCCCTTGCGCAGCCAGGCGTACACGCCCTCGTCCCGGCTCTCGCTGGCCACCCACTCAAAGCAGCCGGGGTTGTATTCGCCGTCGTAGAGGGCGGGCTCGGTGGCGTAAAGGCGGCCGAGTTCGGCAAAGTATTTCTGGAAGCTGTCGTGGAAGGGGTATTTCATCAGGCCCCAGTCCAGCTCTTTCTTCTCGTCCCACTCGCGGAAATGCCCCAGCTCGTTGCCCATGAAGTTCAGCTTCTTGCCGGGGTGGGTGTACATGTAAAAGTACAGGGTGCGCAGCTGGGCGCACTTTTCCTCGTAGGTGCCCCAGAGCTTGTCGATGATGGTCTTCTTGCCGTGGACGATCTCGTCGTGGCTCAGCGCCAGCAGATACAGCTCATTGTAGAAATACTGCATACTGAAGGTGAGCTTGTTGTAGGCATCCGGGCGCTCGCCGAAGGGGGTGGCGAAATAGTCCAGCGTGTCGTGCATCCAGCCCATGTCCCACTTGTAGTCGAAGCCGATGCCGTCGTAGCGGGTGGGGGCCGTGACCTTGAGGAAGTTGGTGGAGTCCTCGGCCGTGTAGATGCCGGTGGGGAACCGCGTGTTCAGGCCGTGGTTCAGATTCCGCAGGAAGGTGACCGCGCCCTCGTTCACGCCGCGGTTGGGGTCGCCCTGCCAGTAGAGCGCACGGGAGATGGCGTCCATCCGGATGCCGTCGCAGTGGTAGACGTCCATCCACAGGGCGGCGGCGCTGTTCAGGAAGCTGCACACCTCCCGGCGGTAGTAGTTGAAGTTGCAGGTGCCCCACTCGCTGTGACCCACATCGCTGTCGTACTCGTACAGATGGGTGCCGTCAAAGTTGGCCAGAGCGTCGCCGTTGGCGGCAAAGTGGACCGGCACAAAGTCCATGATGACGCCGATGCCCATCCGGTGGCAGGCGTTGACGAAGGCTGCAAAATCGGCCGGGGAGCCGTAGCGGCTGGTCACGGAGAAATAGCCGGTGGTCTGGTAGCCCCAGCTGCCGTCGAAGGGGTGCTCGGCCAGAGGCAGCAGCTCCACATGGGTGAAGCGGTGGTCCAGCAGCCAGGGGATCAGCTCCCGCGCCAGCTCGCGGTAGTTGTACCATCCGTCCGAGCCGTCCTCGCAGGTGGCGTTGGGCTTGTGCTTCCAGCTGCCCGCGTGGAGCTCGTAGATGTTCAGGGGCAGGTTGCGGCACTTGTCCCGCCGCTCCATCCAGGTGTGGTCGTCGAACGGGAAGTCCAGCTTGGTCAGGATGCTGGCCGTGCCGGGGCGCAGTTCGGTGGCAAAGGCGTAGGGGTCGGCCCGCATCACGGTGCTGCCGTCCCGCCCGTGGATGCGGAACTTGTACATCTCGCCCTCCTGCAGACCGGGGACGAAGCCGTTCCAGATGCCGGTTTCGGCCCGCTGCATGGGCACACCGGGGCCCCAGCCGTCAAAGCCGCCGCAGATCTCCACGGCCACAGCGCTGGGGGCCCACACCGCGAACCGCCAGCCGTCCCGGAAGGGATGCGCACCCAGCGTGCGGTAGGCGTCAAAGCAGTCACCCAGAAAGAACGAACGATCGATCGAAGGAAATTCCATGCCAAAAACTCCTTTTCTATTCACAGCCCTGCCCTCTCCGCCATTGCTTCGCAATGCCGCTTTCCCCAAGTGGGAGGGTTTGGCAGTCCATGCAGACGCGAAGCGGCCTGAGAGGGCGAGGCACCTTTCCTTTTGTTATTGTTACTAAGAAAACCAAATCGAAATCGTCAAACCTGCTGATTTTGCAGGAGACTTTGTATGAAAATTAGCAAAGTTCCACACTTTGGTCCGGAACTATGCTATACTATCTCTGTCGCCCGTATGCGGCGGGCGCAGGAAAAACTGCTAGAATGGGAGAGACTGTAACGATGGCTTGGTATGACAACGCTGTATTTTATCACATCTATCCGCTGGGGCTGTGCGGCTGCGCACATGAGAACGACGGCCAGCCCACACCCGGTGCCTTTGCAAAACTGAACGCCTGGGCCGAACACGCTTATGAGGACCTTGGCTGCACGGCCATTTATATCGGCCCGCTGTTTGAGAGCGGCTCCCACGGCTATGATACCATCGACTACCGCCGGGTGGACCGCCGCCTGGGCACGAATGAAGAGTTCCGGGCGTTTGTGGCCAACTGCCACGCCCGCGGCCAGAAGGTCATCGTGGACGGCGTGTTCAACCATGTGGGCCGCGACTTCTTCGCCTTCCAGAACCTGAAAACGGACCGTGAGAACGCCCGGTATAAGGACTGGTTCTGCGATGTGAATTTCTGGGGCAACAACGAGTACAACGACG
>OGYY01002604.1_pt1 | contig 12893 bp, 9 predicted proteins | sample 1576671 | NCBI WGS metagenome assembly OGYY01 (sample SAMEA3541593, study PRJEB24748) | human gut metagenome | biome: human gut; feature: human-associated habitat; material: faeces | place: China | collected 2012 | reverse complement strand
AAAGTTCCCAGCGAATGCATTGCTTCTTCCACCGCTTTTGGTTCCGACGATCTGGTCGATCGGTATCTGTACAAGTCCGAGCGGGACCTCCGAATAAGACCCCTTTGGGGGCAGTATCTCATCCAGAACCTGAAGTGTAGGCAGTTGCCCTTTCATCATTCTGGCCTGATAATCTCTCTTACCAGCTTTGCAGGCTTTTATATATTCTTCCATTATATATGGTGCCATGGTCCTCTTCCTCACTTTCTGTCTGAAGCAGAAAATAACGGTTTAAAAGTTACAGATTCGCACGAATGATCTTTGGTTTACATCCAGCCTCTTCCAGTGCCTTTACAATTTTCTTTTTATGATCTGTGCCATATGCTTCCAGTGTAACTTTAAGCTCTACTGCAGCATAACGATTGGTACTTATAAACTGATTATGATCCAGCTTGATAACATTTCCCTGATTCTCGGCAATGATAGAAGCTACACGAACAAGTTCACCCGGTTTGTCCGGAATCAGCACAGATACCGTGAAAATACGATCTCTCTGAATCAGTCCATGCTGTACCACAGAAGACATTGTGATCACGTCCATATTACCACCACTTAAGATAGAAACCACTTTCTTACCGGTGAAATTCAAATGACGGAGTGCTGCTACTGTCAGAAGGCCTGAATTTTCAACGATCATTTTGTGATTTTCTACCATATCAAGAAAAGCAACGATCAGTTCATCATCGTCGATGGTAATCACATCGTCCAGGTTTTCCTGCAGATATGGAAAGATATGTTCACCAGGAGTCTGTACAGCAGTACCGTCGGCGATTGTATTTACATGTGGCAGAGTAACTACTTCACCTTTTTCAAGAGATGCCTTCATACATGCCGCACCGGACGGCTCTACACCAATGACTTTAATATGCGGATTCAGAAGTTTTGCAAGTGTGGATACACCTGTTGCAAGTCCGCCTCCTCCGATTGGAACAAGAATATAATCTACAAGAGGAAGCTCCTGTACGATTTCCATAGCAATCGTACCCTGGCCGGTTGCTACTGCTGGATCATCAAACGGATGGATAAATGTATACCCTTCTTTCTCAGCAAGTTCCAGTGCATAAGCACATGCCTCATCATATACATCTCCTTTCAGAATTACGTCTGCACCGTAACTCTTGGTACGTTCTACTTTGATCAGAGGTGTTGTTGTCGGCATAACGATCACTGCTTTTGCACCAAATTTATGCGCAGCATAAGCAACACCCTGTGCATGATTTCCAGCAGATGCTGCGATCAGACCTTTTGCACGCTCTTCTTCTGTAAGCGTGCTGATCTTATAGTATGCACCACGAACCTTATAGGCTCCTGTACGCTGCATGTTTTCTGGCTTCAGATATACTTTGTTTCCCGTGAGATCTGAAAAATAACTGCTTTTGATCAGTTTTGTCTCCTGAGTTACCTGTTTTACGATTTCTGCTGCCTGTTCAAAGCTCTCTAATGTAAGCATACTGTATCCTCCTGTTTATTCTTCTGTGTGTAAGTCTTTTTCGTCAATATCAAACAGTGCATTAACAAAAGCATCGGCATCAAATTTCTGCAGATCGTCGATTGTTTCACCAACACCGATATATTTTACCGGAATATCCAGTTCCGACTGAATCGCAACAGCGATTCCACCTTTTGCAGTTCCATCCAGTTTTGTAAGAATGATGCCATTTACATTTGCGACTTCTGCAAATTGTTTGGCCTGTGCCAGGGCATTCTGTCCTGTAGTACCATCCAGAACGACCAGTGTTTCCAGATATGCTTCCGGATATTCTCTTTCCAGGATACGGTAGATCTTACGAAGTTCTTCCATAAGATTTTTTTTGTTATGCAATCGTCCAGCTGTATCACAGATCAGCACATCTGCATTTCTTGCCTTGGCCGCTGCAACTGCATCATATACGATGGATGCCGGATCAGCGCCTTCCTGACCACCGATCAGATCCACACCTGCACGATTTGCCCACTGTGCAAGCTGTTCTCCCGCTGCTGCACGAAAAGTATCTGCTGCAGCAAGAATAACCTTCTTACCCTGATCCTTTAATTTTCCAGCAAGTTTTCCGACAGAAGTCGTCTTCCCTACACCATTTACTCCGATTACAAGAATTACAGATTTACGGTTCTCAAATTCATATTCTGTACTGTCTACACGCATCTGTTCCTTAATACTGTTGATCAGAAGCTGTTTGCATTCCATAGGATTTTTGATATGTTTCTCTGCCACCTGTTCTTTCAGATGTTCTATGATTGCAGAAGTCGCATTAATACCTATATCACCCATGATCAGAATTTCTTCCAGTTCTTCATAAAAATCTTCATCAATACTGGAGTAGCCACTGAAAATAGAATCAAAGCCAGCCACGATATTATCGCGTGTTTTGGTCAAACCACTGACCAGACGTTTAAAAAAGCCTTTTTTTTCTTCTGACATACTATGTCCTCCTCGATAGTTACATTGCTGTTCACTCTGTTACCAGCAACTTATTTGCTCAGCTGGTTTTCTACCAGATCAACAGATACAAGAGTTGAAACACCCTTTTCCTGCATGGTGATACCATATAAGCGATCCGCAGCATTCATAGTGCCACGTCTATGCGTTATTATAATAAACTGTGTATTTTTCGTCAACTTCTGTAAATACGATGCAAAACGTCCAACATTTGAATCATCGAGTGCAGCCTCTATCTCATCCAGAAGACAGAATGGAGATGGTTTCAGGTTCTGGATTGCAAAAAGAAGAGCGATCGCAGTCAAAGCTTTTTCTCCACCAGAAAGCTGCATCATATTTTGGAGTTTTTTGCCAGGCGGTTGAGAAATGATTCGTATTCCGGCCTCAAGGATATCTTCATCTTCTGCAAGTTCAAGAGTTCCCTTTCCTCCGCCGAACAGTTCCTTAAATGCCTTATCAAATTCTCTCTGGATATCACGGAATTTCTCGGTAAACTGTTTTCGCATTCCTTCATCCAATTCCAGAATAATTCCTTCCAGCGTTTCCTCAGCCTTAACGATATCATCGTATTGACCGGACAGGAATGTATGACGTTCCAGAAGCTCTTTATAATCTTCAATCGCATTTACATTAACAGAACCAAGTTTACGGATCTCATCCTTTATGCGTGTAACATCCGCTTTGATTGCCTGTCGGTCGGTAAGTTCTTCTTTTCGATACTGAAGTGCATTGTTTGGCGTGATCTCATATTCTTCCCACATATAGGAAATCTGACCTTCCCTCTGCTCCTCAATTTTTTCTGTCTGACTTCTCAGACGGAAGCATTCTTTATCCAGAAGAGAAGTCTTTTCTGAAAGATGATCTCTTTTTTCAAAAAATGTTTTGTGGCTGGAACTTCGTTTTTCTTTTTCTTCCTGCCACTGTGCTCTCTGGCTGCCATACTGTTCTTCTTTTAAAAGGCATTCCTGTGCCGCATTTTTCAGCTCCTGGATACCTTCTTCTTTTTTATGTATCTCTTCACGACTCTGTACAAGATTTTCTGTAATTTCCTGTGATTCCTTCTGAAATGCAGCAATCTCAGAATTCAGACGACTCAGGTTTTCCTGCAGGAATTGATTCTGCTGTTCAAGAGAAGATTCTTCCAGCCGGATTTTTTCCAGTTCATGTGTCTTCTCTGTTTCTTCTGCCTTCCATTCCTCTAGTTCTTTCTGTTTGGTCTCAATAAAGGTTTCCAGTTCCTTTTCGTCCTTCTGCGAATCCTCCAGTTCTCTGGCAATGCTGCTATGATCCTGTCTGATCTCACCTGCCTGATGGCGGAGTTCTTCCTGTTCACGATCAATCTGCCGATAGCTGTTCTGAATTTCACCTTCTTTTTCTTTGAGCTGTTCAAGATTCATCTTTGCAGTATTCTGTTCAACATACTGTTGACGGAGTTTCTGCTGAAAATCGGCGATCGTATCGCGAAGCACATTTCGCCTGCTACGGTTTTCACCTATTGATTTCTGCGTTTCTTCCAGTTCTTTCCTGAGAATTCCTACACTTCTTTCCAGTTCTTCAATTTCACGGCGTCTTCCGAGAAGATTGCTGTTATTTTTAAACGCACCACCGGTCATGGAACCACCGGGACTTAAAGACTCTCCTTCAATCGTAACCATACGCAGACTGTGACGATATTTTTTTCCGATTGCAATTGCATGATCAATATTATCTACAACAAGGACACGGCCCAGAAGATACATGACCAGTTCACTGTATTCTTTATCTGCATTTACAAGAGTATTGGCAGTACCCACAACTCCCGGTTCACTCAACACATCCCTCTGATTCAGTCCACCTCTTCCGCTGATATTAGACAAAGGAAGAAATGTAGCACGGCCAAAGCGGTTTTTCTTCAGAAAACCAATCATACGTTTAGCTGTCTGTTCATTATCTGTGACGATATTCTGAATACTTCCGCCCAGTGCAGTTTCAATCGCAACCTCATAGTCTTTCTGCACATGAATGATATCAGCCACAACACCTTTAATACCGGGTTCACGGTTTTTCTGTTCCATTACACGACGGATACTGTTTCCATATCCATCATAACGTTCTGTAATGTTTTTAAGAGATTCCAGGCGGGAAGCCTCACGATGGTATGCTGTCTGACCGATTTCCATCTGAGAATTCTGTTTTTTCAATTCATCCTGTAACTTCTGCACCTCTCCGTCCAGACGTACACATTCTTCATTTGTCGAATGGATCACAGCCGTTACTGCATCATATTGTTTCTGTGCATTAAGACGTTCTTTCTCCAGAACCTCTTCTTCGCTTTTCAGGCGAAGAATTCGCTGACTGATCTCTGCTTTACGGATATTCAGCTGCTCCAGCATCGCATCAAAACGTTGTACTTTTCCTTTGGTCGTTGCACGGCTGTTCAAGATCTCAATGATCTCGTTTTTGCCGTCTTCTACAGCCTGTGTACATTCTTCTACGTTTGAAACGATGTTTTCCAGAGCCTCTGTTTCCTTTGAAAGACTGGCCCGAATTTCTTTCAGTCTGCTCTGCAGTTCCAGTTTGTCTTCTGCCAGTTTTTCTTTTTCCTGCGTTCTCCGGTCCAGATCTTCCCCTAAAGCTGTCAGACGGTTCTGATAATGCTCACTGTTCTGTTTTCCCGAAGAGATCTGTTCTTCAAGAACCTGCACCTGGCCTTCATACTGCTGTTTCAGAAGCGCATTCTGCTGCTGCTCTTCTTTCAACGTATCGAGCCTGTGATTTAAATCTTCCAGTTCCTGTTCCAGACGGTCATACTCTATTTTGGTCTGATCATATGCTGCCTGAGCTTCATTTAGTTCTCTCTGCGCCTGTTCAAGTTTTTCTTCCAGTTCTTTCAGAAGTTCACCGGTTCTCTGATGATCAAGAAGAAACAGATTCACATCAAGTTCTTTCAATTCCTCTCTTTTGGCCAGATATATACGCGCTGTTTCAGACTGCTTTTCCAATGGTCCAAGCTGTTTGGTCAGCTCGCTTAAAATATCCGTTACACGGACCAGATTCTGCCGCTCTTCATCCAGCTTTTTCAGAGTGGTAGCTTTTCTTCGTTTAAATTTGACGATTCCTGCCGCCTCATCGAAAAGTTCTCGCCGTTCTTCAGGTTTACCACTTAAGATTTTATCAATCTGCCCCTGTCCAATGATGGAATACCCTTCTTTACCGATACCGGTATCATAAAACATTTCCTGAATGTCTTTCAGACGGCATCCACTGCCATTGATCAGATATTCACTTTCTCCCGAACGATACAGCCGCCTCGTTACAGTAACTTCATTGTAATCTACCGGAAGTTTATGATCACTGTTATCCAGCGTAATAGATACAGAAGCAAAACTTAATGGCTTTCGATTCTCTGTTCCTGAAAAAATAACGTCCTGCATGTTACCGCCTCGAAGCTGTTTGGCGCTCTGTTCACCAAGTACCCAGCGGACAGCATCTCCAACATTACTTTTTCCACTTCCATTTGGTCCGACAATACCGGTAATTCCGTTATGAAATTCAAAGTTGATTTTCTGTGCAAAGGATTTGAAGCCATATACTTCAATATTCTTTAAATACATAGTTCACCTGCCAGTTTTTCTTTTCCTCATGTATCACGCATAAAATCAGAATTTCTTTTCCTGAATTGCCTGATATGCTGCTGCCTGTTCGGCAGCTTTCTTTGTATGACCGGTTCCATTTCCGACAACCTGTCCATTCACCTGAACACTTACCGTAAATTGTTTGTCATGATCCGGTCCACTCTCTCCGGTCAGAATATATTCTACCGGCTGAATTCCTTTTTCCTGGACTATTTCCTGCAGAATTGTCTTGCTGTCATAAAAAAGCTGTTTATGTTCAATATCGTTTAAGATAAATTTCAGGACAAAATCCTTTGCAGGTTCAAAACCACCATCCAGATAAATGGCTCCAAGAAGAGCTTCTGTTGCATCTGAAACGATAGAATCCCTATTACGTCCACCCGTCATATTCTCGCCTTTGCCAAGGAGAAGATACTGTGGAAGTCCAAACTGCCGCGCGCAGTACGCAAGGCTAGGTTCACAGACCAGGCTTGCACGTTTTTTGGTCAGTTCCCCCTCCGGAACCTGTGTGAATTTTGCATAAAGGAAATCACTGCTGATCAGTTCAAGAACTGCATCGCCAAGGAACTCCAGACGTTCATTACAGCCCAGTTTTCCCAACTTTTTTTCATTTGCATATGAACTGTGTGTCAATGCCTGTTTCAGAAGTTTTTTATTTTGAAATGTATATCCTATGATCTGTTCCAATTGTTCCATTTTATCTGCCTTCTTTTCTGTTATTCCTTATCTGGGGCCGGAAATTGCGCCGGCTGGATTTTTTCCGCAATTTTTTCGTTGATCCTCTGTTGTTTGAACTGTACGCACTGGAAAATTGCATGCTTAATTTCGATAGCTTTGGCACTTCCATGCGTTTTGACAACAAGGCCTTTTAATCCAAGGAGCGGAGCTCCACCATATTCTGTCGCATCAAAACTTTTGAGTGTCTGTTTCAGCGCCGGTTTGACAAGAAGTGCTCCTATCTTACTTTTTAAAGTACTCATCATTCCATCTTTGATTTTGTGAATCAGTTCAGAACTGACTCCCTCATAAAGTTTGAGAATAACATTTCCGACAAAAGCTTCGCATACGATAACATCCGCATAACCTGCCGGAATATCTCGTGCCTCAATGCTTCCGATAAAATTGATCCCTTCTGCTTCTTTGAGAAGCGGAAAAGTTTCCTTAACCAGAGCATTTCCCTTTTCTTCCTCTGCACCGTTATTTACAATCGCAACACGCGGGTTTTTGATGCCGACTACATGTTCCATATAAATAGATCCCATTTTTGCAAACTGTACCAGATGAGATGGTCTGGCGTCAACATTTGCGCCACAGTCAATCAGAAGAGAAACTCCTTTAGCTGTTGGAATCAACGGAGCCAGAGGCGGACGTTCCACACCTTTGCTTCTGCCGACAAGAACCTGACCGCCGACAAGGACCGCACCCGTGCTTCCAGAAGAAACAAATGCATCGGCCTTCTGTTCTTTTACCATTTTAAGTCCTACAACGATTGAAGAATCTTTTTTCTTTCGAATTGCAAAAACAGGAGGTTCTGCAGTCTCAATTACTTCTGTTGCATTTACCACCTGGATTCTGTCTGTCGGATAATCCTGATATTTCTTAAGCTCTGAATGAATCACTTCTTCCTGACCGGTAAGAATGACCAGGATATCTTTTCTTTCTTTTACTGCTTCTACAGCTGCTTTTACAGGTTCCACCGGTGCGAGATCACCACCCATGGCATCTACAACAACTTTTACCAATTCTGCCATATTAATCCTCCTGTATATCTATTTTGAATCCATATTGTTATCAAAAAAACTTCAAACTTTATCATACTAAAGAATTATCAGAAAATCAAGAGTGTTCCCACGTCATCTATTTATTATTCTGAGCTTCGATCTGTTCTGCCAGGTCATTCAGATAAACCCAGCGATCCATTTTTTCTTCCAGAAGTGCTTCTGCAGTCTCTTTTTCCTTTGTAAGTTCGTTAAGTTTACCGGAATTTGTAGCATTCGCCATGATATCATTATCCAGCTTTTCAATTTTTTCTTCCAACCCAGCAATATCATCATCAATTGTTTCGTATTCCCGTTGTTCTTTATAACTGAATTTCAGTTTTGAAGAACGATTCTGTTTCCATGTCTTTACAGAAGATTTTTCTTCCTGAGGTTCTTCTATCATGTTCTTTCCGACAGAAGAAGCTTTTATCTCTACGGATTCATCAATATTCATACCTTCCCGACGTTTTTTTGCTTCGAGATAGTCAGTATAGCCACCTTCATATTGAGTCAGATTTCCCTCTCTGTCAAATTCAAAGATACGGTCTGCCAGATTGTCCAGGAAATATCTGTCGTGAGAAACAGCAATGACTATTCCGGCAAAAGAATCCAGGTAATCTTCCAGGATCGTCAGTGTTGGAATATCAATATCATTCGTAATCTCGTCCAGCAAAAGTACATTTGGTGCTGCAGCAAGTACTTTCAGAAGATATAATCTTTTTTTCTCACCACCGGAAAGTTTTTCGATTGGTGAATACTGCATGGCCGGCTCAAATAAAAACTGCTCGAGAAGTTTGGATGCACTGATGAGTCCGTCCTTTGTCGGAATAAATTCTGCTACAGCTTTAATATAGTCGATCACTCTCTGACTGGAATTCATGTCTTCGATTTCCTGTGAAAAATAGCCAATCTTAATGGTATCCCCAATTTCAACACTTCCGCTGTCCGGTTCAAGGATACCTGCTATGATCTTAAGCAGCGTAGATTTACCGCAGCCATTTGGACCTATGATTCCTAGTCTCTGATTTTTCAGAACAATATAGTCAAAATCACGAATACATACCCGCTCACCAAAACGTTTGGAAATATGATGCAGTTCAATCGTCTTTTTGCCCATTCTGGTCTCTACAGAATCAATCTCTACATTTTTGTCCCGCACAGGCGCTGCGGAATTCTTCATAGCCTCCAGACGGTCCAGACGGGCTCTCTGCTTTGTACTTCTTGCCCGGCATCCTCTTTTTGCCCATTCGACCTCCATACGAAGAATACTCTGTTTTTTACGTTCTGAAGCCATTTCCATTTCTTCTCGCTGCGCTTTCATTTCCAGAAAATCAGAATATTTTGCTTCGTAAGTATAGATCTTACCATGACTGATCTCCAGAATCTTATTTGTTACACGGTCAAGGAAATAACGATCATGTGTTACCATAATAACAACGCCTTTAAAACGATTCAGATAATCTTCCAGCCAGGAAGCCATTTCGTTGTCCAGATGGTTGGTCGGCTCATCCAGGATCAGAACATCAGCCGGATTCACGAGAACGGCTGCAAGTGCCACGCGTTTTTTCTGTCCTCCGGAAAGATGTGCGATTTCCTCTTCATGGTCTTCAATACCAAGTTTATTAAGCACCATATGAGCCTCTGTCTCGGAATTCCAGCTCTGTTCTTTCTGTCCCTGTGTCACGTAAGAAAGAATGGTTGCGCCCTCTGGAAATTCAGGATGCTGCGGCAGATATGTGATACGAAGGCCATTCTGCATAACCACCTGTCCTTCATCGGTTTCCTCGAAACCTGCCAGTATTCGAAGAAACGTGGTCTTTCCTGTTCCATTGATACCGATGATTCCAATTTTGTCACCCTGATGGATGCCACAGGAGATATCGTCAAAAATCACTTTTTCGCCATAAGTTTTACTGATATGTTCCAGATTTAATACGTTCATCTATATGCTCCTTACTGTAAAATCTGTTCTTCCGTTTTAGGAAATTTTTTGAAGTAATATATAATAAATAAAACTGCTGTAATTCCCCAGGATACCGGGTAACTCAGCATGATCGTCTTAATTCCTGAATAAACAGGAAATACCCCAAACATCCAGGCAATTCTGATCAGGCATACCCCACCGCAGGTCAACAGCATTGGTACCAATACTCTTCCCGCGCCTCTCAGCGCTCCGGACAATATTCCGATCACTACATACATAAAATATGACGGAAGAAGAAAATGCATCATGTCTGCGCCAATGCGGACAACATTGCTGTCCGTTGTAAACAATCTATATAACGGTTCTGCAAAACCATACAGTGCTGCACTTACCAGAATTGCAGCTCCATAAGACATAAGCAGACATACTTTGACACTTTTTCGCATTCTCTGTATTTTCCCCGCACCATAATTCTGGCCGACAAATGTTGTGATAGCAATACCAAACGAATTGACAACCATCCAATAAATAGCATCAATTTTCGCAAATGTTCCCCATGCAGCAACGGTATCTGTTCCCAGGCCATTCACAAATATCTGAATGATCAGATTTGCAATAGTATACATAGTTGCTTCCAGTGCTGCTGGAATTCCAATGCGAAGTACCGACTGCAGGGATGCCATATAAAAACGAATCTCCCTGATCTTTAACCGGAATAAAGAATTTCCCTTTATTAAAATCCACGTTACCATGCATGCACTGATTCCCTGACAGGAAACAGTCGCAATTGCAACTCCCATTACACCCATTTTAAGGAATACAACAAGCATGATATCAAAAAAAATATTCAAGCCACAGGTCATGATCAGCACATACAACGGTCTCCTAGAATCCCCAACTGCGCGAAGAATAGAAGCTCCCATATTATAAACGATATTAAAGATCATACCGCAGAAATAGATATGCAGATATATAACAGAATCAGCCATCAACTCTGAAGGTGTCTTCATCGCTATAAGAACTTTTTCTGTGATCCAAAAGCCAATCAGTCCCACTATGGCTCCTGTAACGATTGCAAAGGCATATGCTGTATGCAACGTCCTGTTTAGATTTTTATGATCTTTTGCCCCATAAAACTGTGCAATGATCACGGAAGCACCTGAAGTCAGTCCGACAAAAACTTCCACGATCAGTGTAACGATCTGATTCACTGATCCACTTACCGCAGCCAAAGCTTCTTTACCTACAAAACGACCGACAACAATACTGTCGGCCGTATTATACACCTGCTGAAAAAAAGTGCCTATTACAATCGGAAAAAAGAATATTAAAAGCTGTTTCCAGATTACCCCTTCCGTAATCTGATTCTTCTGTTCCATCTTTCCCTCCAAGACATAGAATTTGATTGAAAAACAAAAATCCGGCGCTCCTTTTCCGTAATTGCGCCGGACTGTCTTTCCCGGGAACCGTACAGGTTATTTCCGGACAGTTCCTTATATTGGGACACCCATATAATGCTTCACAGGTTCTTCTCTCCCATTTACCTCATAAATCGCATCCAAGATCTCCTGTTTCCTTGCCATCGCCTCCTCCTCCGGAAGTCTGACGCACACATCCTCCATAAGATAAGGGCCGTATTTGAAATGCCCCAGCACAGCGCCTCTGACAGTGCCGTCAATGAGCAGGTACTGGAGAATATCCATCCCATCCCTCTTGTACTCCTGCTTCAGATGATGTTCCTCACAGCGCACCAGGCAATCATTCCGGTGCAGAAGCAGAACTTTGCGGAAAGGTTCCCGGGCCTGTTTCTGCAGGAGCGCAAAGTCTGCGGCAAGATAGTATTTCCCGTCCTGCTGAACAAAGTCTCCCCGGGCCGCCAAACCATCCGCTGCTGCCTTCAGTTCACGCTCCGGTATTCCGTAAAAGTCCTTCATATTTTTAACGGAGGCTGCCACATAGCGGAAAAGGAACCGCGGAAGCAGGATTTTAAGTGCCTCTTCCCTGGTATAGCGCTGTACATCCACATCCGGAAACATTTCTTCCAAGCGGTACCATTCCCGGTCCCACTCCCCGTCGAATTGATCCTCAAATAAAAGGAATGCTTCCTGTAGTTTGTGCAGGGCAGGTGTGATTTGTTTCACCAAAAGCCCTGTCATTTCTTTGATCAGCCCGATATTCAGGGGTCCTTCCCTGTCTATCAGCGCAAGGATGGTTTCCTGGATATCATCCGGCTTTGCGGGTTTGCGGTAAAGTCCGGCAAAAAGCTCCATATCCGCTTCCCGGATAAACCCGATATTTCCTTTCTGGAATCTTCCTTTTACCAGTTCCCTGTTCTGCTGCCTTTCCCGGTTATATTCCAAGTCATCAAAGGCGGCCCGGAAAACAAGGCAAGGCGGCTCCCCAAAACCATGCCAATATACATTCAGCCCCGGTGACAAATCCCGGTAAAGGCTGTCATATGCTTCCCAATCCGCCGGCTTAGTCAAATGCTGTCGATCCATCCGGAGGGCAATTACCTGTTTTTCCCAATTATCCCCTGTTTTTTCTGCAGTTGTCATGTCTGTATCTCCTGTTTTTTGCCTAACATAATAACATGAGTAACCGGACAACAGTCTGTCCTGTTAGAATCTGTTTGGTTTGAACGGATGCGCTTTACAGTACAGGATGCGTCGGGAGCGTCCGGCATAAAACGGAGATATTTCATGGCCGTTCCTTAGTACTCCGAATCTTTCCTGTCATACATCCCAAGTATCCGGGACGCTTCCTTACGGATATCCTGTCTGAGCCGTTCCGGTTCCAGCACTTCCATGCTGCTCCCAAACCCCAACGCCCATTCCAGAAGCACCGGATAATTGGTAAACCCCAGATCCTCTACCAAAAGTGACCCATCCTCCATATACGTGAAGGAGGAGGGGCCATACTCTTCTATCAGCCTGTATTTGACACGTTCCGAAAACCTGGCACGCAGCCTTATCTCATCCGTAAAGCCGGAGGAAAAGTCCAGTTTTTCCTTTGGCACGGGCCGGGGAGAAAAAGATTCCTTTTCGGTTTCCGGTTTCCACAGCCGGTTCAGCTTAAACATGCGGAAATCCTGCCGTTCCCTGCAATAGGCGAACAGA
>OGYY01002603.1_pt1 | contig 12896 bp, 8 predicted proteins | sample 1576671 | NCBI WGS metagenome assembly OGYY01 (sample SAMEA3541593, study PRJEB24748) | human gut metagenome | biome: human gut; feature: human-associated habitat; material: faeces | place: China | collected 2012 | reverse complement strand
CTATCACTTAAATAAGTGATATTGGTTGTCTGGTGATTCAGGGGGCCAGTCTAGTTATAGAGTACTTGCTACAGGGTAAAAAGAGGTACCTGTCGCTGGTTCTCCGTTCAGTTTAACCGGGAGATTTTCTCCTGCGCCTGTCATAAAGTCCGGTAATGGAGATTGTTAATACGATGGTGCACGATGCATTGTCAGTGCCCGGCCCGGAGGATGCCCCGTAGCTACATACGGATCAGGGTTGGCAATATCGAATGGCAGGCTATAGGCAAAGTTAAAGCCCCATGGAGTAGCACAAAATATGCCGCACAAAGGAAACGGTCTGAATAACGCAGCGATGGAGAACTTCTTCGGCACACTGCAAAATCGCATCGTGGTCGATCGCTAATTCGTCGTGAATCACTGAACGATGTTCCATGCGAACAGATATTCGATCATATCGAAATATTAAACATTACCCCTCCCCACATTGGGCAAAAAAAAACAAAAAACGATCAATTAACGATCAATTAGTATTGATTCACATAATCTCTCATCATTAATGAGAACATTGTCACATATTTACAATATAGAACTGTTACTTTTAGCAAGCTGTTAGTAACCAACCGTTACTAATAATTTTAATTCTTAATACTTTGTTCATTCAATAAATGAGTTGAGAGAATATATGAATAAAATATACTCCCTTAAATATAGTGCTGCCACTGGCGGACTCATTGCTGTTTCTGAATTAGCGAAAAGAGTTTCTGGTAAAACAAACCGAAAACTTGTAGCAACAATGTTGTCTCTGGCTGTTGCCGGTACAGTAAATGCAGCAAATATTGATATATCAAATGTATGGGCGAGAGACTATCTTGATCTTGCACAAAATAAAGGTATTTTCCAGCCCGGAGCAACAGACGTAACAATCACTTTAAAAAACGGAGATAAATTCTCTTTCCATAATCTCTCAATTCCGGATTTTTCTGGTGCAGCAGCGAGTGGCGCAGCTACCGCAATAGGAGGTTCTTATAGTGTTACTGTTGCACATAACAAAAAGAACCCTCAGGCCGCAGAAACTCAGGTTTACGCTCAGTCTTCTTACAAGGTTGTTGACAGAAGAAATTCCAATGATTTTGAGATTCAGAGGTTAAATAAATTTGTTGTGGAAACAGTAGGTGCCACCCCGGCAGAGACCAACCCTACAACATATTCTGATGCATTAGAACGCTACGGTATAGTCACTTCTGACGGTTCAAAAAAAATCATAGGTTTTCGTGCTGGCTCTGGAGGAACATCATTTATTAATGGTGAATCCAAAATCTCAACAAATTCAGCATATAGCCATGATCTGTTAAGTGCTAGTCTATTTGAGGTCACCCAATGGGACTCATACGGCATGATGATTTATAAAAATGATAAAACATTTCGTAATCTTGAAATATTCGGAGACAGCGGCTCTGGAGCATACTTATATGATAACAAACTAGAAAAATGGGTATTAGTCGGAACAACCCATGGTATTGCCAGCGTTAATGGTGACCAACTGACATGGATAACAAAATACAATGATAAACTGGTTAGTGAGTTAAAAGATACCTATAGTCATAAAATAAATCTGAATGGCAATAATGTAACCATAAAAAACACAGATATAACATTACACCAAAACAATGCAGATACCACTGGTACTCAAGAAAAAATAACTAAAGACAAAGATATTGTGTTCACAAATGGGGGAAATGTCCTGTTTAAGGATAATTTGGATTTTGGTAGCGGTGGTATTATCTTTGACGAAGGCCATGAATATAACATAAACGGTCAGGGATTTACATTTAAAGGAGCAGGAATTGATATCGGAAAAGAAAGCATTGTAAACTGGAATGCATTGTATTCCAGTGATGATGTTTTACACAAAATAGGCCCCGGTACTCTGAATGTTCAAAAAAAACAGGGGGCAAATATAAAGATAGGTGAAGGAAATGTTATTCTTAATGAAGAAGGAACATTTAACAATATATACCTTGCAAGCGGAAATGGTAAGGTAATACTAAATAAAGATAATTCCCTTGGCAATGATCAATATGCGGGGATATTTTTTACTAAACGTGGTGGCACGCTAGATTTAAATGGACACAATCAGACTTTTACTAGAATTGCCGCCACTGACGATGGAACAACAATAACTAACTCAGATACAACGAAAGAAGCCGTTCTGGCAATCAATAACGAAGACTCCTACATATATCATGGGAACATAAATGGCAATATAAAACTAACGCACAATATTAATTCTCAGGATAAGAAAACTAATGCAAAATTAATTCTGGATGGTAGTGTCAACACAAAAAATGATGTTGAAGTCAGTAATGCCAGTCTTACCATGCAAGGCCATGCAACAGAGCATGCAATATTCAGAAGCACAGCGAATCATTGCTCCCTGGTATTTCTTTGTGGAACGGACTGGGTCACCGTTTTGAAAGAAACAGAGAGTTCATATAATAAAAAGTTCAATTCTGATCACAAAAGTAATAATCAGCAGACCTCATTTGATCAGCCAGACTGGAAAACCGGGGTGTTTAAATTTGATACATTACACCTGAACAATGCTGACTTTTCAATATCACGCAATGCCAATGTTGAAGGAAATATATCAGCAAATAAATCAGCTATCACAATCGGCGATAAAAATGCTTACATTGATAATCTTGCAGGGAAAAATATTACTAATAATGGTTTTGACTTCAAACAAACTATCAGTACTAATCTATCCATAGGAGAAACTAAATTTACAGGTGGCATCACTGCACATAACAGCCAAATAGCCATAGGTGATCAAGCTGTAGTTACACTTAATGGTGCAACCTTTCTGAATAATACTCCTATAAGTATAGATAAAGGAGCAAAAGTTATAGCACAAAATTCCATGTTCACAACAAAAGGTATTGATATCTCCGGTGAGCTGACTATGACGGGAATCCCTGAACAGAATAGTAAAACTGTAACGCCGGGTCTCCACTACGCTGCTGATGGATTCAGGCTGAGTGGTGGAAATGCAAATTTCATTGCCAGAAATATGGCATCTGTCACCGGAAATATTTATGCTGATGATGCAGCAACCATTACTCTGGGACAGCCTGAAACTGAAACACCGACTATATCGTCTGCTTATCAGGCATGGGCAGAGACTCTTTTGTATGGCTTTGATACCGCCTATCGAGGCGCAATAACAGCCCCCAAAGCTACAGTTAGCATGAATAATGCGATCTGGCATCTAAATAGCCAGTCATCAATTAATCGTCTAGAAACAAAAGACAGTATGGTGCGTTTTACTGGTGATAATGGGAAGTTTACAACCCTTACAGTGGACAACCTTACTATAGATGACAGTGCATTTGTGCTGCGTGCAAATCTGGCCCAAGCAGATCAGCTTGTTGTCAATAAATCGTTGTCTGGTAAAAACAACCTTCTGTTAGTCGACTTCATTGAGAAAAATGGAAACAGCAACGGACTGAATATCGATCTGGTCAGCGCACCAAAAGGAACTGCAGTAGATGTCTTTAAAGCTACGACTCGGAGTATTGGCTTCAGTGATGTAACACCGGTTATCGAGCAAAAGAACGATACAGACAAAGCAACATGGACTCTGATCGGCTATAAATCTGTGGCCAACGCCGATGCGGCTAAAAAGGCAACATTACTGATGTCAGGCGGCTATAAAGCCTTCCTTGCTGAGGTCAACAACCTTAACAAACGTATGGGTGATCTGCGTGACATTAACGGTGAGTCCGGTGCATGGGCCCGAATCATGAGCGGAACCGGGTCTGCCGGCGGTGGATTCAGTGACAACTACACCCACGTTCAGGTCGGTGCGGATAACAAACATGAACTCGATGGCCTTGACCTCTTCACCGGGGTGACCATGACCTATACCGACAGCCATGCAGGCAGTGATGCCTTCAGTGGTGAAACGAAGTCTGTGGGTGCCGGTCTCTATGCCTCTGCCATGTTTGAGTCCGGAGCATATATCGACCTCATCGGTAAGTTCGTTCACCATGACAACGAGTATACCGCAACTTTCGCCGGCCTTGGCACCAGAGACTACAGCTCCCACTCCTGGTATGCCGGTGCGGAAGTCGGTTACCGTTATCATGTAACTGACTCTGCATGGATTGAGCCGCAGGCGGAACTTGTTTACGGTGCTGTATCCGGGAAACAGTTCTCCTGGAAGGACCAGGGAATGAACCTCACCATGAAGGATAAGGACTTTAATCCGCTGATTGGGCGTACCGGTGTTGATGTGGGTAAATCCTTCTCCGGTAAGGACTGGAAAGTCACAGCCCGCGCCGGCCTTGGCTACCAGTTTGACCTGTTTGCCAACGGTGAAACCGTACTGCGTGATGCGTCCGGTGAGAAACGTATCAAAGGTGAAAAAGACGGTCGTATGCTCATGAATGTTGGTCTCAACGCCGAAATTCGCGATAATCTTCGCTTCGGTCTTGAGTTTGAGAAATCGGCATTTGGTAAATACAACGTGGATAACGCGATCAACGCCAACTTCCGTTACTCTTTCTGATAACAGCCCGGGCCGCGTTTGCGGCCCTTCTTCTACCGGAGAGAATATGTATTACCCTGTGACAGACTATATCGCTCTTGCTCTCATTATTAGCTTTCTTTTTCTGACATTATTTATCTGCCTGTTATGCCTTAAACATGAGCGAATAAAAAAAGAAACTATCAGGCAAAAAAATGCACATATTCTGGATCATGGCTGGAATGCAACTGAGTTCTCATGGTTCCGATACGGACAGTATAACGAAACGGGTATTTACATCTCGATCGAGAAGACCATTATCATTACAATCACCGTTTCTGGTGGGGGCTTTAAAAAAGAATACAGCATTGTCTCCCACATGCTGGTCACTGACACCATAACAGAGGCCACCCTGTACGAAAACGGGCTGTATACGCGCCACATCAGACTCAGTCGCCCAGTATCTGACAGCAAATACCCCTTGCCACCCGGATCTCAGCTCATTAAAAATATGACTTTACGACTGCGCCTGCAGGATCAGCAGGAAGAAACATCCGTGACATTATTTCAGGGAAAATGAGTACCGACGGAAATAACTATTCCATCATCAAAGGTAAAGTAAGCTCAGTACTTCTGTTATTAAAAATGCTGCAGATTAATCATGCCTGATCTCTGTCCCGGTATTTTAGCCCGAGGTATATTCTGAAATATCATTCATCATGACCGGCGTTTATACAAACGCCGGTCATTCGCTAACAGCTTCACCGTTCCTTCCCCCATCCAGGTTCCGCATGAGCGTGTTGTAATGTTCATAAGCGTATTATCAGGATTGTCTGGAAAATTCCCGATACTTTGGACTATTACTCCTGAACAACTGTAAGCATACAGCCTGAACCGTCTGGTCAGAATCTGACGAATTAGACAAAGTGGTGTCCACCAAATAAGTAGTGGGAACCAAAGTGTCAGATATGCAGAAAAATGTGACTCCCGGCAGGCGAAAAGGCTGCCCTAATTATCCTCCCGAATTTAAACAGCTGCTCGTTGCTGCCTCCTGTGAACCCGGGATATCCATCTCAAAACTTGCTCTTGAAAATGGCATTAACGCCAATCTGTTGTTCAAATGGCGACAACAATGGCGCGAGGGAAAGCTGCTATTACCTTCTTCAGAGAGCCCCCAGCTACTTCCTGTGACTCTCGATGCAGCTGCCGAACAGCCAGAATCGCTCGCAGAGGACCCGGAAACCCTCAGTATCAGCTGTGAGGTAACGTTCCGGCACGGGACGCTCCGCTTCAATGGCAATGTCAGCGAAAAGCTCCTGACTCTGCTGATACAGGAACTGAAGCGATGATCCCGTTACCTTCCGGGACCAAAATTTGGCTGGTTGCCGGTATCACCGATATGAGAAATGGCTTCAACGGCCTGGCTGCGAAAGTACAAACGGCGCTGAAAGACGATCCCATGTCCGGCCATGTTTTCATTTTCCGGGGCCGCAGCGGCAGTCAGGTTAAACTGCTGTGGTCCACCGGTGACGGACTGTGCCTCCTGACCAAACGGCTGGAGCGTGGGCGCTTCGCCTGGCCGTCAGCCCGTGATGGCAAAGTGTTCCTTACGCAGGCGCAGCTGGCGATGCTGCTGGAAGGTATCGACTGGCGACAGCCCAAGCGGCTGCTGACCTCCCTGACCATGCTGTAAATCTCTTTATCCTGGTTGTCACAGAATAAGCCCGGTAAAATACGGGCTTATGAACGACATCTCTTCTGACGACATCTTCCTGCTAAAACAGCGCCTGGCCGAACAGGAAGCGCTGATCCACGCCCTGCAGGAAAAGCTGAGCAACCGGGAGCGCGAAATAGACCATCTGCAGGCGCAGCTGGATAAACTCCGCCGGATGAACTTCGGCAGTCGTTCCGAAAAAGTCTCCCGCCGTATCGCACAAATGGAAGCCGATCTGAACCGGCTTCAGAAAGAGAGCGATACGCTGACTGGTAGGGTGTATGACCCGGCAGTACAGCGTCCGTTGCGTCAGACCCGCACCCGTAAGCCGTTCCCTGAATCACTACCCCGTGACGAAAAGCGACTGTTGCCTGCGGCGCCGTGCTGCCCGAACTGCGGCGGTTCACTGAGCTATCTGGGCGAGGATACCGCCGAACAGCTGGAGTTGATGCGTAGCGCCTTCCGGGTTATCCGGACGGTACGGGAAAAACATGCCTGTACTCAGTGCGATGCCATCGTGCAGGCACCTGCACCTTCGCGGCCCATCGAGCGGGGTATCGCCGGACCGGGGCTGCTGGCCCGCGTGCTGACCTCGAAGTATGCAGAGCACACCCCGCTGTATTGCCAGTCAGAAATATACGGCCGGCAAGGTGTGGAGCTGAGCCGTTCACTGCTGTCGGGCTGGGTGGATGCATGCTGCCGGCTGCTGTCTCCGCTGGAAGAGGCGCTTCATGGCTATGTCATGACTGACGGCAAACTCCATGCCGATGATACCCCGGTCCAGGTACTGCTGCCGGGTAATAAGAAGACGAAGACCGGGCGGTTGTGGGCGTATGTTCGTGATGACCGCAATGCCGGGTCAGCGTTGGCACCTGCAGTGTGGTTCGCTTACAGCCCGGACAGAAAAGGCATCCATCCGCAGACTCATCTTGCTTGCTTCAGCGGTGTGCTGCAAGCGGATGCGTACGCCGGGTTCAACGAGCTGTATCGCAATGGTGGGATAACGGAAGCTGCCTGCTGGGCTCATGCCCGCCGAAAGATCCACGATGTGCACGTCCGCATCCCGTCAGCACTGACGGAAGAAGCCCTAGAGCAGATCGGTCAGTTGTACGCCATAGAGGCGGATATAAGGGGAATGCCGGCAGAGCAGCGGCTTGCTGAACGTCAGCGAAAAACGAAACCGCTGTTGAAATCCCTGGAAAGCTGGTTGCGTGAAAAGATGAAGACCCTGTTCTTCGGCTCTGGCCATGGTGGTGAGCGGGGAGCGCTACTGTACAGCCTGATCGGGACGTGCAAACTGAATGACGTGGATCCAGAAAGCTACCTTCGCCATGTGCCTGGCGTCATAGCAGACTGTCCGGTCAACCGGGTCAGCGAACTGCTTCCGTGGCGCATAGCACTGCCAGCTGAATAACACATCCCCGTCAATACGGCCCTCGCTGTACGCTTACTTTTGTTCGGACTGCTTATGGCCTTTTTCCACTGGTGTAGCAGGAAAGTTAACCGGCTGCCACCATGAGATGACGTGTAAACCGTGCAGGCATGTTTTCACGTGGTGACGCTTTCATTGGGGGTCTACGCCGGAACCCCAATATTGTTCACATACATGAATTTGAAAAACTAAGCGATACTGCTGTCCGTACCTTATAAACTTATTTCAACGCTTCCGGCAGCGTCACAATCCACAGTTCACTGTCAGACTCCGGTTTCTCCAGTGGCTTCACTCTGAGGGTCGTTTCAACCTGCTTGTCGTCAAGCGTCAGCTTTCCTTCCGCGTTCACCCGATAATCCTTGAATGTCTTGCCCTCGACCGGATGTTGCATCGCCACCTTCACGCCAAAGTCGTTATCGTTCGCCACCGCCAGCGTTTTGCTGTCGATCAGCGCCAACCCTTCAGCCTTCTCCTGCTGCCAGCCCAAGGAGCGCAGATCAACAACCTGCGTTTTCTGCGCAAGGGTAATGCCGCGCTGTGACAGGGTTTTCTCATCATCAAACTCCGGATACTCACCCGGCTTGTCGAAGCCTGACAGGTCGCTCGCCTTATTGAGATCGACCTCGTAAATCAGGTTACGCATTCTGTTGTTTTTATCTCTTCCCTGTTCGATCAGCAGGATGTGCTGGTTATCGAGCGCCACGATGTCTCCGATTTTAGCGTCGCTGTTTTTGCTGTAGGCCGCGCTGTCGATAGGATAACCGTACATCGCGGTTTTTCCGCTTGCCGGATCGAAGCTCACCAGACGCGTAAACAGCGCCTTTTTCTTGCTCTTAGCGTCGATATCCAGCGTACTTTGCACGGCGACAATAATACGCCCGTCCGGCATACGGGTGAGGCCTTCAAAGCCGCGGTTCGCCTGACGCCATTTGAGGATATTTGGCAAACCGCCCGCAATCGCTTTTTCCCCTTCCGCCGCCTGCGGACCGTGGATTGCCAGGATTTTCCCTTTACTGTCGATGTTAATCAGGAACGGGCCATACTCATCGCACAGCCAGTAACCTCCTTTACCATCCGGAGTGATCCCTTCCGTATCCAGCCCGCGATTATCCCCCTTCAGTCTATGTAACGTGTCGCTGAAGGCCACTTCATTGGTGGAGCCAATCACGTCGCTTGCCAGCGGCAGACCGTTGATCGCGCCTTTATCGTCATGCAGAGGACGGGGATCGATGGCCTCCGCTTTGCCGTTTTGTACACGAATCGTCATCAGCAGCGGCGCGAAATCTGGCGTAACGAAAATTTTAGTTTCGTTTTTCCCCTCTTTCGGTGAATCCGCGTTCGGACCGCGATCGGTAATGGTTGCGAATGTCAGGGCATCGCCCTGTTTACCGGTGAACAGCAGGCCAGAACCTATCCCAACCGGAAGGCCGTTCGGGAATGCACTGGCAAATGCGCCGGCGTAGTTCACGTGCGTGCCTTCTGGAAAACTGACGACATAGCGCTCAGCCGTAGGTTGTGCCGCCAGGGCAGAGAAAGAGAGCGTACAACCGATTAGCACGGGAATAATTTTTCTTTTCATATTGTTAGCATCCATAAAGTGAAGATCACACTACACCATAAAGAAGAAACGAGTCAGGAAAATGACATCGAATGGCAACATGCGCGGGCCTGAGGCCAAAGAAATGTAAAACACTGTTGTTATTTGTAACAACGGAAACATTTACGGAAATTATTTGTCTTTCTTCGTGATCAAAAATGCTGTGTCTTGTTGGATTGGAGTGATGAGGGCTGCGTTTAGGAAACGCCCTATATTGTACGGTTGCATTATCGCGGTAGGGGTAATGCACGTGTCAGTATGATGAGCTGACCACACTCACGTGGGTGGACTGGTATAACAATCGACGATTGCTGGAAAGGCAGGGCCATATCCCACCGGCAGAAGCAGAAAAAGCTTATTATGCTTCCATCGGAAACGATGATCTGGCAGCCTGAGTTCACAGATAAAACACTCTCCAGGAAACCCGGGGCGGTTCAGTGCCGCGATTCTGGTATTCGTGGTGATTTTCTGGCGGACACACCATCGCGACCACCGTAACTGGCTGGCTCTACGGCTATTCGTATTATGCTCTGTAAACCGTTGGCCATTGCGGATGGTTAAAGGAACAGTTGTGGGGACAACTGACACATTACGTGAAATGCAGCGTTATGAACAACTGAGTAGCACGGGGCTGACAACTGGAAAATCCAGCCGGGAGCACCGTTATATGATACGATTGTTATTGTCACTGGTGAGAGTGTGCGCAGGGATTATATGTCAGTGTATGACTATCCCGTACCAACCACACCGTGGCTGAATACGGCACCCGGTTTATTTATTGACGATTATACCTCGACAGCCTCCAGTACAGTGTCTTCCCTGAGCCGGACACTGATTTATGACTATGAGCAGAACCCTGATTCCGGCAACAATGTGGTGGCGCTGGCAGCAAAAGCAGGATACAGCACATGGTGGATATCCAATCAAGGAAAACTGGGGGAGCATGACACACGCATCTCTGTTATTGCTTCTGATGCGGAGCATACCGTTTTCCTCAAGAAAGGCAGCTTCGCTTCCCGTAAAACGGATGACATGTTGTTGTTACAGGAAACAGAACGTGCACTGGCGGATAAATCCTCTCCGAAGGTGATTTTCCTGCACATGATTGGCTCTCATCCGAATCCGTGTGACCGGCTTAACTCCTGGCCGAATCATTACCTGGGGCAGTATCCCCGAAAAATTGCCTGTTACCTCGCCAGCATCAGTAAACTGGATAACTTTCTCGGTCAGCTTGATGGTATCCTTCGCCGGCATTCCCGTCATTTCGCCATGCTTTACTTTTCTGACCATGGGATGTCGGTCAGCGATAGTGCTAATCCTGTTCATCATGATGGCCATATACAAGGAGGCTACAGCGTTCCCCTGATTATTACCGCCAGTGACATCACGTCTCATCAGTCCGTCAGCAGAAAAATCAGTGCCCGTCATTTCGCAGGTATTTTTCAGTGGCTGACCGGCATTCGTACTGAAAATATACCGCCATTCAATCTGCTGACAGACGAAGATAATGAACCCGTTATGGTTTTTAACGGAGAGAGGAATGTACTGGCAGACAGTCTGAAACCACAGCCTCTGATTCTTCCGGTCAAGGGAAAATAAGCGTAATGTTCATCACCAGATTATGTACGATGAGTTTTCCACTGTTTATAGCAATTATCTTGCTAATAACCAGACAGGAGTAACCAGACCAACCGAAAACACCGGGAAGGTGATTACCCGCTGGCAGAGGAAATCCGGTTTTTTTTGATGTCAGCCATAACGTGTTTGACAATAAAGCATCATGAAAGGGTGTTAATGAGTCCATGGGATAATTCATAAAAATAATTTACTGTGTTATCCTTTTCAAAAGAAATATTCAGAAGATAACCCCTGGCTGACAACCAGGGGAAGGGGGCATTAACAGTGTTATTATTGGTGGATAAATTATTACTTGTGTGCAGGATACACTAATGCAATATCTACTGATACTGTATGCCAGTATGTTTCATGCCTGCCGCTGAAAACGGCAATATCCAGGGCCAGACATATTCACCATTCATATTTCTGCATTTCTGTACAATTTTCTCAGAAAGCGTCTCATCAATTCTTTCACGCAACTTCTCCTGCTGTCTTAAAATACTTTCGCATATTTCGAAATCATCTTCCTGCATCAGCATTTCGGCGCATTTAATGATTTCTGCCCGTTCATGCAGCACAGAGGAATGATTATAGAGCCAGTTTACAAACAGCAATGCTTCCGGATATTGCCCCCATAACGGGTGGTATGTGGCATAATAATCTTCGGCAGTATCCGGACCGCCTGAAAAGTTATGCCATACAGCAAGTGGAAATGGATGCAGATTTCCGCACAGTATTTCTGCGATGTAAGTATTTGCCGCAAAGCCGCGACGAAATGCAGTTGCAGCTTTTACCAGTTCCCCATTAAGAAAATGCAGAAGGCCGAGTTCATACCAGTAAGGTGAAAATTCATCTGCATGTTCCTGCAGTATATGGCGTGCCTGTTCATGAGCGCCAGTGCGTAACAGTTCCGGTCCCAGTAGCCAGCGTGCACCATGATTATCTTCGGGATTGTAATCCAGTATTTTTTCAATGAGCATGATGGCATCCTGATGACGCTGTAAATGTGCATTTGCCAGGATTGCCGCATAGAGGGCACGAAGAAAAGGTCGGTTGTCAGGATGTATCCAGATGATTCTGCCACTGAAACCTTCAGGGATAAGACGATTGCCAATTGCCAGCCCTTTAAGGGCAGCATTCAGCGCCTTACGCGGGGCATTCTGCTCCAGAAATACGTATGCCAAGTGAGCGTGTACATCAATAAAGTCATTCTCCTGTCGGGCAAGGCGCCTGAGTTTGTTGATGTAACTTGTTTCGCTGATTTCATCCGCATCGTATGCATCAATCAGTTCTTCAAACTCATCCAGCAACGAGCCAAACCAGGTTTCCGGAAATATGAAACAGCCCTGGTTATCGTTCACTTCAAAGCGTAATTTGCCAGTCATATTCTGAACCTGTAAAAAAGGATGGACCATAACCTGCAGGCTATAAAAATTGTGATGCCTGGCATCGGTGTCCTTTTATTGTCCGGGATTAACGTTGCCCATGATAATACAGTGAATTCTGTTCTGTGGTAAGACGTTGAGTTATTGAATGAGAACCTCAGCCTGGCTGATGGTTCCGCCGGCATAAAAAAGAAATTGATTGAGGCGGGTGCTCTTCCCCTTAAGAGGAAGAGCATGTGTGTAAATGGCGTTCAGTCACCTTTTCAGTGGATTGTTAACTTTTGCATATTCAAACGGACTGATACACTCCTCCCTGTTTGCATCCAGAAAATCTGCCCACCATTGCAGCATAAGCCGACGTTCTTCCAGATGTTCTGCTTTATGAATATACGCGGCACGTACTCCGTTGCGCTCCTGATGACTCATCTGACGTTCAACCGCATCTCTTGACCATAAGCCGGATTCAATCAATGCACTGCACGCCATCGCCCGGAATCCATGGCCACAGACTTCCTTGGTTGTGTCATACCCCATCACTCTGAGGGCCTTATTTACGGTATTTTCACTGATTGGTTTACGTGGGTCGTGTGCTCCCGTAAAGATCAGACCATTTTCACCTGCCCATGTCTGAAGTTCTGCCA
>OGYY01002596.1_pt1 | contig 12947 bp, 5 predicted proteins | sample 1576671 | NCBI WGS metagenome assembly OGYY01 (sample SAMEA3541593, study PRJEB24748) | human gut metagenome | biome: human gut; feature: human-associated habitat; material: faeces | place: China | collected 2012 | reverse complement strand
TACGGGCGATGCAAAAAACTGTGCAACCGGTTGTCCGCTGAACGGTCGATTTGGCGCCAAACCTCATTGAGCAGGACTTGCAAGCAGTTCTTCGCTCAATCTGCTTTGTTGACAAAATTATTTTTGGGAGGACCAACTACAGTAAAGCCGTCAACGCATACCCTCAGCACAATGATTTTTACAACAAAAAGGCACATGAAGTAATTCGTTTTTGCGAAGAAAACGGCATTGCGTACCATATTAAAGAGAAGACGATTACAGAAAGTAAATAACACAGGAGAACAGCACCGAGCTACAATAGCAGACAAATGCGAATATACAGGTGAGAACCGCTCTGATCTGGGAAATCGCCACCCACCTGGTGGGGCTGTCCAATTCCCATGAGTATGGCAAAGTAATCCTGACTATAGTCGTGCCGAAGTGATTTGACGATGCGCTGTATGCCAAAAAGAATTGCAACAAACCGAAAGTGGTCGAATGAGCATTGAAAATGTCTGGCGCTAAACGATTCAATAAGGTCTAAAGGAGCTTGCTTATGAAATCAAATTTTGATTTTCTGAATCGATACTGGCCTGCATTGGCACAGATCGGCGCGACTGCAGAAACCTATGTCTATTCTGATCCCAATGCCTGTATCTATAAACTCGGAATGTTTGCCGAGCGCTTAGTGCAGGAGATCCTCGTCTTTGAGCACATTGCGGAGCCGGCTGTTGACAACACCCACGCAAACCGAATTCGTATTTTGAAGCGGGCCGGTTTATTGCCGCACGAAATTGACAACTCGCTATATGTTCTTCGCAAGACAAGAAACACGGCAGTACATACAGGAACGGACTCCGTGGACGAAGCAAAGACATTGCTATCCTTGACATACAATCTTGCTGTTTGGTTTATGGAAACCTATGGAGACTGGGGATATATTGCGCCTGAGTTCGTTATGCCGAGCGAGACCACGCACGAAGATTTGGAATCCGTTATTGCCGAGCAGGAAAGGAAAATCGAGGAATTGACGAAGCAACTGGCCGTGGTCAAGACCGCCGCTTCGGGCAAAACGCAGAAGGAGCGCGCAAAGCGGTCGGAATCTGTCTCCGCTATGATGAATTGGAATGAGGCGCAGACCAGATGCTTGATTGACGAGCAGCTTCGTCTTTCTGGTTGGGAAGCTGATACGCAGAACCTGCGCTACAGCAAAGGAACGCGTCCTGTAAAGGGGAGAAATATTGCCATCAGCGAATGGCCTACCAATTCGGCCTTTTACAAAAACGGGTATGCGGATTATGCATTCTTCGTTGGCGAGAAGCTCGTAGCATTGATGGATGCAAAAAAGATGTCGGAAGATGTGGCATCTACCATCGATGTGCAGGTAAAGGACTATGCTGCACATATTAAGCCGGAGGATATTCCACATACGGTTGGAAACTGGAATGGTTATCAGGTCCCCTTCCTTTTTGCTTCAAATGGCAGGGCGTATTTAGAGCAGCTGCGGACAAAGTCCGGTATTTGGTTTTTGGATGTCCGGGAACAGGAAAATCAACCGTATCCTATTCGGAACTGGTTTAGCCCAAGTGACCTGATGGAAAAACTTGGTCAGAATACAGCGGCTGCCAATCAGGTGCTGGCTGCAGCAGATAATTCGTTTATGACAGATCCTAATGGGTTGAATCTGCGCGACTACCAGATCAAGGCCATTGATAAGGCAACAGAGGCAATCGTTGACGGCAAGAGAACGGCCTTGCTTGCAATGGCCACCGGAACGGGCAAAACCCGTACTGTTCTGGGACTTATCTACAAGATGCTGGAATCCAAGCGTTTCCGTCGTATTCTTTTCCTTGTGGATCGAGTGTCCCTCGGTGAGCAGGCAATGGACACCTTCAAAGATGTCAAGCTGAAGGAACTGCTGACGCTGGACAAAATATATGAGATCAAAGCGATCGATGACAACATCATCAATCTGGAAACCAAGGTCAGCATTTCAACGGTGCAGGGGCTTTTGAAACGCACGATTCTGGCTGAAGAACCGGATTTGATGCCCGGTGCATTTGATTTGATTATTGTGGACGAAGCCCACCGAGGCTATATTCTTGACCGTGAAATGACGGAAGAAGAAATCCTCTACGATAATCAAGATGATTATATGAGCAAGTACAAGCAGGTTATTGAGTATTTCGATGCGGTGAAAGTTGCCTTGACTGCTACGCCCGCCCTGCACACGACCGAGATTTTCGGGGAGCCGGTCTATACCTACAGCTACCGTGAGGCGGTTATCGATGGCTGGCTGGTGGATCACGATCCTCCGTATCTGATTAATACGGATTTCATTGAAAATGACGCACAGTTCAAGAAGGGTGAAACCTTGGCGCAATATGACCCCAACACCAATGAACTTTTGAACGGTGCAGTTTTAGACGATGAAATGGATTTCGATGTGTCGGAGTTCAACCGCAAAATTGTTCTGCCGGATCATACCCGCAAGGTGCTGGAAGAAGTTTCGACCTACCTGAATCCGGAAAGTGGAGAAAAGACGCTGATTTTCGCAGTAAATGATGCACACGCTGACCGTATTGTGGATACGCTCCGAGAGATTTACAAGCCCTATGGCATTTCCAATGATGCCATTATGAAAATCACGGGCAAAACTGCCGGCGGCAACAAAAAGAAGATTTTGCAGGTGATCAAGCAGTTCAAGAACAACCAGTACCCCAACATTGCCGTAACAGTCGACCTGCTGACTACCGGAATCGATGTGCCGGCAATTTGCAATTTGGTGTTTATGCGCAAGATCAACAGCCGGATCCTCTTTGAGCAGATGCTGGGACGCGCTACTCGCCTTTGCCCGGAAATCGGAAAGACTCACTTCAATATCTTCGATGCAGTTCGCGTGTACGAGGACTTGGACGACACTTCCAATATGAAGTCAGTCTCCGTCAGCAAATCAATGGCTGAATTGTTGGAGGATTTGTTCCGTCCGGGTGAGGTCAGCAAGCAGCCTGTCAAAGATCGCATTTTGGCAAGATTGCAGCGTAAGAGCAACAATCTGACCGATGAGCAAAAGTATGATGTATCCGAGCGTTTAGGCGGAAAAACAATTCGGGAATATGCGAAGGAATTGAAAAGCTGTACAGAGGAAGCTTTTGTGCGACGCTGCCGGGAGGATAAGGATTTCCTGCTTTGGTTTGACAACTTGAAGGGCAAAAAGCGCGGACATTACTATTCCGAAAAGGAAGATACTCTTTTGGAAACGACCCGCGGCTATGGTGACACGGAAAAACCGCAGGATTATCTGGACTCTTTTGTGGCCTATGTTAATGAGAACAAAGACCGTATCGAAGCGATCCGCATAGCCTGCACCCGCCCCAGCGATATGACCCGGGCGCAGCTTCGGGAGTTAAAGCTGGAACTGGATAAGGAGAATTTCACCGAGAGCAGCTTGAATGAAGCGGCCAGTGCGGTGAGCAATGAACGGATCGTGGCAGACATTATCGCCTTCGTTCGTCGGGCTGTACTTAAAACGCCGCTGGTGAACCACGATGACCGCGTGAAAATGGCCTTTTCTAAACTGATTTCGGCGCATCACTTTAACAAAATGCAGCTGGATCTGCTGGAAAAGATCAAGGTATATATGCTTCACGAGAGCATCCTCAATACCGAGACCTTTGAGGCACCGGCGTTCAAGATGGATGGCGGTTTCGCACGCTTTAACAAGAAGTTTGGCGGGCAGCTTGCGGAGATCATCCGCGAGATCAACACTTATATTTACGAAGGAGCAGCTTAAATGAGCACGCAAGATATTGTACAGAAACTTTGGAACCTCTGCAATGTGCTGCGGGATGACGGTATTACTTATCACCAGTATGTGACAGAGCTGACCTACATTCTGTTTTTGAAAATGGCCGATGAGACCGGTGCAGATAAGGATATTCCCGAAGCATATCGTTGGGGCTCTTTGACCAGCCGTTCCGGCATTGACCTGAAAAAGCACTACTATACGCTGCTCAGCAAGCTGGGCGAAGAATCCGTTGGCCGCGTGGCACAGATTTACGCCAACGCATCCTCCAGCATCGAGGAGCCGAAAAATCTCGAAAAAATCATCACGGAGATCGATAAGCTGGACTGGTATGAGGCCAAAGAGGAAGGTCTGGGCGACCTGTATGAAGGACTCTTAGAGAAGAACGCCAACGAGAAGAAGTCCGGTGCCGGTCAGTACTTCACCCCTCGTGTGCTGATCGATGTGATGACGGAGCTCATCAAACCCCAGCTGGGCGACAAGTGCTTTGACCCGGCCTGCGGCACTTTTGGCTTTATGATTGCAGCCAACCGCTATGTCAATGCGAATAACGATATGTATGCACTCTCTGACCGTCAGGCAGATTTCCAGCAGAATAAAGCGTTCAACGGTGTGGAGCTGGTGCACGAAACCCATCGCTTGGCATTGATGAATGCCTATCTGCACAATATGAATGCCAATATCACATTGGGGGATTCTCTCGCACAAAGCGCCAAGGGATTGAAAGATTTTGATGTCATTCTGACCAATCCGCCCTTTGGCACGAAAAAGGGCGGTGAGCGTGCCACCAGAGATGATATTTCTTTCCAGACCTCCAACAAGCAGCTGAACTTCTTGCAGGTGATCTATCGCAGCCTGAAGGCGGATGGCAAGGCCCGCTGCGCTGTGGTGCTGCCGGATAATGTGTTGTTTGCTGCCGGAGACGGTGCCAGCGTGCGCCGGGAACTGATGAATTTCTGCAATCTGCATACCATTCTGCGTCTGCCCACAGGCATTTTCTATGCGCAGGGTGTCAAGACCAATGTGCTGTTCTTTACCCGCGGGACAACCGAGCAGGATAACACCACCGAGGTTGCATTCTACGATATGCGCACCAATATGGACAGCTTTGGTAAGACCCGGCAGCTGCGCAAGAGTGATTTCGACGAGTTTGTGGCAGGGTATGAAGACCTGTCCAAGCGCACCGGCGAGCGCTGGAGCAGATTCACTCGTGAGGAGATCGCCAAGAATCCGGATGATAGTCTTGACCTGGGCTTGATCCGTGACGACTCCATCGTGGATTATGACGATCTCCCTGACCCTGTAGAAAGCGGCGAGGAAGCGATTGCGAATCTGGAAGAAGCGGTCGATCTGCTGAAAAGTGTTGTGCGTGAGCTTCGCGCTCTGACGGAGGGAAAGTGATGGCAAGAGCAAAAAAAGAAACCGCCCTCACGCCCGAAGAGCGTTTGCAGGCAGCCTTGGTGCCGGATTGGGAGTGGCCGTATAAATTGCCGGAGAATTGGTGCTGGACAAGAATCGGTATGGTTAGTAATTTTGAACGCGGAATTACTTTCCCAGCAGCCGCAAAAGAAGCTGCACCAACTGAGGATAATATTCCGTGCCTTCGCACAGCAAACGTGCAAGAAAATCTTGAAATTGACGATATGATATATGTCAACAGAGACTTTATGAAGGGAAATATCGCAAAACTGGTGCGTGAAAACGACATTATTATGTCTTCGGCCAATTCCAGAGAGCTTGTTGGTAAATCTTCTTTAGTAACACATATTCCTTTCCCTATGACTTTTGGCGGTTTTGTTCTTAATATAAGAGCGAAAGAAATGTCCAGTAAATATTTGTTCTATTTCTTGCGGCACGAATTCCTTGCAGGGAAATTCATCGGAGAATCTTCACAGACAACGAACATTGCAAATATCAACACAACGACACTAGGAAACTACGAAATCCCTCTCCCGCCACTTCCCGAGCAGCAGCGCATTGTTGACCGCATTGAAAGCCTGTTTGCCAAGCTGGATGAGGCCAAGGAAAAAGCACAGGCTGTGGTGGATAGCTTTGAAACTCGCAAAGCCGCTATTCTTCATAAGGCCTTCACCGGTGAACTGACTGCGAAATGGCGGGAAGAGCACGGCGTATCAATAGATAATTGGAAAACTACTCGATTTGACAGCGTTGCAGCTATTAGAAGCAACTTAGTTGACCCTGCAGAGTATCAGAGTTTTCCGCATATCGCTCCAGATAATATTGAGAAAAAAACTGGTGTGCTGCTTGAATATCATACGATTGCCGAAGATGGTGTGACCAGCGGTAAACACCGTTTTTACTCAGGACAAATACTCTATTCAAAAATTCGACCTTATTTGTCAAAAGCAGTTGTTGTTGATTTCGATGGGTTATGCAGTGCAGATATGTATCCTATTGAAGCATACCAAAACGCAAGGTGCCTTTGGTATTATATGCTATCAGATGAGTTTTTACTTCAGGCATCGACTGCTGGTTCTCGTTCTGTTTTGCCAAAGATTAACCAAAAAGAGTTATCTGCGTTAACCGTGCATCTTCCGACGAATGATAGAGAGCAAGAAGAAATCGCTCGAATCCTTGATGAACTTTTTGATAAAGAGCAGCAGACCAAAGAAGCCGCCGAAATAGTTCTTGACCAGATCAAACTGATGAAAAAATCCATTCTCGCTCGTGCCTTTCGCGGTGAACTGGGTACGAATGACCCAAGCGAGGAGAGCGCGGTGGAGTTGCTGAGGCAAGTAATCGAACAAGAGGATGGAGATGTGGTCAGGCCAAAGGCAAAAGCGAAGCGAATTGCAATTCCCGCAGAAATTAAGCCGTTGTTGTCAGGTGCTAATGAAGAAGCAATTGTCAAACTCCTATTAAAAGCTGCGCCCCAATCTGTTTCTACACAGACAGTAATGTCCATTAGTAAGAAAAAATTTGAGCTTATGGACGCATTACGCAATCTGGAGAAAAAACAGATTGTGTCGAAAAGTGATTCTGGAGAATACTCACTAGTGAGGTAATATTATGCAAATCAAGCGGCTTCAGATCGATGATTATCTTTGTTTGGTTGACTTTGATATAGTATTTGACACCGTATCGGGTGGTAGCTCAACAATTCTGATTGGAGAAAATGGCGCTGGAAAATCGACGATGATTGAGTGTATTCTGAACATTCTGATGTCTTTTGATTCTCCCGCAATAGAAAAGCAGATTGACTACAGCTATTCTATGGAGTACAACTATGCGCAAAAGGCGGTATGCATTGTCCAAAGTAATCATAATTATCGTATCACGGTAGATGATGTTTTCTGTGAGGGAAGCTATAAAAGGGTGCGCTCTTTTATCCAATCTCATTCTTTGTTCCCTCAGCGCATCATTGCGTTTTATTCTGGGGCCAACAATAAGCTCTTGCCTCAAATAGAACAAATTAATAAAAGCTATGTAAGGCAATGCAGAAATACACTTGTGCGCTTTCTTAAAGCAATGAATGATGAATCTGAGCGCTTCTTGCCGAACTTTCCCAAAAGAAAGTACAATTATTGTGATGAGGGAATGACTCCAATATATTTGGCTTCTATTCTCTGTGGTCAGGAGTCTTATGAACAGAATTATCTTGTTGATGCGTGCCATTTCGGTGAAGTCCAATGTGTGGATATGGCCATTAATATTGATAAAGTTGAGGGCGTTTTTGGCAGAGGACGGTTCGAAGGAGATGTGCCCATAGGCCTGTACTATTTGACGGATTTCATTGACCATCGGTTTACGGATTTGCTGCGAAGAGGATTACTATATTCTGCTGCAGGAAAGTCCTATTTCGAAATTAAAGATCTTGAAAAGTTAGGGTTAGATTCTATTGCAATCTTAGAATTTTTTGAGAAACTATACTCTCTGTTTGATGCGAGATTTGAGGTGACCGTCACTCAAGGGAATTCTATAGTGAAATGCAAATCAATGAGCGAAGGGCAGCGCCAACTTATCAAAATCCTTGGTATGCTTGGTATTTGCAAGACGGAAGATTGTCTCGTTTTAATGGACGAACCAGATGCGTATATGAACCCACGCTGGAAGTATGACATTAAAAGCACAATGGACCAATCTTTGCAGGAGGCTGTGAACACTCAGGCGATTATTGCGACACATGATCCGTTGGTGATAAATGGTGTTCCCAAAGAATACATTCGGATATTTACTCGAAACGAGAATCACGGGAGATTCTTTACAAGAGTTATTACCCCTGTCGAGAATACCGAGGGAATGGGAATTGATGGGTTACTACAAAGTGAGTATTATGGGTTACAGACTTCTTACGACCAAAAATCGCATAAGAAATTCTTGCGCAGACAAGAATTATATCTAAAACTTATTGGTGAGAGCGCTACGGACGAGGAAAAAGCGGAGCTCCGTGAAATAACGAAGGATTTGGGATTGCTGCCGCTATCGTATAATTCGATTGATTTTTTATATGATGATTTTTTGAACGTATATAAGAGGTGCAATCTGTATAGTAAAGAGTATCTTACCTACGACCAGGTGTTAGAGCGCAGAGAAAAAATTAAAGAAATTATTGAGGCGTTATACGAAGGGCAAGTATGAGATATATAAAGATAGAAGACCTCCTAGAAAACAGAAATAGATGGGGGCAAGGTAATGAACTCTGGAAAAATAGTGTGCTCAAAAAGGATTTCAGGGATTTCTTTCACAATAAGTGCTGGTATACAGAGGTGCCCCTTGTTGGGCAAGATGTGCATATTGACCACTTTCGACCCAAGGCAGCGGTAAAGCCTTTTGAGAATTTTAAATATAATCATTTAATTCAAGATAAGGGGTATTATTGGCTAGCAAATGATCCATCGAATTATAGGGCGTGCTGTATCTATGCTAATCGAAAAACAGGTAGTGGCGGTAAAGGGAACTATTTTCCTCTGGCAGATGATGGCGTATATCAATCGGAAAAAGATGAGAATAATGAGCAACCAATGCTGCTAGACCCATGCGTGGCAGAAGATGTTAAGTTGTTGTCTTTTCTGGGTAATCGCGTAGTTCCTGCAACAGACGATGAATTGGGCAAAGAAAGGGTTAGAGTTTCGGCATCTATTTACAATCTGACTGATGCTTACATAAGCAACGAAAGAGGGAAAATTTGGGCGAGCATTGAACAATTACTTGCAGAGTATGTCTCCGGAGATATTAGCAAGTCCAGCTGCATTCGCCAGCTAAGGGACGCTATATCGCCCAAAGCTCCCTTTTCAGCTTGTGCAATAGCTTGTGTTAATTCTCTTGCTCCAGACGAAATAAAGAGCGAGCTTGATTTGATACTCTAACTCTATGAAATGAGGGATGATAGTGCTGGATCAAACAAATGCAAATATTAAAAGACATATCAAAACCCACACAGAGCGTTCCGATGATGACCGTGCGGCAGTATCTGTTTTGGAAACATTTCTTCGTTCGAATGGAAGAATCAACACTTCTTTTGCCTCAGATGATAAGTGGCCCAATCACGATAACACTTTTGAGTTTGTTCCAAACCCGGAAATTTCGAGACGCCCCGTGCAAACTTTCTATGTCCAAATAAAGGGAACACGCAATTATACTAAGCGCGAGGGTGTTATCAAGTACACACTAAAAGATCTCGCTTTTCCTGCTTTTATATGTGACAGAGTATCTCTTGATCCGGGAATTTTGTTTGTGATTCTCAATCCAGCTGAACGTGGGAATGAGAGAGTATTTTGGAAGTATATGTCGCCCAACTTCCTCAACAGTATTGATTTTGCAAAAGGCAGTATGACAGTCAGTTTTTCACCGGAAGAGGAAATCTTGAACGACGACGAAAGTGTTTTAGCTTTTTGCAAGAGGTTAGAAGAAATTGTCGAACGGCATTCCTTTGTAAACCAATTGGAGCGGCATAGTTATTCTTTTGAAGAAGCTAAGCGAATTGTCGAGGCCTGTGATGAGGAAATCACGGAAAGCATTGACAATTTAAGCATTCTAAATAAGAACCGCGATAATATTTCACGGAGAATTCTGACGAGATTGAATGATCTGTGCATTTCAGCTTTACTGTTGAATGCAATGAAAGATGGCTATCAAAATCCCAGCGCCGGCTTTGCGTGGGAATACTCACTCTTAAGGGCAAATACAAAGTACTTAGGAAATTTTTACCGAGGATTGCAATATATTGGGCGTCGAATTCCCGAGGAGGGTCAAGCAGAACGACTAATGCTGAAGTACTACAGCTTTATGTGGCAGATCCGTCAATCACTCTATGAGAACTACGGCATCACCGTGCTTCAGAACTTGGAAAAGTTTCAGGAATATACCGGAACCGATGAACAGGATAAACAATACTATGAGTTGGTGGCGAATGCTTTCTCAACCCCCAAAACCGAGCAGAAACATAACAGCAATACGAGGTTTTATATTCAGAAAAGGACGCCGTTTTATGTTGGTAAAGAGCGTTATTTTGAGGTAACACTGCAGCAAGCGGACATCTATGCGTCAAAGTATAACCGAATTACAGCATATACCAAACTTGACATTTCTACAGGCTATTCTGTACAAATCGACTATGTCCCATCATACATTAATCTCTGGGGTGTCAATACAGAAATTAAAATTATCACAGCTTGGCGTGTTTCGGTAGATCCTAAATGTTTGAACAAGCTTGGAAGGATACTTAATAAGCGCCTTCAGCTTTCTTCGAAATATGGAGAATATGATGCCCTGATGAGATTCCTAACAGAAACAGGTATGGATTTTCTGGAAATGATTGATCTTCGGGAGATACCTTTCTCAAATCTTTTGGAGTCAGTTTACAAAAAAGCAAACACCTCTTATTTCAAAGATGTTTTACAGCAGCTGAGGGACAACTATTCTACAGGTTCGACACGCTTCGGCCGATATACAATTCGGTATCTGTTACTGAATCTGCGCGAAGATCTTTTGGAACGCGTTATGCCGTCTCAGTTTAGTCCGCAATGGAAATGCAAGGATTTATACCTGTCTAGAAAATGCTTTCCGTTTGAGTGTAACCCACTTGCTTCTGATTTAGCCGACAGCAAAACGAGCCAGATAAGTCAAGCCAAGTACTTGGCCAGAGTAGTTGAAAAGGAAAAGACTGAGGTTGCGGTTCCATACTGGTCTATTGTAAAGTCCATGCAAGATACCGGCGAAATTTACTGCGATCTTGGCGGAGATTTAACCGAACAGGCGATCCAAAAATATAATGATTGCTTAGACGATTGGGAAAAGCGCCAAGGGTATGAAATCATTTCAGATGGAAATGTCGCTTGTATCGCAGCATATGAAGCTTCGACGCTCTTTATTTTGAATAAACTACTGGAACTATCGCAGCTCCCAAATAAAGGCCAAAAAGAAGTTAATGAAAGATACTTGAGAGATTGCAATATTGCTTTTTCTGATCCTAAAAAAGAAGAAACTCTTAAATATGCTTTTGTAAACTCCCGCGTACTTCTTATTTACGGAGCTGCCGGTACCGGAAAAACGACCCTAATCGATATGATCTCGACAATGCTGTCTGGGCGTCGGAAATTGTTTCTTACCAAAACACATACGGCCTTGCAGAATCTGCAGAGGCGAATTAATAATCCGGGGGCTGATGCCAGTTTTGTAAGCATCAATAGTTTTACGAAGAGGGTAAACCTTCCTGATTATGATGTTATCTTTGTAGACGAATGCAGCACCATTGATAACCGTGCAATGAAGGTATTCCTCGAGAAAATGCGCCCGGATACATTCTTAGTACTTGCGGGAGACACCTATCAGATAGAATCTATTGATTTCGGTAATTGGTTTACTTATGCCAAGGATATTATTAAGACTAAAGGTTCGAATGTTGAACTCGTAAGCACTTGGAGAACAAAGGATCCCGGTTTAATTGAGCTTTGGAACGAGACTCGAAATAAGGGTGCGCTAATAACGGAAAAACTTGTTATCGACGGCCCATTTTCTGAAAATATTGGCGAAGGAGTGCTCAATTCCGAGATAATGGATGAGGTGATTTTATGCTTGAACTATGACGGAAAATTTGGCTTGAATAATATGAATATCTATTTCCAAAATGCTAACACAGGAACAGCTGTTGTCTGGAGAGACTGGAAATATAAAGTTGGCGATCATATATTGTTCAATGACACGGACAGATTTTCTCTGCTCTATAATAATTTAAAAGGGCGAATTGCCCAAATAGAACTGTTTGACAGTAGAATCAGATTTACAGTAGATGTAGAGATCCCGTTAACAGAGCAAGATTGCCAAAACGATGGCATAGAATTCATCGATATAATTGATGATGTGACCCGAATACGATTTGATGTACTTGATTTTGAAGAGGAAATGGCAGATGAAGATCGCAAAAAAGCCATCGTACCGTTTCAGCTTGCCTATGCGGTTTCAATTCATAAAGCGCAGGGCTTAGAATATAGGTCAGTTAAGGTTGTTATTCCGAGTAGCAACGCTGAAAAAATAACACACGGCATTTTCTATACAGCAATTACGCGTGCAAAAGAAAAGCTAAAAATCTACTGGAGTTCTGAAACGATGCAAGAAGTAGTCGCTGGATTTTCGATAGACACTTCAAGGCAAAAAAGTTTGGCAATTATTAAAGAGAAACTGAAGCAGGACAAGAATACTTAGAAATAGGGCACCGACCGTTTGGCCGGTGCTCTATTGATATATGAGCCATCTATAAGTCAATAGTGATTACCAGCCGTCCTCCCATCATCGGGAGGGCGGCTTTTTTGCGTCTTGATAGAAAAATTGAGAATTTTCTCGAAAACACCCCCACAAACGGCGCCACTTATTCAGAGTAAGTGAAGGGAGAAATATTTTTGTGGGGAATTTTGAAAAGTACCCTGCCAAACGGCACCCCTTATTCAGAGTAAGTAGAAGGGTCCTTTTGAAAAATTGAGGGGACTTTTCAAATTGCTTTGCCAAAATCTCGAAAAAGTTCCCAATTGGTTAGTAGGAAGGCCCTGAAAAATTTCCTTCAAAATCCCATTTGTTATTTGCCCGAAAAGTTCCCAGTTAATTAGTGGGAGGGGCGCTTAAAAATTTTCTTCAAAATTCTTTTTATTTTTGCCGGAAAAATTCCCAATTAAGTAGTAGAGGGGTTCGCAGAAAAATTCTCAAAAGTTCT
>OGYY01002595.1_pt1 | contig 12953 bp, 15 predicted proteins | sample 1576671 | NCBI WGS metagenome assembly OGYY01 (sample SAMEA3541593, study PRJEB24748) | human gut metagenome | biome: human gut; feature: human-associated habitat; material: faeces | place: China | collected 2012 | reverse complement strand
CTTTTATCCGCCGACTGATGTTTCGACATTTCCATATGAATCGCCGTTAACTTCGCGTTTTTGACTAAGGTGTATGAGATATTGGACCTGTACGGCAGCAGGCGCATGGGCCGCAGCGCGGCAGCATTCGCCTACTACCTGATGCTCAGCTTTTTCCCGCTGCTCATCTGCGTGGCCAGCATCATCGGCCGCACCCGCATCGATACCGGCGAGCTGCTGGAGCTGCTCAGCGAGGTCATCCCTCCCCAGGTGACCGAAACACTGGTCACCTTCTTCGGCTATATTCATGATAACTACTCCCAGGCCATGCTGTGGGCCGGTATCATCCTGCTGTTTACGGCGGCTTCCGGCGCCTTTGGTACCATCATGGCCACCATGGGGGATCTTTACGGCCAGCAGCGCTATCAGGGCCTGCTCCACACGGTGATGAGTTTCCTTTACTCGGCGGTATTCCTGGTCATCATCTACCTTTCGGTGGTGGTAGTGGCCACCGGCGATTGGTTCATCGATCTGCTGGACCAGTGGTTCCATGTGGGCGAGATCATCGCCAGCTGGACCTGGCTGCGTTTTATTCTGCTCACCGGTATTATCATGCTGCTGTTGCTGCTGCTGTACCGCAGCGTTACCCCACACAACCGTCCCGCGCTGCCAGTTCTGCCGGGCGCCATCTTTGGCGGGCTGGCCATTTTGGCGGTCAGCATCCTTTTCTCCACCATGATCAGTGCCTCGGCGCGGTATACGCTGGTATATGGGTCACTGGCCTCGCTTATTATTTTGATGCTCTGGCTGCATCTCATCGGGACCATCATCCTGCTGGGCGGCCTTGTCAATAAGATCTACTGGCAATACCACTGCAATAAAAATAAGTAAAAAATGAGGGATCATTACGAAAGCTGAAACCAACACTGTTTCCTCCCCAGGCCGCAGGATGATGCTCAGCATCATCCTGGTGGCCTTCTGTCTGCGCATCATCATTACCGGCGTGGGCCCCCTTCTCCCGGAGATCACCAAAAGCCTGGGCCTTTCCGGCAGCGCTTCCGGGCTGCTTACCACCCTGCCGCTTATCGCCTTTGCCGTGGTCAGTCCGCTTACCGGCGGCATCGGCCGCCGCCTGGGGGAGGGCCGAACCGTCCTTATCGGGCTGTGCCTTATCCTGCTGGGCACCGTGCTTAGGAGCACCGCAGGCATCCTTGGACTGTTCCTCGGTACTGCCATCGTCGGTGTCGGCACCGCCATCGGCAATGTGCTGCTCCCCGCTGTGGTCAAGGCGGAATATCCCACCCGAGTGGGGCAGGTCACGGCCTACTTCACCGTGGCCATGGTGGCGGCTGCCGCCATCGGTTTGGCACTTAATGTCCCGCTTTCCACCGCCGGCTTGGGCTGGAACGGCGCGCTGATGATCTGGGGTATCACGGTGGTCATCACCGGCTTTATCTGGCGCAAAAATGTTTCCCTGCGGCTGGGCACCACCGGCCCGGCCGAAACCGCATCCGATCCGAAGCCCATCTGGAAATGTGGGCTGGCCTGGTGCGTCACCCTGTATTTCGGCATCAATTCCCTTATCTTCTATGCGGTCATCGGCTGGCTGCCCACCATTTTGCAGTCCTCCGGCATGGCCGGCCAAACCGCCGGGATGGTCACCTCCCTGTATCAGGTGGTCAGCCTGGCCCCCTCGCTGCTGGTGCCCACCCTGGCCGGTAAACGCCGGGATCAGCGCGGTTGGCTGCTGCTGGGCTCCATCCTCAATATCATCGGCATCACCACCCTGATGGCCTCCTCCGCGGCCGCGGCGCAGGTCGCTGCCACCATCATCCTGGGCCTCGCCAACGGCTGCGCCTTCAGCATGGGGCTGGCGCTTATGGGCTTCCGTGCCAAAAACGCTGTGGATGCCGCCCGGCTTTCCGGCTTTGCACAGTCGGTAGGCTATGCGCTGGCCGCTACAGGTCCGCTGGTGGTGGGCTGGCTGCATGATCTGACCCCCAACTGGAACATCGGCCTAGGGTATATCCTGTTTACCTGCATGGTGGCCCTGCTGGCCGGACAGAAAGCTGGCCGGGACGAAACCATCTAAAAACCGCACATGAGCATTTTGGCCGTCGGCTCCGCCGGCGGCCTTTCCGTGCTCCCTGCATGTCCATTTCAGCCAGACCAGCACTGAAACCATGAGCGACAAAATCAAGCGTATGCTCAAAAACGAGATACAGCAGATGTGACCGGCTGATAAAGCCAGCCGCCTTGTGTTAAACTGATGATGGTACACGCCAAAACTTTTAGCCAAGGAGGACATGAAAATGCTGTACGAAGAAACGGAAAAGAAAGAGATTGAGAGGGTTTACGCGGTGTTTGCCGACTACATCCGGGAAAGCCCCTATCTGGAATGGCTCTGGTCTGATAAGCTGGGCTATCTGCTGCTGAAAATCAGCACAAAAAAGCGGTATGTCGAGGAAGAAATACTCGTTGACACCGCCGACCAGCTTGCCGAAGTGCTGTTTTCCGAGGTGTCGATGGATGTGTTGCAGATGACCGGCAACGATCACACTGAACAGACCGCCGACCCTCTGGAACTGGCCGAGATAAAGCGGCGCTGGAACCCCTTCCTTGAACGGCTGCCGGAATACCAGACCGTTTGCGAAAAAATCCTTGCCGGGGAAAAGTAACCCCACCCGCCTGAGTGTCAGGAGCATGAAAGTGCTTCTGGCACTTTTTTGTGGCTTTTTTGTGGCTTTTTTGTGAATTTGATTAAAAAGTCCTTGACAATTTGTCTCTGGCAAGACCGCCAAGTCCATTTTGGTCAGCGTGGGTGTGCGCCTTGCCGCGTTCAATCTGCCGTCCATCGCCAAGCTGACGATGACGGACGAGCTGCACTTGCAGGAATTGGGCGAGCGCAAAATCGCGCTGTTCTGCTGCATCCCGGATTCGGATAAATCGCTGAATTATTTGGTCGGCATGATTTACACGCAGCTTATCCAGACGCTGTACCGTCAAGCCGACCGCATACACAAAGGACGCTTGCCTGTGCCGGTGCATTGCCTTATGGACGAGTACGCCAACATTTCCTTGCCGAAAGACACCTTTTTGTCTGCCCTTGCCACCATGCGTTCCCGCGCTATTTTCTGCTCCATCATCGTGCAGAACATGGCACAGTTAAAGGCTATGTACAAGGATGATTGGGAATCGCTGGTCGGTTTGTGCGACGAGTTCCTCTATCTCGGCGGTACCGAGAAAGAAACCCACAAGTACGTTTCGGAACTGCTGGGCAAGGAGACTATCTCCACCACCAGCTATAACCAAAGCAAAGGGCGCAGCGGCAGTTACAGCATCAACCACCAGCAATCCGGGCGCGATCTTATGACCCCGGACGAGGTGCGGTTGCTGGACAACAGTAAATGCATCTTGTTTATCCGTGGGGAACGCCCCGCGCTTGACCTGAAATATAATCTGCTGAAGCACCCGAACATCCGCTACACCGAGGACGGCGGCGCAGCCCCTTACGACTACACCGCCGCCGACAACGCGCGGGACGATCTGCCTGGCGCACCCGAAAATTACGAACTGCTGGATATGGACGATTTTCTGCGCGCCGAAGCGGCAGAAATAAAGCCAAGCATACAAAGAATCAGGAGGCCCAAATGAAGCTGAATCATAACAAAAAATCTGTAAAAATTTCTCTCAATTTGTTTGCGCTGTACATCGTCATGGTGTGCGGCGTTGTTTTTGCCTTGCCCGCCTTTGCCGCCAGTGACCCGCTGGTCGTGGTCGAAAATCTCTCCACGTTCATCTTTTCGCTGATTCGCGCGGTGGGGCTTATCCTGCTGGGTTGGGGCATTGTGCAGGTCGGTCTGTCGTTGCAGAGCCACGACCCCAGCCAGCGCAGCCAAGGTTTCCTGACGCTGGCCGGCGGGCTGGTGATTACGTTCGCCAAGGAAATCCTCGACCTGATTACCGCGTGAGGGTTTTGCACAAAGAAACGGCGGTGAAGCCCTGTGGGTGAGTCATGGATCGTCAGCAACTTAAACGCCGCACTCTCCACATGGAACGACAAGCTGTCAGAAATATGGTCGCTGCTGACCGAAAGCCCGCAGACATTCAAGGACGGGCAGGTCTGGGGCGTGATGACCGGCATCCACAGTGCGTTGCAGGCAATCGGCTATGGACTTCTCGTACTGTTTTTTGCCGTGGGCGTTATGAAAACCTGCGGCAGCTTTGTGGAAGTCAAAAAGCCTGAACACGCGCTAAAACTTTTTATCCGCTTTGCGCTGGCAAAAGGCGCAGTGACCTATGGGCTGGAATTGATGCTGGCTGTATTCTCTATTGTGCAAGGAATGGTGTCCACCATTATTACCCAATCGGGCAGCTCCGGCATGAGCAGCGTATCGCTGCCGCAGGAGTTGATTGATGCCATCAACAATGTGGGCTTTTGGGATAGCATCCCGCTGTGGGCGGTTACGCTGATCGGCGGGCTGTTAATAACCGTTCTATCGTTCACGATGATTCTCACGGTCTACGGCAGAATGTTCAGCCTGTGGATGTACGCCGCCATTGCACCGATTCCGCTGTCCACGTTTGCTGGTGAACCCACCAGCAGCGTGGGTAAAAACTTCATCCGCAGCTATGCAGGTGTCTGTTTGCAGGGCGTGGTGATTGCCTTGTCCTGCATTATTTTCTCCGCCATCTCGTCCAGCCCACCCGCCGTGGATACCGGTGCATCCGTTGTCACTGCTGTTTGGACCTATGTCGGGGAACTGGCATTTAACCTGCTGGTGTTGGTGGGAGCCATCAAGGGCTGTGACCGCATCGTCAAAGAAATTATGGGACTGTGAGTTGCAACCGTGGCCCTATTGTGGTACAATAAAACCACAAAGGAGGCTGATTTTATGCCAGAAATTATTCCTATCCGTGATTTGAAGAATACAAATGTTATCTCACAGCGCTGCCACGAATCGCAGGAACCGATTTTTGTAACGAAAAATGGTTACGGAGATATGGTTATCATGAGCATGGAAGCCTATGAGCGTCAGCAGGTGATGAACGAAGTATACGCAAAGCTGGCAACGGCAGAGGCACAGCACGAAGTTGGTATGGGCCGCCCGCTTGCAGACATCTTGAGCGAAACGAGTGAGAAGTATGGCCTATAATGTCATTATGCTACCCGCCGCCGAAGATGACTATGGGGAAATTCTGCTATATTTTGAAAAACAGTTTGATTCCAAACAGGCGATTCAGACATTTGTGAAGGATTTTGGCGAAGTTTTGTCCCGCCTTGTGGAAAATCCGAACATTTACGGTTATTCCCGCGATGAAGGACTCCGACAACGCGGGTATCATAAGTTTCTGATAGGGAAGTATGTTGCACTGTTTAAAATTGATGAGCAAAAGAAATTGGTAGAAATTTACCGTATCTTTCACGGCTCGCAGAATTACGCAAAGTATCTATAATAAATGTATGCCGCTATGCAATTTGCACAGCGGCAATTTTTTTGGAGGTGTTGCCTTATCGAAATTAAAATACCAAAAGAAGTCCGTGATTACCATGAAAACATCTTTTTCGGGCTGAACACCCGGCAGTTCATCTGCTCGGTGCTGGCGGTCGGCGTAGCGGTGGGCATTTACTTTGCCTTGCAGCCGTATGTCGGCACAGAAGAAATCGGCTGGATGTGCATTCTGGGTGCCGCGCCGTTTGCCGCCTGCGGCTTTTTCACCTACCACGGCATGACCGCCGAACAGGTGCTGTGGGCGTGGTTCAAGTCTGAAATCCTCTGCCCGAAACGCCTTGTGTTCAAGTCCGACAGCTATTACTACGAAGCCATGCAGCCCGCCATCCGTGCGGGCATGAAACGAAAGAGAGGCAAGCCTATGAAGAAAAACACCCATGACAGCGAGGAAACCGCTTGATTAAAACCCTGTCAAAAGCGCAGAAGATGGAACGCGAAAAGTTCCGCATTCCGCGCAGCGTGCAGGACGCCATTCCCATCCGCAGAATCTTTGCGGATGGGATTTTTCAGATTGGGAACCGGTATTCCAAAACATGGTCGTTTACCGACATCAACTACGCCATCGCCGGCAAAGAGGACAAAACGTCCATGTTTCTTGACGACTCGGAACTGCTGAATGCTCTCGACTCCGGCGCATCGGCAAAAATCACGATCTACAACCGCCGCATCAACAAGGCCGAGTTCGAGCGCAGCGTCCTGCTGCCCGACAAGAATGACGGCTTGGACGAATACCGCCACGAATTCAACCAGATGCTGACCGCACAGGTCACCGGCACCAGCAACAGCATTGTGCGGGAGCGCTACCTGACCGTAAGCGTGGTAAAGAACGCCGCATCCGAATAGAACAACAGCTTGCGGAAAAGAAAAAGTGCCTAACCTGCCAGAAACAGAATGGAACTGCAGAAAAGGCGCTCTATCAAACAAAACAAATAGACCGTTATATGCAAAACCATACGGCATTGACGGAGTTTGATGAAGAGGCTATGAGGACAATTGTAAAGAAAATTGTTGTCAGTAACGAAGCCTTTGTATTCGAACTGTCGAACGGTTTACATCTGAAGGAGAAGCGATAATGAAAAAACGATACCTTCCGTTTGGTTACGCGGTTCGAGACGGCAACATTGTGGTAGACACAGAGCAGAGGACAATAGTGCAAAACATTTTCACAGCGTACCTTGCAGGAAATACGTTTCAGCAAATCGCTAAGTCTATGATCTCCAAAGGCATAGAGTACCACCAGAATGATGCAGAATGGAATAAAAATACTATAAGCCGCATTTTGGGAAACGAGACTTACTGTGGGACAGACAGGTATCCGCCAATTGTCACGAAAGAAATATTCCGGCAAGCGGCACAAGTTCGGTCTGCCAAGGCATCGGCGTACTCTGCAGCACTTGCGCCATTTCGCAAGGATATACAATGTGGCTGCTGTGGAGAAAGGCTGTATTGGCATGGAAAAACAAATCAGTGGCATTGCCGACAGTGCAGAATGTGGAGCGCACCGATAGAAGAAGCAGCGTTATCCGAGGAAATCACTCAAAGGTTAAAATGGCTACAGGAAAATAGCCTTCAGATTCGAGCACCTGATACCCACTCTGTTGTTAGATCCATGGATTCTGCTCGCCTTGACCGAGAAATTCAACGAAAAATCGCAACAGATAAGTTTGACGAAGATGACCTTGTAGCTGCAATCCTGCACCGGGCGGAACTGGAATACGAATTCTGCTCTGCAGGAGATGCCGATCCGGCAACTATGCGAATACGAAAAGCTTGTGCCGAGTATAAGCCGACAGATGGCTTCCCACATACCTTTTATAAGGAGGTCGTCAGCAAGGTCATCCTGTACCGTGACACTCATATTGAATTCAAACTGCGGAACGGACAAATTGTGTAAGGGGAAAAGCCATGAGCAACATGAGAATCATTGAGATTCCCGCTTCTATGAGGGAAAACGCCGGACGGAAAAACACGGTGCGCAAGCTGCGGGTGGCGGCCTACTGCCGTGTCAGCACCGAGGAAGAAGAACAGCAGGGCAGTTTTGAAATCCAGAAACTGTACTACACAGAAAAAATCAATTCCACCCCGGAGTGGGAAGTTGCGGGCATCTACGCGGATGACGGTATATCCGGCGTACATACCAAGAAGCGTGACGGTTTCAACCAGATGATTCAAGACTGCAAGAAGCGCAAAATCGACCTTATATTGACAAAATCCATTTCCCGCTTCGCCCGCAACACACTGGACAGTATTCAATATGTCCGAATGCTGAAACAAATAGGAATCGCAGTGGTATTTGAAAAGGAGAACATCAACACCGCCACCATGAACTCTGAGATGATCCTTACCGTCCTGAGCGCCTTTGCACAGGCAGAGAGCGAGTCTATCTCTCAAAATGTTGCCCGCGGCAAGCGCATGGGATTCAAACAAGGCAAGTTTTCTTTTCCCTATGGCCAGATGCTTGGCTATCGAAAAGGTGCCGATGGCAAACCAGAAATTATTTCGGCGCAGGCAGAAGTGATCCGGCTGATTTATAACAGCTACCTACAAGGTGACAGCCTGCAAAATATCAAGAAAAAGTTAGAGATTGCCGGAGCTGTTACTGCGCGAGGGAATACCACCTGGTCGTCACAGGCAATTCTGCGAATCCTTCAAAATGAAAAATATTGCGGTGATGTGCTGCTGCAAAAGACCTTTACCGAGGATGTGCTGACAGGTGTACATAAGAAAAACACTGGGCAACTCCCACAATATTACATAGAAAACCATCACGAGGGAATCGTAACGAAGCAGGTGTTCCGTGAAGTGCAAGAGGAAATTGCCAAGCGCCAAAGCAAGAACCCCGCCAATATACGGAAAAAGAGAAAAGGACGATACAACAGTAGGTATGCCTTATCTGGACGGCTGGTTTGCGGCGAATGCGGCAGCAGCTATAAACGAGTCACCTGGGATATTCACGGTCGCAAAGAGGTGGTTTGGCGGTGTGCAAACCGGGCAGCTTATGGTACGAAATTCTGCAAGCATTCACCGTCTATCCCGGAAGAGGAGCTGCATGAAGCAATTTTGAAAGCTATTCAAGAATTGACCAACAATTTTACCGCTGAAGTTTCAGCACAGCTTAATGGGATTTTACAACAAATCGAACGGGGCGAAAACTCAGATACATCCCTGCAAACGCAGTTGGAACAGGCACAGCAGGAATTTGACCGCCTGCTGGAACTGTCGCTGGACCTAGATGAGCAAACTCCGTTTCTGGACAATAAGCTGAAAAGCACAAACGAGAAAATCAAGGCGCTGAAAAGGGCTATTTCAGAAAGTGCAGAGAAAAAGAAGCAAACACCATCGCAGCTGCGGATATCAGAGAAAGACCTGCAGATAAAGGAATACGATGATACGATGACGGCGAGGATTGTGGAATCAATTAAAGTGAAATCAAGAAATGAGATTGAAATTCAATTTGTTGGTGGATATAAAGAAAAGAAGATGTTGAATTGAAGAAAAATCACGAAGGCAAATCATAATTCAGATGGAATAAATCGTTTATGGCACAACGGATGTGCTTCGCATCTATACCGTAGTGGTTCAGTTGAATGGCGTAAATGATATATTCCATGTACATTAGATCCAGAAGAGAAAGACCGATAAATCCCTGGTCTAGATCACCATGGGCGTAGTGATTTCTTTGGGAAGAAAGGCGCTTTCCCATTTCGGAATAGCTTAACTCTTCCTCATTTAGGCGGTACAAATTTTTTCCAAAAACACCAATGATGTCATTAATTACTTTACCAATGTGAACAATCTCGGATTCAAGGCTATTTGATTTTACTAACCGACTAAGAAACTTATAAATTTTTCGCTTTTTGCCTTTACTATTATTGATACTTTCCTCAATTTCATGGGCTACAGCCGTTTCTGCCTTTAGTTGCGATTCTGTCTTTGGTGCTCCGTCAGGGAAATTACGCCTGTACTCCCATTCAAATGCTGCGGTGATCATAACAAATCGGGCTGCATCAATAGTCCGGCCACTTCGATAGGTCTGTGGTAGATGCCGAAGGTAAAGCGAGCTACTGGCAATATCTGATAGAATCTTTCCCTCGGCGCCAACAAGGAGCATTTGCTTAATATAGCGACCAGATTTCAATGTAGATGGTTCATCATCGCCGTCCTCATTAAGCACGTACATTGTTGCAAATTTCTCGTATCCGCCCTTACCCGTAGATGTATATAACGCAACTTCAGGAAGATAAATGTTTTTTCTATAGCATAGATACTGTAGAAATTGTTTTGCAACGGACCACAATCTAAAAATAAAGTAGTAATCATTTGTGGGATCGAATTCAAAATTCATGGCCGATTCAAGGATCAAAGGAGGCTCATCCAATTTTATATTTAGTCGGCTGGAAATACTAAAATTGACAGAAACAGGTCTGTCGTCAACCATAAAAGATTGAGGTACTGTTGTGGTTTCGTTGAAACTTTGCGTTGTAACTGTAAATATTCCCCTCTCAGTAAAGTCTTTTCTGTCTAACGTACAGCCAAAGCCTTTGGTGACAGGATGAATACAATTAATTACAGGACTCGTAAAGGACATTCTGGCGATACTGACCGAGTTGTATCTACACTCAATATAGGCAATGATAGGGACAAGTAAAACATAATTTTGACTTCCAATATGTCCACCCTGCCTGGCTATAAATATAAAAGTGGAATTGGTTTCGTTGCAGGTGCCAATTAGGTATGGCTCGTCCATAGTCAAAGAGGTTCTGACTGTGTAAGCGCCAGGAGCAATAGCTGTTAATAGCCATTCTGTTAGAATAGTTTCTCTTTTATCAGAAGGAGGAACCAGCTGAAGTTCTTCTCCATTAAATATAAAGGTGAAGTTGATATCTTTATATTTACAAGTTCCTGAGCATATATTGAATTCATGGGTCAAGAGTTTCACCGCCTTTTTTATAGATATTATATTGGAAAGGTCTCGCTTTGTATAAGGATATACACTGTAATCAGGAAAATGGACTGTGCACTTATAAAATGTCGACTGTGTAAGATTTGGCATTGAGATGTGTCTCTATAATCTCAATTCCTCTTGGTTCACAGATTTCGCATAGGTCATGATAAATCCAATCGGCACCATCAAAAGACGCCCTCCATTCAGCGCCTAAGTAAATTTTTCGTATAGGTGGCATTTCAAATGGAAGGTATTTAGAAATTCGTTTGTCTTTGGAACAGTATTTCACAATGCGCCATTCGTATTCGTACTTCCAGTCAGGGCTTTTTGTAAAGAGACCCTTAGAAAGCTGATTCTGATCTTCAGTGGGTATGCCTTGTCCTTTATATGATTTTGCTATTACGCTTTCGGGTACTTCGGGACATGAATTGCTATACATTACGGGTGCAAACATACAGCGACTTTCGATTGCAGAAAAGTTGGAAAAGTCATACTCGATACATACGCCGCGATACGATGCGCCGTAATGTGCCCACATCAATAAGCTGTTATTTCGCTCCGTTAGGCAGCCAATTCTCCAAATTTCGTCTGTTGCATTGCGCATCCAATATTGTGCTTGCGGATTTACCCAATCAGGGACAGTAAACTGCCCATCAAAGGGATCATTAAATGTGGAGGGAGCACACAGTGACAGGTTGTTTGTTTTTAGCTGGTCATAAAATCTGTTGAGGGATTCTAAAGATACAAAAGGATTCTGATACTTATACAATCGAAAATTTCTGCTTGTCAAATATTTGTTGGCAAACTCTGTATATTCGTTGTCAGAAATATCGTCATCGAACCACTGAAAGGTGACATCCTCAAGTTGCTTGCGGGGATCTGTCATTCTTCTCACTCCTATTCAGATATTTTTATCAGTGTATCACATTTTTTGCTCCATGGAAATATTTAATAAAAACCCTCGACTAATTTTAAAATTTTTGGCATTCTATAGAAAAACAAGAAACAAGCACATAAACAACTATTCATGCGATTGGAGAATCAAATGACCGACTATCAACCCCCATTTCAAATAACGGATACTATCATCAATAATGTTGCCCAGATTTCGGAGTTAATGGGCCGTTTGTCTGTAACCTCCGGGCTTTCCGCAAACCCGATACTGCGCAGGGAAAACCGAATCCGCACCATTCATGGTTCATTGGCCATTGAGCAGAATACCCTGTCGCTGGAGCAGGTGACGGCTGTCCTTAACGGAAAAACGGTGCTTGCCCCGCCGAAAGACATTGCCGAAGTCAAGAATGCCTACGAGATTTACGAGCATCCGGACACACCGAACCCGTTTTCCGCCGATGATCTGTTGGCGGCGCATGGTGTTATGATGCGCGGACTGGTAGAAGAAGCAGGTGTGTTCCGCACGCGGTCTGTCGGTGTGGTAGACCAAAAAGGAAACATCCTGCATTTTGGTACATTGCCGGATTATGTGCCCGATTCCGTGATAAAACTGCTGGACTGGGCAGAACACAGTACCGTGCATATGCTGATTCGCAGCTGTGGGTTCCACTATGAGTTTGAAATCATCCATCCTTTTGCCGACGGCAACGGACGCATGGGACGGCTGTGGCATACGCTGATGCTTTCCAAGTGGAACCCTGTGCTAGCGTGGCTGCCGGTGGAGTCTGTCATTCACGACCACCAGCAGGAATACTACGATGCCATCAACGCGTGCAACTATGCAGACGAATCCACGGTATTTGTCGAGTTTATGCTGGCATCCATCAAGGCATCACTCATGGACGCGCTTTCTGTGAGTGATGGAATGAGTGATGCTCCCGTCAAACCTGATAAAGAGGTCAGTCGTTGGAATCTGATAAAAGCCTATCTGAACGACCACTCGTTCATTATGAATGCCGATGTCCGCGCTTTGTGTGGTGTTTCGGCTGCCACTGCCAACCGTATTTTGGCGGGCTTAGTCCGTGACGGAAAACTGGAAAAATGCCGTGAGAACAGCTGGTGGGTGTACAAACGAAAGGCTGATTGAGTGGACAACCTTTTTGTAACGTAGAGACAAAAAGCTGTGGCAAAGATGTTGCCGCAGCTTTTTTTGTTGTATCGCACAAAACCGGCAAAGGCAATGACCGATTTTCAAAGTGCGTTTTATAGAGATGCCCAACTGCTTCCGGGCGGTTGGATTTTTTTGTTGCCAACCTTTTCTGCTGCTTTCAGAATGTTAAGGCAATACCGCATAATTCTAAGTGCCGATACGGCGAGCAAGGTGCGGCAGCTGCCGGAGCGGTGCTTGAGCCGTAAGGCGGAAATTGTGCGGTATTGCCTTAAATTTCCCCGCAGCCGGAAACCGTGGAGTGGTTCATGCCCATCCTGTAAAATCAGAAACCGGGCACAGAATTACAGCGGGCACTTGCAATCCGGGCGGAAAACAGGTATAATAGCAACTGTTACCTGTCTCAGTAGCTCAGCTGGATAGAGCACACGCCTCCTAAGCGTGGGGCCGGAGG
>OGYY01002588.1_pt1 | contig 12974 bp, 7 predicted proteins | sample 1576671 | NCBI WGS metagenome assembly OGYY01 (sample SAMEA3541593, study PRJEB24748) | human gut metagenome | biome: human gut; feature: human-associated habitat; material: faeces | place: China | collected 2012 | reverse complement strand
AGGGCGAGAAAACCCGCCTCCCTGCCGTGACCGCACCCGTACTCATTTCGGAACTCAGCAACTCCCGTCGCAAGACCGCTGAGGCTTCCAAGTATTTGCCTGACAATACTAGCCTCCCTACTGTTTCCAGTAACTGTTTCGGTAGTAATGGAAAGAGCTTTCATCGTCTCTTTTACGAGTTTATTTAGGTCCCAATTCTTATCCGCGGATATCTGCATCTTTCCAAGTATCGTTTTACAGCAGCTCTCGATAAGCTCCTTTGACTTGCCAATGGCTTCCGTCGGGTCGCTTTCCCTCATTTCCATGAGCAAGGAGATGCGGTCGTTCATGAATTCGCTCGAGAATTCCTTTTGGAGATAGCGCACCGATGGTTGCAAGTAACTCGCCCCGGCACGTTCCCGATCTGCAATCTCCTTACATTTGGCATACAGGCCCCTCTTGCCTTTCTCATGCTTATAGGAATTGAATTCATCCGCTGCAGCAGAATCGAACTCCGGCCTGAAATGAAACTCATAGTACTCAAAGAGATCTAGCAGCAGCCGTGTCGCATCTATAGGATCGGCTTCGTCAAGATAAGCGAGCATTGATTTTCCTTTTGATAGACCATAATGCCCCACAGAGAGGCACCCCGATGCTGTTCATCGTGAAAGCATTAAAGTCCGCAGTACTGAAGTCGAGGACATAACCACTACGGTTGAAAAGCTGTGCGAACGCGCCCATTTCTAACTTCGAAAATATCTTCCTCCTGTGCTGCATGCATTTTCTTGAAGGGTTAGCCTCCAGGGGAGACTCATAACGCCAGCTTGGTCGAATCTCCCCGTAAAACGGCTTCCCCTATAGTCTCATTGCTCAGGATGCGATAAAGCTCGCGGAATCCTTTTGCGATCTTTAAATCACTGCAACCGAGCAACAAAGCTGTCCCAAGCCGGTTTCGTCGAACACTTTTATGGTAGCGGAATTGATGCCTTCTGCTCGTATCCAATGCATAATGGATAGACACCGGCATCACCATCTCCTGCCACGAAAAGCATAGGTAGTGGAGAAATCGGGACAAAGCAGGTCAAAGACCAGTTCCCGTTCTCCGCCAGCGTACCAAGTCGATCATCGCACGCACCATTGTTGACGGCTACGATTCGACATTCACGTACCCAGAACGCGAATACGCGATCGCAGCTAAGCGGAAGTCGGTCTAGCTCCGACTAGAACCGCCAGCATGCATTCCGGGCGTTCCAGCGCTGCCTCGAGTCCTATGGAATCGCCCAATCCATGTCGCGGCCAGGCAACCCATGGGACAACGCGCTCGCGGAATCCTTCTTCAAGACGCTCAAGCGCGAGCTGGTGAACGGCAAGGGCTACAAGACGAGGGAGGAGGCGAAGCAGGACGTGTTCAAATACATCGAGCTCTACTACAACAGGCGAAGGATGCACTCATCGATCGACTATAACGCCCCGTGCGACCTAGAGCGAGATGTTGCCTGAAGAAGCTTATTTTTCCGTCCAAGAAACCTTGACCACTCCACCCCTGACCGGACCGATTCGAATCAATTGTTGTCCGCATCCCCCTATCTAGTCGTTCTCAACATGCCAGCGTATAAACCAGTTGGAGTCGTTCGAAGCCTCATCCAACAACTTCTTCTCAAGCACTGCATCGCCAAATTGCCCGTCCTTGCACAGGCGAACGACGCGAAAGACAACCTCTGAAGAAACATCGTGAACCGCCTGATACGCCAAATCACTCAATGAGCTCAATCTCCACCTACGATATGCAGTCGCAACGTTTACCATCAATGAAGCGCGAATGCGAGAATCCTCATCAAGAAAAACACTTGCACAAATTGCGGATACAACATCTGCATACGCGTCTCTTACCCTCCCACATTCCATTAATTGAGCAGAAGTCTCCAAATAAGCACGTTGACCTACGGCGCTAAGGGTCGCGAACTTAATTCCAAATGCAATGAAGTCAATATCGCTGATTAAGCCAACAGCCGCTTTCAATGCTCTGACCCGTACCGACCACGCACATGAATCCATCGAACCGGGATCTCTAAATACCGGATCTTCTGGCCAGTCATTGGGAAGAGCAGCTATTAGCTCAACCCACCCTTCGGGCAATTGCCTTTCTTCTTGCAAGCAACTGCAAACATACTTGTTTAGAACAGTAGTAACCTCACCAGCAGAACAAGGGGACCCCTTATACGAAGGAAGCCCTCTAAGACAGTGCTCGAGCACCTGAACTAGCGACGCCTCAATGAATTCGCGCCAATCGCCATCGAGCGATTGGCAAAGAAGGGACGAGGGTCGTGTCGCAAATCCATAATGACGGACAGAGGAGTTGTTCTCGTCAAATTGTCTTCGCAGTTCGGCGACGCAAGCTTTCTCGGCATCGCACCCAGAGTCCCCTCTGTCCATATAGCAGCCTCGCCCGACGGGAGGCAAATCTACAACTTGACTATCGCTTAGCAGAACAAAGCCGCAACAATCTTCGACACCGGCAAACACTGCTGGATCAAAATTACCCCTCAATAACTCATTTGAATTACGCTTTAGGCTTATTGCCAATTGATTTACTAGCTGATCGTCAAAGTCATGCATATTCATTCCACGAATAACCTTGGACACATCAGACGCTATGAGGTAGAGATGCTCATCAACAATCCGACACAGCATCTCAATGATTGACTCTTTATCCACACGCATCTTAATCGCGTTTATTGCTTTTATCCATTTAGACTGGCAGCCGCGATATGCATCAACATCGGACAGAGCAGACCAAACTTCACAAACCGTTGTATCCAGGAAATAAGGAGCGCATTCGAAAACCACAGCAGCCCTTATACTCGAACGATATGCGCCGGGTGTCAATCCGGTCAAACGCCACAAGTCTTCAGCGCACGAAGGAAGGCAGGACTCCAAGTTGTCGCCTTTATACTGAAACCTCTTTTCGAAGCCTGAATCATCTCCTGCCAGAACGAGCAATTTAATAGCTTCAAGTTCAAGATTCGGCCGATTATACAAATTCGAATAGTGAATAAGGACGTTTGCCAGCAAGCAACGCGAATAAGCCGCGCTCGCAATACAGCCGTAAAGAAATGAGCTAAAGAGCAAGCATGACACGTTTGCCAAAATGGAAGCAAGGCTATTGTCGTAACGGACGGTGGTATATGGATTAGTCGCGGCCGCATCCCTGGAGGCTTTTAATGCGGTAGTTCCGATTGCTTCTTCAAACTTAAGCGCCAAAGGAAAATATGAGGGGACCGGCAAGGCTTCTATCTGCTTTTGTATAGAAAACTGAGCAGAAACCCCCTGGCTCGAAACCAAGTTAGCAACATTACGCATGTCAATTAGGCAATTGCCATACACCCATGAATCATGCGTTTCCAAAGAGTCGCAAGCAAGCTGCAGCTTATCGTAACAATTCGAATATTGACCATTAATATAGCTGTCAAGCGCATCGAGCCTAAATGAAAGCGTATCTTTGGGAATCCCACTGCCTTCCATAGATGCAAAAATTAAATTCTTGGAGGGTACGATTGAGAAGGGCTTTCCCGTAAGCAGCCAATCGACCGCCTTCTTTCCGAACGCCTCCAAACAAGGATTTTCGCACTCTTTGACCAGCCAGTTAGCATGAAATCCAAACTGTTTTCCGATAAGAGCCGTCGACTCGCCAAACGCATCAAGAACATTTTCCGAAATAACAACAGGAGCACTATTCGCAAAAGCAGAGGCGCCATCATCCGTAATGGAATAGCAACGCTCACGAAACAACAAGACCAATACGTTATTCAATTGATTCATTAGATACGGGACAAGACCGTCCGCATTGGCCCTCTTAACGTACGTACAGCTATCACTCTCGCGAGCGTACCGAAACAAAGAATCAATATCTGGAGTCGTTTCATCGCCTATCTTGATAAGCAAGAGAGGCTTCTTACGCGCAATCGCCCAACGAAGTTCGTGATTCGTCCCAGCTCTTAGCTCTGAACGAATAATTCCAACTGCTAAATCGCTCCCAGCAAGACGATTGATATAATACGAAGCCGACGGCTCAATACTCGCATGGTTCTCAATAACAAATGGCTTGAATAGATCAGACTGAGCTAGAGCAGAGTTAATCTCACCCCTTAACTTGCTCCAACTGAAATCGCCTTCATCCCGCATTGAAGAACTAATGAATACCTCTATACGATCAGGGTCGATAATTGCAGTGCCTACCTCGTGTTCTTCCATGCAACTCCTATTGTTTCCTATATCTTAAACTCTTGAGCGAAACACAGCATCTCAAACCGGAGAAGCCCACATCCATCGACAAAGCGACATCTGTCCACAACAACATATGAAACAGGAGACCGTGAGCCGCCATGTCCGCCTTGTACCTCGAGGGTTTAACCACATCAACGAGCCGTAACGGAATGGATGCCCCAAAGCTCCCTCTTCCCGCCAGCAAGAATAAGCACACAACGACAAGCAAACTCGAAAGCACATACCTTTTGATGAGTCTGTATTCTACTGCATGAAGCCGTCATAGTTGCAATATCAAACAATGACACAGGCACGATGCCACCAAAAAGAACTTTCGGAATGCGACTTTATGCCGCCAGCCGAACATATCCACCCAAAAGCTTAAGCTATAATGTCGTTAGCGTCATGATAGGGTTCGACTTTTGAATGTGTTTCGCATTCGTGAGGGTAATGATCCCGCAAAGCAGGGTTTCGGAGTGTCGACTGTTTGATCGACGTATTGCATCAACGGTCCTGACCTGAAGGAGCTTTATCATGGCGCAACCCAACATCAACGATTTTCCTTCAATCAAAACGAACCAACAACTAGCAAACTATCTTGGCATTGAGCTTCGCGTTCTAACGATGCTGGCGTACGCAACACGAATAAATAAATACAAGCAATTTGCAATCTTAAAGAAAAACGGCAAAGGGACGCGTACGATTTCCTCGCCAATTCCGGCATTAAAAAGAGTCCAATCCATTCTTGCTCAATCTTTTAACGCATACTATAAACCACCAACATGTGTTCACGGTTTTGTTCCTGGACGAAGCATCGTAACGAATGCCAAGCAGCACACAAGGAAATCAGCAATCGTAGAGGTCGATCTCGCTAATTTCTTCCCTTCAATTAGCGCGGCAAGAGTTCATGGTCTATTGCGAAAAAGCCCTTTCTCTTTCTCAGAAGAGGTCATTAACACGATAACGGAGCTCGTCTGCAACAACGGATCACTTCCCCAAGGATCCCCATCATCCCCTATATTGAGCAACATGATCTGCTATAGGATGGACAAGCAGTTGTCCAGCTTTGCAAACAAGAATAGAATCTTGTACTCAAGATACGCCGACGACATTACATTTTCATCTACAAGCCGTCATCGCATTAACTCAATTATTGACGAATCTTCTGAATCAAAAATATCAAAAGAGATCGAAGCGATCATCACCAAGAACGGCTTTTCAATCAACCAATCCAAGAGCCGTATTTTAAACAACTGTACGCGACAATCCGTCACAGGCATCATAGTCAATAAAAAATGCAACTTCCCTAGGTCGGAGTACAGAGAGTTACGAGTGTTGTTTCATAACTGGCTTGAATACGGAATCGATTTTTCTGCCGAACGGTATTTAGAAACACATCAATCCCTATCGGAAATCATTTGCGACAGTCAAGGAAATCTGATTGAGAACAAGTTTATTCAGCATGTACGCGGTCGCCTCGACTACTACACTATGATTACGGCACCCAACACAAAGCCATCGGGTCCATTAATTAAACTGTGGACACTATATTGGCAAGCGACCCATGAGCAAACACCTTACATCTCACCAGAATGCGCCATCTTCAAAACTGAATGCGCATATGATTATGGAGCCGATGACGTCTTCGCCGGAGACGGAACAGGATTCAAGCTTGATAACGGAATCGCTTTTACGTGCCGACACTGCTTATGCACTGGCTGTTTATGCAAGTACCCCGATGATGCATCGGTCGAAATCTCGTTTAACAGCCGAAAAATTGACCTCAATCTATCAGAGTTCGCATTTTCCAAACATCTTGACGCTGCTTCAACCAGAAATCCTCAATTGGCTATACTTGCTGGACTTCAATTCAATTTGAGCTATCAGCCGCAAATCGGCGAAACGATAACTGCGATTGGGTTCGCAGAAGGAAAGGACAGCTTACGCAAAATCGATGCAGTTGTTGCCGAAAAAATCAAACCCAGCCAGTATCGCGTCAACAGAGCTTTTATTCACGGCATGAGTGGCGGTCCTGTAATCAATTCAAAAAATGAGGTTATCGGAATCGTAGTCGAAGGGAGCGCCCCCTTCGACTACGCCCACGATGGAGAGTTCATCGCCATTAGCGCAGTCTTCCAAGACGGAGACATACAAAGCCTCTAAGCCTTGCTATCCCTCGCGACCCCACCAAAAAGGCAGTCGCGATGTGCGTAGATGCTTTCGCCAGGGTTGAATCCAACCACATCGCTGAGTACGTTTTGCGCACATCGATGAGCGGCATGCCGGCCACCGCAATCCGCTTACTTAATCATTGCTGACAGGTATTCGACCAAGGAGGCAAAAAGGATGGTCAGTATGTCGCAAGCGTATTCTATACGCCAACCGAGGAAGCAGGGCGATTCGGTCACCGAGATCGCCCGTGAGGTCGAGGCATCGCGCAGCACGGTGCGCGACCACCTGGTGAAGGATGGTCCCACACGCCCCAAGCATCCTGTGTGTAGTCAAATAAGCGTCGACACTTTCGGCAGCAGGTTTTCGACGCAAAACGCAAAGACATGCCGACCGCCTTCGAAGGTGCCTAATCTGATAGATGCTTCGGTTTCTACTCAGAAAGGCAGGAAAGGCAATGATCAACATGTCCACCGTCAATTCTATACGCCAGCAGCGCCGCGACGGGTTCAGCATCTCGGATATCGCCAAGATGAACGGCGTGTCGCGCGACACCGTCTATAAGTACCTCGCCCAAGACGACTTCTCCCCGAGGCCGCCCGCGAGGAGGAGCGCCCCGAGCAAGCTCGACCCGTACAAGCCCGTCATCCGCCAGAGCTCGAGGACGACGCCCGGAACTGGCGCAAACAGCCCTTCAATGAGTTGCGGTGAAATAGTGTCTGTTTTTTCTGCTAGATAGCATATTCAGTCCCTAATTCACCGCAACTTGTTGGTGGTGGCTTACTGGTAGCGTAGGCACTCCACCGGGTCGAGCTTTGCCGCGCGTCGAGCGGGGTAGAAGCCAAAGATTACGCCGATGCCGACGGAGACGGCGAAGGCCAGCAGCACCGTGGCGATTGAAAAACTCGGGGTGATTTGCCCGCTGGCACCGAGCTCGCCAAGAATCCCGGATCCGGAGGCAAACATCGCGAGGCCCCAGGCCAGCAGATAGCCTATCAGGACACCCAGCAGGCCACCGGTGACGCACAGCGCCGAGGACTCGGCCAAAAACTGTGCGGTGATATCGCGACGACTGGCGCCCAGAGCGCGACGGATGCCGATCTCGCGGATGCGCTCAGTCACGTTGGTGAGCATCATGTTCATAATACCGATACCGCCGACAAGCAGCGAGATACTGGCGACAGCACCCATGATGAGCGAGAAGGCGCCCATAAAGGAATTGAGGGAGTCGATAGCGCTTTTCATGGAGGTCGCCGATACACTGTCGTACTCATCATCCTCCGCGATACCCTTCATCGCGCGCACCTTGGACTCGATGGTCTTGCAGAGCTCATCCATGTCCGTGCCCTCGGCGGCAAGTGCCGTCACGCTGGGGAATGAAGGATTCTCGTCGCCAAATAGGCCGGAGATGGTTTCGCGTGGCATATACAAAGTGAGCGAGCCCATGGAGTCGCCGCCGCCATCAATCACGCCTACAATCTGCACCTCGCCGTTGGACACTTTGATGGTTTTTCCCAGCGCATCCTGTTCGTTGCCGTAAAGCTGATCGGCGCCGCCGCGGCTGATGAGCGCCACGCGCGAGCCTGCCTTTGACTCGACATCGGTGTAGGTGCGCCCCGCAACGAGCTTACTGGCACCCACGGCGTCGAGCATGTCGCTATCGACACCCTGTGCCATGACGGTATAGCTTTTATCGCCGGTCTTGTACTCGGTATACGCGCTTTTGACAATGCCGATCTGTTCTATCTGCGGCACCAGTTTTTTAAGCTTCTGGACGTCAGAATCAGAGAGTTCTTGGGACGAATAGATCTGAACCATGCGAGCTGCGTTGAGGCCAAGGTTGTTGACCAAGCTGTTTTGGATGCCGCCGATGAGCGAAGTCATGGCAATGACCGAGGCGATGCCGATGACAATGCCCAGGATGGTGAGCAGGCTGCGCCCCTTGTTGGCCTCGAGCGAGTGAAGGGCTTCCTGGATAAGATCGCGGGCGCTCATGCCATCACTCCTTTCGGCGGGTTGGCGGAGGCGGAAATCATGGGCAGGTTATCTACGGCGCTGCGTAGGGTCCGCGGTGCATGCGGAATATACGCGCCGTCGTGATTGCGACCGTCGCGGATGGTCACGGCACGGTCGGCCTCGGCGGCGATGCCGGGGTCGTGTGTGATAAGCACGATGGTTTTGCCGCGCTCCTGGAGCTTGTGGAAGGTTTCCATGACGAGCGCTCCCGTGGCGGAGTCCAGGTTGCCCGTCGGCTCGTCGGCCAAAATGATGGGTGGATCGTTGACAAGGGCGCGCGCGATGGCGACGCGCTGCATCTGGCCGCCCGAGAGCTCGGATATGCGGTGGTCCCAGTGGTCGACGGGCAGCGTGACGGCCTGCAGCGCGTGTACGGCGCGCATCTCGCGCTGGCTGCGCGGCACATTGGTGTAGGACAGCGGCAGCATGACGTTTTCGATCACCGTCAGGCGCGGCAGCAGATTAAAGCTCTGAAAGACAAAGCCGATGCTCAGCGCTCGCACCTCGGTGAGCTCGTCATCGTCGAGCTCGGCGACGTTGAGCCCTTGCAGGAAGTAATCGCCCGCCGTCGGTTTGTCCAGGCAGCCCAGGATGTTCATGAGCGTCGACTTGCCCGAGCCCGAGGGGCCGGTGATGGCGACGAACTCACCGGGGTTCACCGCCAGGCTCACGTTATGCAGGATGTGGGCGCAACCGGCCTCGCTCTCAAAGATGCGGTGCACGTTGCGGATGTCGATGACGGGACGCATTACTTGCCCTCGTCGGCAGGCATGTTGTCGCCGCCGTCTGCCGTCATGCCTGTGCCGGTATCCGTCACGATGGTGTCGCCGTCGCGTAGCTTGGTAACCGGGACGTCTGGGTTGGTCTCGTTGCCCTGGTCGTCGCGCTTGACCTGGGTCTTGCCGACTACAGCCTCGTTGTCGTTTTGCGTCACGACGGTCACCTTCACGCGGCGCGTCTTCTTGCCTTCCGAATCGGTGGCCAGATTGACGTAATAGTGCTCGCCATCTTCGGTCATCAGCGCCATGGTCGGCACCATCACCACGTTGTCGAGCTGCTCGGTCACTACCGAGACCTCGGCAGTCATACCCGGCTTAAGGTGACCGTCGGGTGCTTCGATGAGGATATCGACGTTAAAGGTCACACTGCCGCCGCTCCCGGAGGCGGAGTCGGAGTTTGCCACCGAGGCGATAGCCGTGACGGTGCCCTGGCTCACGATGTCGGGAAACGCGGGATAGGTCACGTTGGCGCTTTGGCCCACGGCGATCTTGGCGATGTCCTTTTCGCCCACCTGAACCGTTACCTTCATCTTGGAGAGGTCGGCGATTTGCATGCACTGCTTGCCGCCGCTCGTGTCGCCTTCGCCCATGACCATGCCTCCGGTCACGGTGACGCCCACTTTGGCGTTGAGCTCGACGATGCTGCCCGAGCTGGGGGCTTTTACGGTGCGCTCGGCAGCTTTTGCTGTTGCCTGCTCGAGCGTTGCCTGGGCCGAGGCGAGGTTGCGCTGGGCGGTCGAGACGGCATTTGCGTTGGCGTTTGCGTCCGATGGGCCGGTCGATCCGTCACTGTCCGTTGTCGGTGCGGCCTGTGCGGCCGCGAGTGCCACCTTTGCATTGTTCAGGTCTTCCTGGGCGGCCGCGACCGCGCGCTGCGCCTCGGAAACAGCGCTATCGAGCGCGTCGTTCTTAATGGTCATGAGCACGTCGCCCTCGTTGACGCTCTGTCCGGCCTGCACGTTGATCTGCGCCACCGTACCATCGACGGAAGGGGAGACGACCGAGGCTGAAATAGGCTTGAGCTGTCCCTTGGCTTCGACTGTGGTGGTAAACGTGCCTTCGGTGACCATGTCGGTCACCGGTCCGTTGGTGCCTGCGGGTTGCGCGTTGATGACCAGCGTTGCGATGATGGCAATGAGCGCGATGGCAACAACAACACCGACGGCGATACCGCGTCGGATGAGCTTTTTGCGTCGACGTTCGGCACGTTTTGCCTTGAGCTTGGCATATGCCTCTTCATCGGAAATATCGGCCGTATCGTTCGTGCGTCCGTTCTGCTTGTCGGCATGTACGTCTGTAATCAGAGGAATCGTTTCGGTGGCACCTTCGGGCGTGTGCTCGGTATCATCCGGGCCCGGGGCGATCGTGGGGACATTCGGCATAGCGTCTCCTTTATAGATAGAACCTCGATAAGTATATTCGCCCATCGTTTGGGGTGGGCGCATAGGACGGTTTCTTTCGGAACTGTTAGATTGTTTGCATCGGTTCCACGTTGTATTAATGCGCGCGTTGCACTACGAGTGGACAACCACGCACAGACCGACTTTGATGCAATCGTGCAGCGCCTTGGCGTCGGCTAGGCGCAGGTTAATACATCCGTGGCTACCGCACCACTTGTAGGAGTTGGGGTCGTCGAAACTCTTGTCGTTTTGCCACGTTGCATCGTGGAAACCGACCATGTTTCCCTCAAACGGCATCCAATAGCTGACCGGGCTCTCGTATTTGGGCTTGCCGGTCTCGGGGTCCTTGGCACCGATGAGCTTGCTGGCGCCATTGTTGCTGTTGATCTGCCAAACGCCTTCGGGGGTGGCGTCCTCTCCCGGCTTGCCGGAGATAAAGTTGGCCTCCCACACGATATTGCCGCTCTCGTCGTAGTAGCGCGCGTGCTGCTCGGACAGATCGACATCGACGTATGCCTTCCAGTCGGGCTCTCCCTTTGCAGTAAAGGTGTCGGCCTTCTGGGAGTACTTGATCTCGATTTCGCCGGTCTGCTTGTTGTTAATGGCGTCTTCGACCTGCTTGGCGAGCGAGGTACTGTCGATGGACCAACCAAAGTCGCCGCCTTCGACGGCGCACTGCTTGCCATCGGCGCGCGTCCACCAGCGAGTGGAGCCCACGGTATTAAAGCCGTTGGCAAGCTCGGCTGCCCAGCTGCTGATCTGCGACGTATCGAGCGTGGGGTTGGCCGGATCAGCAAAGCTGATCCACTGCAACACGGAGCTGCCATCAACCTTGCCGGCATCCTCGCCGTTGAGCTTGAGGGTCACGTTGACGCCCAAGAAGTTGTTGGCGGCATCGCATGCGGCCTGAATCTGATCATCGGTCAGCGTTCCATTGAGCGGCTCATAGGCATCGTTGCCGAGCTTGGAAAGATCTACGGTCTCGGCCAGCGAGGCAAGCTCGAGCTCGGCATACTTAATGACATGCTCGCGGTTGAGTTTTTCGTTGGAGCGCGCCTTCTCGACGGTAAACTTGCCGGCCTGCTCGTCATAGGAGCTATTGGCCTCGAACGCGCCCGAACGGCCCTCGTTAAACTTGTCGATGGCGGCGCCCAGATCCTTCTCAAACTGCTTTTGGTCAAAGGTGTCGGAGAGCATGGACAGGTCGACGTCTTGATCAAGATCGACTTCGTTGGAGCTAGCGGTTGTTTTGGTCTTGCCGCTTAAGGATTCTACAAGGCGAACCGGCCATACAATGGCTTCGTTGCGGCTGATAATCTCTTTTGCGGCAGCTTCGCCGTCGACAATGGGCTCATCGGACTCGGGCTGATAGGTCCAGCTAAAGTCATCGCCTGTCACGGTGAGCTTATAGTGCTTCCAAGCCGAGTTGACCTTGGTGGCGGCAGACGAAGCGTTGGAGAACGAGACATCGACGCCGGCGATAGTGGTGTTGGGATAGGCTACCTGCGAAAACGCTACGACGCCTACGATATAGACAATGACGATAAGACCCAGAACGACAAAGAGCGTCGTCTTTTTGCCCGACTTATTGTTTTCGGCGGGTTTGCGTGCGGGGCCGCGATCGCCTCGAGCGTGCGTGGGGGGCTGCTTGGGCGCATTGCCATTTGCCTGGCGCTGCTGATGCTGCTTGTTCGGACGTTGGGAAACGTTTGCCGCACCTCGCTGCTGACCGCGGCTCGGCGCGATAGGACGCGGCGACTGAACGCCGCCTGTGTGCCTGCTCGGCTGCTGCGGATCGGGAATCAGTTGAGTTCGATCGTTTTGCGACATCGTATGCATATCCTTCGAATTTCGCCTTGCGGCTCATCGTGTTTTTACTGGGCTTGCATTATAGCGATTACCCAGTTGTTTGTGGTATGGAAACGGTGGCATTCAAAAGAGGTGGGACATTTGTCCCACCTTCGAGTCTTTCTTTGTCGCTATCCGCACACACCGCATTTTGCACAGGCCGAAAGTGCGGCCGGAGCCTGCGCGATGCCACCCTTTGCCGTCTCGCGCAGCGTGGCCGGCAACGCGTGGCCCACGGAGAGCATGACGTGCGCCATCTGGTCAAACGGCACCAGGCTCTTGATACCGGCGAGGGCAAGCTGCGCCGAGCTAAATGCCGCGGCCACGCCGATGGCATTGCGGTTTTGGCACGGCACCTCCACGAGGCCACCGACGGGGTCACAAACGAGGCCCAGCAGGTTACTCAGCGCGATGGAACTGGCGTCGAGCGCCTGCTCGGGCGTGCCGCCGAGCATCTGCACCAGCGCGGCGGCTGCCATGGCGGCGGCGCTTCCCACCTCGGCCTGGCAGCCGCCTTCGG
>OGYY01002585.1_pt1 | contig 12999 bp, 10 predicted proteins | sample 1576671 | NCBI WGS metagenome assembly OGYY01 (sample SAMEA3541593, study PRJEB24748) | human gut metagenome | biome: human gut; feature: human-associated habitat; material: faeces | place: China | collected 2012 | reverse complement strand
AGGTCATGATATGCTCAATCTGGCAGGCAACCTGATCGCGTTTGCGCCGATGGGCGTATTTCTGCCCGCACTGTTCCGCTGGCAGAGAAGCATTTTCTTCTTCACGGCGTCGCTCACGCTGAGCATCACGGCGGTGGAGGTGCTGCAGGTGTACACCGGAACGGGCTCGTGCGATGTGGATGATCTTATCCTCAATCTTGCGGGTGCGCTGCTTGTTTTTATCGTGTGCAGAGTGACACCGCTTTGGCACCGGATTTGCAGCGTTAATCCAAGACCGAAGAAATGATGAAATGACAACCGACTGCAAACGCAGTCGGTTTTTCATTGACAAACCCTGTCTGCCGTTATAAACTTTAACTGAATAAAAAACAAAAGACAGGGGGAACCCATTCATGTTTGATACCGTACTCATCGCCGGTCTGGGCCTGATGGGCGGCTCGATGGCAAAAACCATCAAGGCGCGCACGCTCAGCCGCGTTTTAGGCTGGAACCGCACGCGCGCGACCGCAGAGCAGGCACTGGCTGACGGCTCGATTGACGCGATTGCGACCGAAGCGCTGTACAAGGAGGCTGACCTTGTTATCATTGGCCTGTACCCGCAGGCAACGGTAGACTGGCTGCTTGAGAACATGCCGAAGATGAAAAAGGGCTGCGTGATCGTGGATATGGTCGGCGTCAAGCAGTTTATGGTCGATCATCTGGAACAGGCCGCGCTTGACGCCGGTGTGCACTACGTCGGCGGTCACCCGATGGCGGGCCGTGAGTTCTCCGGTCTGGATTATTCGCTGCCGACCCTGTTTGACGGTGCGAGCATGATCTTTGTGCCGACCAAGAGCAGCACCGAGCGTGTGCTGGAACAGCTGGAGGCGTACTTCATGTCGCTCGGCTTTGGCCAGACCGTGCGCTGTACCGCGCAGCAGCACGATCACATGATCGCATTTACCTCGCAGCTGGCGCATGTGGCGTCCAACGCCTACATCAAGAGCCCCACAGCGAAAAAGCACAAGGGCTTTTCCGCCGGCAGCTACAAGGATATGACGCGCGTTGCCTGGCTCGCGCCGCACATGTGGGCGGAGCTCTTCATGGAAAACAAGGAATTCCTGCTCAAGGAGATCGACTGCTACATCGAGCACCTGAGCGAATACAAGACCGCCATGGAAAATGACGACGAAGAGACCCTTATCCGACTTCTGGACGAGGGCAAGAAGAGAAAGGAAGAGGTGGACGGCTGATGCGAAGCATCCATATCAAGGCCTCGCGCGAATACGACGTGCTGGTCGAGCGCGGCTTACTCGACCGCGCGGGCGAGCTCCTCCGGGAGGTCAGCGCCCCCGGCATGGCCGCCATCGTGTCGGACGACACGGTCTACGCGCTCTACGGCGAGCGCACGGTCAAGGCCCTTGAAAAGGCGGGCTACCGTGTGCACTCTTTCACATTCCCCGCGGGCGAGGGGAGCAAGAACCTCTCGACCTACGCCGATGTGCTGCACTTCCTCGGTGAGCACCGCTTCAGCCGCAGCGACGTGGTCGTTGCGCTCGGCGGCGGCGTGGTGGGCGACCTCGCGGGCTTTGCCGCGGCGACGTATCAGCGCGGCATGGGCTTTGCCCAGATCCCGACGACGCTGCTGGCCGCGGTCGATTCGTCCGTCGGCGGCAAGACCGCCGTCGACCTGCCCACGGGCAAGAATCAGGCGGGCAGCTTCTATCAGCCCTGCATCGTGATCTGCGATCCCAACACGCTCGAAACGCTGCCCGAGGAGCAGTACCGCTGCGGCTGCGCCGAGATCATCAAGTATTCGATGCTCAGCAATGCAGCGTTCTTTGAAGAACTCTACAAAACGCCCGTGCGTGAGCAGTACGAGCACGTCATCGAGGTCTGCGTGCAGATGAAGCGCGACATCGTCGGCGCGGACGAGTACGACCTCGGCCGCCGCCGCACGCTGAACTTGGGCCACACGTTTGGTCACGCGGTGGAGCAGTGCAGCGATTTTTCTCTTCTGCACGGCGAGGCGGTCGCCATCGGCATGGCGACGGTCACGCGCGCGGCAGTCAAGCGCGGCATTTGCGGCGAAGAGACGCTGGCGCGCCTGCTCGACATTCTGCACCGCTATGGTCTGCCGACCGAGACGGGCTACGAACTCGACAAGCTCTATGAGGCCGAGCTCGTCGACAAGAAGATTTCCGGCGGCAAGATGCACCTCATCGTGCCGGAAAAGATCGGTCAGGTGCGCATGGAGACGATCCCCGTCGAAGCCCTGCGCGACTGGATGCAGGACGGTGGCATCCGATGAAACGAACCATCATACCCGGCGCGCGCACGGGACGTGTGCGCATCCCGGCATCCAAATCGCAGGCGCACCGGCTGCTGATCTGCGCGGCGCTCGGCGAGGAGAAGACCGAGGTCGTCTGCGACGGCATTTCCGCCGATATCGCGGCCACGGCGAAGTGCCTGAGCGCGCTCGGCGCGAAAATTGAAGAAATGGAGACGGGCTTTCTCGTCTCTCCAATCAAAAAAGTGCCCGAGGGGCGCTGCGACCTCTACTGCGGCGAGAGCGGGTCGACGCTGCGCTTCCTGCTGCCCATCGTCGGCGCGCTCGGCGCACAGGCGGTATTCCACCGCGAGGGGCGGCTGCCCCAGCGCCCGCTCGCCCCGCTGGATAGCGTTTTAAAAGAGCATGGCATGACGCTCCGCGAGGACGGCGACCTGCTGTATTGCAGTGGACAGCTGATCGGGGGAAACTATACGATCGCAGGCAATGTGTCCTCTCAATATATTTCGGGCCTTCTCATGGCGCTGCCGCTGCTGATCAGAGACAGTCTTCTTATGGTGTCCGGCCCGCTGGAATCCGCGGCTTACGTCGCCATGACGGAGGATGCACTTCAGCTTTCCAAGCTGACCATCCCCAAAATGGGAGCGATGTGGGCGATTCCCGGTCAGCAGAGATGTCATCTGCCGAAGCGCACGGTCGTCGAGGGCGACTGGTCGAACACGGCGTTCTTCCTCTGCATGGGTGCGCTGTCGAAAGAGGGCGTGACCGTCGAGGGGCTGAATTTGCAGTCCTCGCAGGGTGACCGCGGCGTGCTGGACGTTTTGCGCCGGTTCGGCGCGGAAGTCACGGAGCACGGCGACGCCGTGACGGTCAGGCGCGGTGCGCTGCATGGCGTGATGATCGATGCCGCGCCCATCCCCGACCTCATCCCCGTGCTGAGTGTCGTTGCGTCGGTCGCAGAGGGGGAGACGCGAGTCGAAAACGCCTACCGGCTGCGGCTCAAGGAGTCTGACCGCCTCAAGAGCACGGCAGATCTCCTGCGCGCGCTCGGCGGACGAGTTGAAGAACAGAAAGACGGCCTTGTCATCACGGGCGTGCCCGCGTTGCACGGCGGCGCGGTCGAAACGCAGAACGACCATCGCCTCGCGATGTCTGCCGCCACGGCGGCCTGCGCCGCGACGGGCGAGATCACAGTCGACAACGACGGCTGCGTGGCAAAGTCCTATCCCCGCTTTTGGGAGGACTTTGGCAGCTTGAAAGGAGAAGGTTTATGAGCAGCACCTACGGCGAAAATCTGCATTTGACCATCTTCGGCCAGTCGCATTCCCCTGCCATCGGCGTGACGGTCGGGGGCATCCCCGCGGGCGAGAAAGTTGATCTGGACGAACTCCAGCGCTTTCTGAATCGCCGCGCGCCGGGCAAAAACGTCTGGTCGACGCCGCGCAAGGAGGCCGACGCGCCGGAGATCCTCTCCGGCCTTGTGAACGGCTATACCTGCGGCGCGCCGCTCACGGCCATCATCCGCAATACGAACACCCGCTCGCAGGATTACGCGAATCTTGCTGTCACGCCGCGCCCCGGTCACGCGGACTACACCGCCGAGGTCAAATACGGCGGCTATCAGGACCGCGCGGGCGGCGGACACTTTTCCGGCCGCTTGACCGCACCGTTGTGCATCGCGGGCGGCATCTGCCTGCAAATTCTCGCGCGCGAAGGAATCACGGTCGTGAGCCGCATCGCCTCCATTGCGGGCATTACTGACGAAGGTGAGCTGACAGGCTCGCTTGCTGGCAAGGAGTTCCCCGTCGTCAGCGATGCGCGCGGCGAGGAGATGCGCGAAGCCATCGCACAGGCGCGCGAGGCTGGTGACAGCGTCGGCGGCGTCATCGAATGCGCGGTTTTCGGCGCGCCCGCGGGCCTTGGCGATCCGATGTTCGGCGGCATGGAAAATCGCATCGCCTCGGCGGTTTTCGGCATTCCGGCGGTCAAGGGCGTTGAGTTCGGCGCGGGCTTTGGCGTGGCGAGCCTTCGCGGCAGCGAGGATAACGACGCCTTTACGGTCGAAAACGGCAAGATCATCACTGAGACGAACCATTGCGGCGGCATTCTTGGCGGTATCTCGAACGGCATGCCCATCGTGTTCCGCGCGGCGTTCAAGCCGACGCCATCCATTGCGCGCGAGCAGCAGAGCGTCAATTTGCAGACGATGGTGCCGGAGAAGATGGCCGTCACGGGCCGCCACGACCCGTGCATCGTGCCGCGCGCCGTGCCCTGTGTGGAGGCGGCGGCCGCCATCGCGGTCTATGATGCGTATCTATCGCGCAAAAGGGAAATGAGGTAAGGGAACATGGACTTAAACGACTATCGAAAAGAGATCGACAGCATCGACGATCAGCTCATCGCGCTCTTTGCCCAGCGCATGGAGACCGCTGAAAAGATCGCGGCATACAAGAAGGCCAACGGCCTGCGCGTGCTCGATGCGCGCCGCGAGAAGGAGAAAATGCGCGAGATTCTGGACAAAACGCCGGACGACCTGCGCGAATACGTCTCCTCGCTCTACTCCCTCATTTTCGAGCTGAGCCGCAGCCGCCAGAGTTGTCTTCTCGGCACGAAGGGTGATCTGCCCGCGAAAATTGCCGAGGCCATCGAAAAGACGCCGCAGCTCTTTCCCGAGGACGCCGCCGTCGCCTGTCAGGGCGTGGAGGGCGCGTATTCCGAGCAGGCGTGTGAGCGGCTGTTCAAGCGCCCGAGCACGTTCTTTTTCAGTTCCTTCGAGGCGGTGTTCTCCGCCATTGAAAAGGGCCTCTGCCGCTACGGCGTGCTGCCGCTGGAAAACAGCACGGCGGGCAGCGTGAACGCGGTCTACGACTTGATGACGCAGCACAACTTCCGCATCGTGCGCTCGGTGCGCATCAAGGTTGACCATAATCTTCTCGCCAATCCCGGTGCGAAGCTCGAAAACATCCGTGAGATCTACTCACATGAACAGGCCATCAGCCAGTGCGCACACTTTTTACAGGGGCTTCCCAATGTGAAGGTCATCCGCTGCGAAAATACCGCGGTGGCGGCGCGCATGGTGGCCGAGTCCGGCCGCGACGATGTGGCGGCGCTGTCGTCCCGCGCATGCAGAGAGCTCTACGGCCTTGACTGCCTCGCCGCCTCTGTGCAGGATCAGGGCAATAACTTCACGCGCTTCATCTGCATTGCGAAAAACCTCGAAATTTACCCCGGTGCAGACCGCACGAGCCTGATGATGGTGCTGCCGCACCACCCCGGTTCGCTCTACAAGGTGCTCTCGCGTTTCAACGCGCTTGGCGTCAACATGAACAAGCTCGAGAGCCGCCCGATGCCGGACCGCAATTTCGAGTTCATGTTTTACTTCGACCTTGAAACCTCGGTCTATGCCCCGCAGTTCACCCAGCTCATGGGCGAGCTGCCCGAGCTGTGCGAGGAGTTCACGTATCTTGGCTCTTACAGTGAGGTGGTTTGAATGAAGCGCTGTGGATTACTCGGTGAAAAGCTCGGCCACAGCTATTCGCCCGCTATCCACGCGGAGCTGGCGGACTATGAATACCGGCTCTATGAGGTCGCGCCCGAAAAGCTCGGCGAATTTCTGACGGGCGGCGGCTTTGACGGCATGAACGTCACCATTCCCTATAAAAAGGCCGTCATCCCGTACTGCGCAGAGCTTTCACCCATTGCGCAAAAACTCCAGAGTGTGAACGTGCTGGTCAGGCGCGAGGACGGCACGCTGTACGGCGACAACGCCGATGCCTACGGCTTTGCCGGTATGGTCAGGGCGAGCGGCATTCAGATCGATGGCAAAAAGACGCTCGTGCTCGGCTCCGGCGGCGCCTCCTCGACGGTCTGTGCCGTGCTCGAGGAGATGGGCGCGCGCAGCGTGACCATCATCTCCCGCAAGGGGGAGGACAACTACAACAATCTGGATCGTCACGCGGACGCGGAGGTCATCGTGAACACCACGCCCGTCGGCATGTACCCGAATTGCGGCGTGTCGCCCGTCGACCTGTCGCTCTTCCCGAAGCTCGAGGGTGTGCTCGATATCGTCTACAACCCCGCGCGTACAGCGTTTGTCTTGCAGGCGGAAAAGCTCGGCATTCCTTATATGAGCGGGCTCTACATGCTCGTCGCGCAGGCCAAGCGCACGGCGGAGGTCTTTGAAAACAGGGACATCCCCGACAGCGAGACCGAGCGCATCTGGAAAAAGCTGAGCCTTGAGATGCAGAACATCGTGCTCGTCGGCATGCCCGGCAGCGGCAAGAGCACCGTGGCCGCGCGCCTTGCTGAGAAGCTTGACCGCGTCGCGCTTGACAGCGACGCCGAGATCGAAGAGAAAAACGGTATGAGCTGTGCCCAGCTCATCGAAAAGCACGGCGAGGCGGAATTCCGAGAGCTCGAGAGCGAGGCCATTGCCGCGCTCGGCAAGCGCTCGGGAGCGGTCATCGCTACGGGCGGCGGCTGCGTGACGAGAGAGGAAAACTACGATCTTCTGCACCAGAACGGCATCATTTTCTGGTTGAAGCGTGATATCGACCAGCTGCCGCGCGAGGGGAGGCCTCTTTCGGCGGGCGACCTTGCGGCGATGTACGACAGGCGCAAGGCCTGCTACGAAAGATTTGCCGACCACATTGTCGACAACAACGGCACGGTCGATGAGACTGTGCAGGCAATTTTGGATTGTCTGAAATAAAGGACAAAAACATCCCGCCGCAAATTGCGGCGGGATGTTTTTGCGCGATGGCGGCAGCTACGGCAGGGGATGGCGAGATCGCTGCGCAAGCGCTTCGTCATAGCATCTCGCGCAGCGCCGCCAGTCGATCACCTGCACACGCAGGGCGAGGGACTCCTCGCTGCACGGCACCACCGGCGCGGTCAGGTCGAGCAGCACCGCGCCGAACGCGATGTCGGGGTCCTTCGTGCCGGTGAGCCGGAGTGAGCCGTCCGCCATCAGCGAGAGCAGGACGCGACCGCCGCAGCCGCGGCGCAGCGCATGTGTGAGCACGCGCTCAAAGTCCTCCCGCTCGCCGAAATCGCGCAAAATCGCGGCCTCAAATGTATTCAAAACAGACCACCTCGCCACAAGGTATGCAAAAAGTCCATCAGACAGCACAAAAAAGCGGAAAGTCCTGCGACTTTCCGCTTTTCATTTCAATTTGGACTAACTTAGATGTGGACGACCTTCAGCTCGCTCGCCTCGAAGAGACCGAGGCGCTTGCCGACGTTGACATATACCTGCGGGTCGCCGCTCGTGCAGATGACGAATTTACCCTTTTTCTGCGGGTTGAGCGCGTTCTGCTCGGTGAGGTATGCCTTGACGGCGTTTGCCTGCTCGAGCGCGGGGTTGATGAGGTGCATTTCGGGATAGCACTCGTGGAAGTTCTCTTCCACGATGGGATAGTGCGTGCAGCCGAGGATCAGGTTTTCGACCTTTTCGCGCGCGAGAATGTTGTCGACCTGCGTACGGATCTCGGTGTTAATGTCGTGCTGGTTGAAGTCGCCGCGGTCAACGAGTGCCGCGAGCAGGGGAGAGCCCTTGCCGACGACCTTGCACTCGGGATCACCCTCATGGATGAGCTCGGCGTACTTGCCGGAGGCAACAGTGAACTCCGTCGCGATGAGGCCGACGCTCTTGAGATGCTCGCGCAGGACGTATTTGGCAGCTTCTTCCACGATGCTGACGATCTTGTAGTCGAAGCAGGGGCGCAGGCGGTCGGCCATGGTGGAGATGGTGTTGCAGGCGATGGCAGTGCACTTGACACCGTTGTCGCCGAGGAACTGGAGCATGTGGCTGCTCAACTCGAAGATCTGGTCAGAGGTCTTGTTGCCGTAGGGGCAGTTGGCACTGTCGCCAAAATAGATGATATCTTCGCCGGGGAGAATGCGCTGTAATTCGCGCACGACGGTGAGACCGCCGATGCCGCTGTCCATCACGCCGATGGGGTTGCCTGCGTTCAACATGGTTGAAAGCCTCCTTTTTTTGTCTATAAATATTGTACCACGCGCACACAAAAATGCAAGGGACAAATCATTTTTGCTGTTTGTAACAAATCTTGGGAAAAGGATTGCAATTTTGCCCTCACCTGATAAAATAGTATTTGGTGTGAGTTGGGTATTTTACAGCCCGAAACCTGCGCCGCGCGGCGGCATAATACAGAAGAAGAGGTTTGAAACGCTTATGACGATTTTCAACTTGATCACCCTCTTTGGCGGTCTGGCGCTGTTCCTGTACGGCATGCGCCTGATGGGCGACGGACTGAAAAAAGGCTCATCCGATGCCTTCAAGCGCGCGATGGAAAAGGTGACGAACAATCCGCTCGTCGGCTTTCTGCTGGGCCTTGTGGTCACGGCGGTCATCCAGAGCTCTACGGCGACGATCGTGCTGACGTCGGGCCTTGTCGGCGCGGGCGTGATGTCGCTGCACCAGTCGATCGGCGTCATTCTGGGCGCGAATGTTGGTACGACGATCACGGGCCAGATCATTCGCCTTCTCGACGTGAACGCATCGGAGACATCGCTGCTCAATTTCTTCAAGCCCTCGACGCTCGCGCCCCTTGCGGCGATTATCGGCATCCTTTTTCTAATGGCGGTCAAGACCCGCCAGTCCGATACCATCGGCTCGATCGCGATGGGCTTCGGCATCCTCTTCACCGGCCTTCTCAGCATGACCGCGGCGGTGAGCCCGCTGTCGGAATCTGAGACGTTTGCCAACATGTTCTACCAGCTCTCCGGTAAGCCGGTGCTCGGATTCCTGCTCGGCGCGGGCGTTGCGTTCCTGCTGCAGAGTTCGTCGGCGACCATCGGTATTTTGCAGGCCATTGCCACGACCGGTGCGCTGACGTTCTCGTCCGTTTACGCCATCATCATCGGCGTCAACATCGGCGACTGTGTGACGACGGCCATCGTCTGCTCCATCGGCTCGAAGGCCGATGCCAAGCGCACGGGCGCGATCCATATCCTCTTCAACATCGCCGGTTCGATCCTCGTGATCGTGGGGCTGATGCTGCTGCACTCGTTCGGTGTGCTCGATGCCCTGTGGGACGAGGCGCTTTCCTCCGGCGGCATCGCGAATGTGCACACGGTGTTCCGTCTTGCTTCGGCCATCGTGCTGCTGCCGGTGTGCGGCCAGTTTGAAAAGCTCTCGCGCAAGCTCGTCAAGGACGATGTGCGCCTTGGCGAAAATGTCGACCACGAGCTTTCGCTGCTCGATGAAAAGTTCTTCACCTCTCCCGCCATCGCGCTCTCGGGCGCGGGTGAGGCCATCACCACCATGGCGCGCCTTGCGCGCACGGGCGTGATGAGCGCGATGGGCGTGCTCGAGCAATACGATGCCCACACGATCAAGGTCATCAACGAGAACGAGGAGCACATCGACAAGCTCGCCGACCATGTGGACAACTACCTCATCCGCCTGTCGCCGCACATGCCGAGCGGACACGGAAGCGACATGCTCAACTACTATATCCAGTGCTTCGGCGAGTTTGAGCGTATCGGCGACCACGCCGTGAACCTGACGGAAAATGCGCAGGAGTTCCTTGACCGCAGCGCGAGCCTGTCGCCCACGGCACATCAGGAGCTCATGGTGCTGCGCGAGGTGCTCGGCGAGATTTTAGATTACACCTACAAGGCCTTTGCCGCCACGGACTACGAGGCCGCGCGCCACATCGAGCCGGTCGAGGAGGTCGTGGACGACCTTGTCGCCACGCTGCGCGCCAATCACATCCGCCGCGTGCGCGACGGGCAGTGCACAGTGTACGCGGGCCTCACGTTTCTCGATATCCTCGTCAATGTGGAGCGCATCGCCGACCAGTGCTCGAATGTCGGCGTTTTCACGCTCTCGATGTTCGACGAGCACATCATGAACAACCACCACGACTATATTCAGGCGCTGCACCAGGGCAAAGACCCGGTTTTCAACCGCGCCTATCAGGAGACGCACGACAAGTATTTCGGCGAGCTCAAGCGCATCGAGCGCAGCAAGTGAGCCGCGCCAGATATGCGCGCCCCTGATTTAATGGAAAATAACGATCAATGCGACTTTTGTGCGCCGCGGCTTGCGTTTGCCGCGGCGCTTTGCTATAATGCAGTGCATAATAGCAGCGTGATTCTCTGCAAAGGAGCATGAAAATATGAAAGCGATTCTTGATGAAATGCTCGCGGCCCTTTCGCGCGGCGAGCGTGTGGTGCTGAGCAGCATTCTGGCGTCTTCGGGCTCTGTGCCGCGCGGCGCGGGCGCGAAGATGGCTGTCTTTGAAGATGACCGCGTGCTCGGCACGATTGGCGGTGGCGCAGTGGAGCGGCTGAGCATCCAGCGCGCGCAGGACGCGCTCAAAAACGGTGGCAGCAACGAGCTCAAATCCTACAACCTGCACCCGAGTGAAGTGGCCAGCACGGGCATGATCTGCGGCGGCGCGGTGACGGTCTACTTCCAGTTTTTCGCGCCCGAGCAGGCGGCGGATATCGCGGTGCTCAAGCGCTGGCGCGAAATGCTCGATAAAGACGTCGACCTCTGGCTGCTGCTGTCTCTTGACGGCGACGGCGTGAACGAGTTCCACGTCATCAGGCGCGAGGAGATCCCGCAGGACAAGGCGGACTATTTTTCTGCCAAGGCCGTGTGGAAGAACGGCATTTATGTCGAGCCGCTGTGCCACGCGGGCAGCGTGTATATCTTCGGCGGCGGCCATGTGGGCCGCGCGCTCGTGCCGGTGCTGGCGACGGTGGGGTTCCGCGTGGTGATGTACGACAACCGCGAGGAGCTTGCGAAGAAAGAAAACTATCCCATGGCGAGCGAGGTCATCTTCGGCAGCTTTTCCGATATTTTCGGCAAGGTGGCGCTCACGGCGAACGACTATGCCGTCGTGATGACGCCGGGCCATCAGGCGGACTATGAAATCCTCTCCCAGGTGCTGGGGAGCGATGCGACCTATATCGGCTGCATCGGCAGCCGCACAAAGGTCGCCAAGACGCGTGAGCGCCTCAAGTGTGACGGCTATACCGAAGAGGACATCGCGCGCGTCCACGCGCCCATCGGCCTTCCGATTCTGGCTGAGACGCCGGAGGAGATCGCCATCAGCATCGCGGCGGAGATGATCGAGCACCGCGCGCGCCTCGCCGGACAGCAGCACTGAGGGTGCGTATATGCAGATCGCACCGCTTTTGCACGTCGGCCGCGGCGTGACGGCCATCATCGGCGGCGGCGGAAAGACGACGCTGATGGAAACGCTCGCCGGGGAGCTTTCGAAAAAGGGTAAGGTCATTATCACGACCACAACGCACATCTGCCGTCCGAAGCAGTATGAAACGCTGCTGGATGCGGACGAGACCGCCGTTTCGGCGGCATTGGAGCGGTCGGGCATCGTCTGTGTTGCCTCGCAGGCGGAGAGCGGCAAGCTCTGCGCGCCGTGGATCTCAATGGGCACGCTGGCGCAGCTTGCGGATTTTGTGCTTGTCGAGGCGGACGGTGCCAAGCGCCTGCCGCTCAAGGCGCATGCTTCCCATGAGCCGGTGATCCCGGAGGAGGCGCAGCGTGTCATCATGGTCATCGGCATCGACGGCGTCGGCAAAACCATCCGCGAGACCTGCCACCGCAGCGCGCTCTACGCGCAGCTCGCGGGCGTGGATGAGGAGACGGTCGTCACGCCGCAGCTTGCCGCGCGCGTCGTCAACGCCGAGGGTTACGGCGACCGCGTTTATATCAACAAGGTGGAGTCTGCCGCCGATTATGAAGCGGCGCAGGCCATGGCAAATGAATTTTCCTGCCCGGTCATCGCGGGCAGTCTGCATCAGGGGGTATATGTATGCTTGCATTGATTCGCGGCGCAGGAGACATCGCGAGCGGCGCGGCCATGAGATTGTGGCGCTGCGGGATCGACGTGGTGATGACCGACCTCGCCCGCCCGACGGCCATCCGCCGCACGGTGGCGTTTTCCAATGCCATCGTCCACGGAGAGACAACGGTCGAGGGCCTGCGCGCCGTGCGCGCGGAGAATGCCGCGGAGGCGAAGAAGCTGCTGCGCGAGGGCTCGCTGCCTGTTTTGGCTGACCCTGAGTGCGCCTGCCGCGAGGAGCTCGCGCCGGACGCGCTCGTGGACGCGATTCTTGCCAAGCGCAATCTCGGCACGAAGATCGACGACGCGCCGATCGTCGTGGGCGTCGGCCCCGGCTTCACGGCGGGGGAGGACTGCCACGCGGTCGTCGAGACGATGCGCGGCCACACGCTCGGGCGCGTCATCTACTCCGGCAGCGCGCTGCCGAACACGAACATTCCCGGCCTCATCGGCGGCTTTGCGGGCGAGCGCGTGCTGCGCGCGCCGTGCGACGGCATTTTTACTGCCGTCCACCGCATCGGCGACACGGTCGAGGAGGGCGAGACCATCGGCTTTGTCGAGGGTCAGCCGATGAAGTGCACCATCAGCGGTGTGCTGCGCGGCGTGCTGGACGATGGCGTGCCCGTTAAGAAGGGAATGAAGTCCGGCGATGTCGACCCGCGCTGCAAGCCGGAATACTGCACGACGATCTCGGACAAGGCCCTCGCCGTCGGCGGGGGAGTGGTCGAAGCGGTGCTGTATTTGAGCGCCAAGGCGCAGGGAAGAAGATAAGGTCCCCACACCGTGTGGGGACGCGGGAAAGGAGGCCATTCTCTCACGTGAGAGAATGGCCCCCTTACACCCCCAAGAGAACGGCAGGGGCGTTTCGATCTCGCCCCTGCACCC
>OGYY01002574.1_pt1 | contig 13041 bp, 9 predicted proteins | sample 1576671 | NCBI WGS metagenome assembly OGYY01 (sample SAMEA3541593, study PRJEB24748) | human gut metagenome | biome: human gut; feature: human-associated habitat; material: faeces | place: China | collected 2012 | reverse complement strand
ATGGGCTTGTGTTGATGATGGCGGCGCTGATGACCGGGGCGATCCTCATCCCGCACGCCCTTGCTTGACTGCACAAATCCATATTTTTCAAGCTCTGCAACATGCTTACTATACGAATCTGCCAATAATATTTCTCCTTTAAGACTTTTGACACATATCTTTCTTTTCTGCGTTGCAATTGAAACAACCCTGTCAACATAGAATTTCTCTCCACCCAGTTCTATTACCTGCCTCATCTTTATCAGTTTATCAACTATCTTTACCATCATTCTTGTAAATTCACGGTCAAATCTGTCTTTAACTATATACCCAAGCGGTCTGAATCTGAATGCTTCATAAACCAGATTCTCATGAGATGTAACAAATATTATAATTGCGTCATTATTCATTAATACTATCTGTTCCGCAATATCAAATCCATTCTCATCGCCCAGTTCAAGGTCAAGAAATACCATATCATAAGCATTGTCTGAATAATTACTAATAATTGTCTGACCATCATTGTAGATATCCACCTGACAATCTTCTCCCTGAAAATACTGCTTAAATACATCTTTTATAGTCGTCCGTTCCTTCTCACAGAACTCTCTGTTGTCATCACATACTGCCACTTTCATTGCTGTCTGTTATCTCCTTATAGAAATCATTCTTGTAAAATGTAATCTTCACCCGTGTATATTCGCCCTTTACCGACTCAATGGTTATGGCATGTCCTAACTTGTCACACAGCTTCTTTACAATATAAAGTCCCATTCCTGTTGCCTTGGAGAACTCTCTTCCATTCTCCCCTGTAAATGATTTGTCAAAAACTCTCGGCAAATCAGACGCATTTATACCAATTCCATTATCCAGTATTTCAAGGACAACACATTTTTTATCCTCTGCTGCCGACATCTTTATATACGACTCTGCCTTTGTTTTATCCTTGTACTTTATGCTGTTGCTCACTATCTGGTTAAGCATGAATTCCATCCACTTTGCATCTGTAAGAACAATCCTGTCTGCATTGCTCACTTCAAATGTGATATCATTTTCAAGCAGATCATCCTTATTCTTTAATGCTACATTACTTATAATCTTAGACAGTCTGGCATCGTTAATTATATAGTCTTTTTCTGCATTTTCGCTTCTCACATAATAAAGAATCTGCTCAATATAGTTATTGATTCTGCGAATCTGCGTATTCATCCTGTCCGCAAATTCTTTATCACATTTATCCATGTTATTATGAAGCATGAGTGTAAGTGAGGCTATCGGAAGCTTTATCTCATGAATCCACATTTCAACATACTCTTTGAACTGCTCCATTCCCAGCCTGTATCGTTTAACATTCTCCGTCATCGACCTGTCTATGTCACTCACAGAATCATAGAAAATCTGCCCTTCATAGAAAGCCGGTCTGACAAGTGTCTCTGTAATAAGATATTTTTCTTCAAGTGCAGCTATGTTAGCCTCCAGTTCGTCATAGAACTTCTTTCTGTGGTAATAATCTGCCAGCACAACTGCAATATAGCATATTATCATTATACATATTTCTGCGATTATCAACTGGACAGACACCTTGAATGCCGCCATCATAAGTACGCTTATGATAAGCATTGCCACAAATATGCACATTGAACACAGTCTGTCTTTAATATATTTTCCTGTCTTCATACGAGAATATATCCCTGTCCCTTTCTTGTCTCAATAACATCTTCCAGACCAATATCTTTAAATCTGCCTCTTAATCTGCTTATATTCACAGTCAGTGCATTGTCATTAAACCCTTACCTTTTTCATCATGAACCTCCTCATTGTTCCACAGCTCAGTCATAAGCTCATCTCTTGAAACTATATGCTCCCTGTGTGATAACAGATACATGAATATTGTCATTTCATTTTTAGTAAGAGTTATCTCTTCATCCTTATACTTAATAACACCCTTGTGCGGAAGTATTTCCATTCCACGGTAAGCTGTTGTATTATCTGACTTCGCGCCAATCCTCTTAAATACTGCATTAATTCTTAAGAGCAGTATTGTAGGATTATATGGCTTGGTTATATAATCGTCTGCCCCATAACTCATGGAAAGCACCTCGTCAGCCTCGGAATCCCTGCTTGTAACCATAATTACCGGCACATCTGATTTACTCCTTAACTGCTGTAAAAGCATTTCCCCATTCATATACGGAATATTGATATCAAGTAGTACCAGGTCAGGCTCTGCAGCAATAATACTGTCACATGCATTTTTAAAATCAGTCAGTACAACCGCTTCATACCCTGAATTTTCCAGCAGTTCCTTAAGCTCCCTGCTTATATCTTTATCATCTTCAACAATCAGAATTCTGTTCATTATAAGTTCCTCACTGCATTTTGATATAAATGTATTGTAAACTGTTTCACTAAAAAAAGACAGAGAAAACTCAAAAAGGTTTCTCTGTCTTGATTTACACTGTTCCTAAACGCCCACCGTGTTAGAAGCTGTGGCCGCCGCCACTTCCTCCACCGCCGCCGGATGAGCCGCCTCCGCCACCTCCGCCTGACGAACCGCCAGAACTTGATTCTCGTGGAGAATATGTTTTTGTCTGATGTGTAAATATAACATTACAATTATTAAATGCCCTGTACTCAAACAATCCATTCATAAGGCTCTTGGTTGATGCCTTCTTCTTTGAGGAGTACACACGCACAATTATATAATTAATAACAACTGCAATAACAATCGCAAGCAATGCGTTACTTATATATTTCATTGGCTGTGCAATCTTTCTTCCCTGAAGCAGTCATGTAGGGGAAGGCGGCCTGCATATAGTTGAGGGAGCCGATAACGCCGGACTGCCAAGCCTTGAGCATGTTCTCGTACTCGGTGTCCTCGACGGGCTGGGAGGGCACAATTGCCTGCCCGTTGTTGACGATGACGTCGATGGAGCCGAAGGTGTCGACGGCGGTCTTAACAACTTCGAAAACGCGCTCGCGGTCGGCGGAGTCGCAGCTCATGGCCAGGCCGTCGCCGCCCAGCTCCTTGATTTCCGCGATGGTTGCCTCGATAGGCTCGAGACGACGGCCGGTGGCGATGACCTTGACACCGCGCTTGGCGAGGCACAGCGCGATGCCCTTGCCGATGCCCTGTCCGGCGCCGGTGACGACGGCGACCTTCTCGTTCAGTTGCTTCATGATGAATTCCCTCTCTTGAGATCCGTTGCCGCCGAGGCCCCTCGGGCCTTCACGCGCGGTCAACGAATCACAAGTCTACGCGGACTCGGCTGCGCGCCTGCGCCGGCTCGGGCTTTGCCGGGCGGGCGGTGAGACGTCTTTCTGCTATCGGTTTGTCAAGTTTCATTTCCCTCGCGAGGGTGGGGCCTGTCTTGTGCGTTTTAGAAATGCCAGGTGGCTGAGGGTGTAAAAGGATTTATACGCGAGAAACCGCGGTGAAACGCACCGCGCACCGTGCTGCCGTGGGTATAGTGGTCGCAGCGGGCACCTGTGGCGTGCGCCGCGAACCCCATAGGGATGCGGAGGTTGCCATGAGCGAATCGAGCTCGGGTCTCGTTGATCGTCGATGCGATGAGGGTATCGTCGCTTCGTCGCGGGAGTCCGGGGAGTCCGTACAGCAGGCGGGAGATGTGCGGCGAGTCGAATCCACGGTGGGCGCGCGCATCCGATCCCTGCGCGAAGACGCGGGTATGACCCAAGGCGAGCTCGCCGCGCGCGTGTTCGTATCGCGTCAGACGGTCATCAACTGGGAGAAGGGCAAGACGTTGCCGGACGTCGAGAGCGTGAAGTTGCTCTCGGCCGTGTTCGGCATTTCGCTCGACGCGCTGCTGGACGATCGCTCCGAGGAGTATCTCGAGCAGACCGCTCGGCAGCGCAGGACGATCGTGCTCGCGCTTGCGCTAAATGCGGCGCTTCTCGTCGAGGTGCTTATCGGCCTCATCGTGACGACGCTGGCGTATGAGTTTCTCCCGTGGAATCAGGCGTATCCGATCAGCCGGGTCGAGAATCTGGTGCGGTTCGCCGTCCTCATTCCGGCATCGGTGTTCGCGATGAAGATGGGCCGCATCAAGCGGGAGCACGAGCTTTCCAATATGCTTGAAATCGCGGCGTTCCTTGAAGGGTATCGACCGGGCGCGAAGCTGCCGCAGACTTTTATCTGGCGCTGCCTGCTGCCTCATTGGTCATTGTTCATAGGCCTCACCTGGGGGTTTGTTGTGGCGGCGACACTTATCCCGCTGTTGGTCGTGCGTATGGCGTCATAGCCGTCGCAACCTGCCGTAGCCGTCGCAGCCTATCGAAGCCGGTGACGTGATGCGCAGCATGTGGCATCCGGCGAGGTTAAGAGAATCCGTGGGACGCGTTTTTCGTACAACCTTGGAGAAAGTGAAAGTATATCGGTGAGGTACCAAATCTGTACCTGGGCATTTAATTCCGAATAGCCAGCTCTACTTTGACTTTTGCGAAACGAGTACGAAAAACGCGCTCCATAGATGGAATCATGCGTGTTCGGGGCGCGCGTCGACGGAGTCGAGTGCCTGAAGCGCATTTTGCCTGGCGGCGCTCCATGCTGCGGGCGGACCGCGCCCCAAAAAGTGCCTGTTCCTAATTTGAGGGGTCAATTTGAGGGAAGCCGTCGGTTGGTGCGCCATCGTCTGCGCGTGATGGTACCCTGTAAGGGTTGAAAACAGGTACCAAGGAGGCACATGTGGCAGACCAGCAGAGCTTGTTCGGTGATTTGGCGATGGGCGATGCGTCTCAGGCGCAGCGGGTGGCTTTCGGGGCCGCGCCGGCGCCCGCTCGGCAAGACGACCGCGCTCAGGCAGCGGAGCGTGCGGCGGAGCTTCGCCACCTGCTCGACTACCACGCGTATCGCTATTATGCGCTGGACGCCCCGGAGATTACGGACGCGGCGTTCGACAAGCTGCTGGTAGAGCTCCAGCAGATCGAGGCCGCGTATCCCGATCTGGTGACGTCCTCCTCTTACACGCAACGCGTGGGCGGTTTTGTGGATGCTGAGCAGTTCACGCCCGTCACGCACATGGCGCGCATGTATTCCATGGATGATGCCATGAACCTGGAAGAGCTGGATGAGTGGCTCGACCGCACGGAGGCCGCTCTGGGTGCCGGCAACGTCGCGTATACCTGCGAACTTAAGATCGATGGCCTGGGCGTGGCCATCACGTATCAAGACGGCGCCTTTGTTCGCGCGGCGACGCGCGGCGATGGCACCACCGGCGAGGACGTTTCGCTGAACGTTCGTACCATCAAGGACGTCCCCATGCACCTCTCCGAGGCCGCGCTGGAGCACATGGCCGCGGATCGCTCCACGCCCATCGAGGTACGAGGCGAGGTCTATATGCCCAAGGGTAGTTTCATGCGTCTCAACGACGAGGCCGACGCCGAGGGGCGCGATCCCTTCGCCAACCCGCGTAACGCCGCCGCGGGAAGCTTGCGTCAAAAGGACCCCAAGATCACGGCCAAGCGCGACCTCGCGACCTTCATCTACGCCATCGCGGATACCGCGCCGCTGCACGTGGATTCTCAGCACGAGTTTCTCGACTGGCTGCGTAGCGCCGGTTTCTCCGTCAACCCCAACGTGGCCCGCTGCACCACGCCCGCGGCCGTGCACCAGTTCTGCGCGGACGCCCTGGCACATCGCAGCGACCTGGACTATGACATCGACGGCGTAGTGGTAAAGGTCGACAGCTTCACCCAGCAGGGCGACCTAGGCTTCACCGCCCGCGCGCCGCGCTGGGCGATCGCGTTCAAGTTCCCGCCGGAGGAGAAGACCACCGTGCTGCGCGAGATCCGCATCCAGGTGGGTCGTACCGGCGTGCTCACCCCCGTGGCGGAGTTCGACCCGGTGACCGTCGCCGGCTCGACCATCGCCCGCGCCACGCTGCACAACATCGATGAGATCCGCCGCAAGGACGTCCGTGTGGGCGATACCATCATCGTCCATAAAGCGGGCGACGTGATCCCCGAGGTGGTGGGTCCGGTGCTGGATAAGCGCTGGCCCGATTCGGTTGAGTGGGACATGCCCACCGAGTGTCCCGCCTGCGGCAGTCCCGTGGTGCACGAGGACGGCGAAGTGGCCTACCGCTGTGTGTCGCTGGATTGCCCCGCACAGCTCAAAGAGCGCCTGATCCACTGGGTCAGCCGCGGCTGCATGGACGTTGACGGCGTGGGCGAGGAGCTGGTCGATAAGCTGGTCGAGGCCGGGCTGGTGCATGACGTCGCGGACTTCTACCAGCTGGATGTCGATACCGTCGCCGCGCTGGACACGGGCCGTACCTACGCAACCTCCAACGCCAAGAAGGGCGTGGCTGCGGGCGACCCCATCCCTGTGGGCCCCACTATCGCCGCCAAGGTCATAGACCAGCTGAACCAGTCCAAGCAGCAGCCGCTGGGCCGCGTGCTGTTTGCGCTGGGCATCCGCCACGTGGGCAAGTCCGTGGGCGAGGTGCTGGCACAGCGCTTCCTTACCATCGACGCGCTGGTGCAGGCAAGCGAGGAGGACATCGCCGGCTGCGAGGGCATCGGCCCCAAGATCGCCGCCAGCGTCAAGCAGTTCTTGGCGGTCCCTGAGAACCTGGAGGTCTTGCAGCGCTTGCGCGACGCAGGCCTTTCGCTTGAGGAGGATTTGGGCGCCGCCGCGGCGCGCGTGGCCCAGCAGACCGGCGTGGACGCGGATTTGGCGGCGGAGCACCCGCTCGAGGGCCTTACCTTTGTGCTCACCGGAACGTTGGAGCTTCGCACGCGCGACGAGGCTGGGGCGGCCCTTAAGGCGCTGGGTGCCAAGGTGACGGGTTCGGTTTCTAAAAAGACCAGCTATCTGGTAGCGGGTCCCAAGGCGGGCTCCAAGCTTACCAAGGCGGAGAGCCTGGGCGTGCCCGTTTTGGACGAGGCCCAGCTGGAGCAGATTCTCACTACTGGCAAGGTGCCGCAGGAGTAGGGAGCAGCGCGTCCGCCTCATTTTCCGCGTCATCTCATCATCATTGACGCAAACTGACTATCTAACGCATCTATCGGGTAGAGTGATAGATATAGTATCTAACGCGTTAGATGGGGGTGCGGATGAAGATGGTGGAAAGCGAGGGGTGCGAGTTCAAGCGCTCCGTCACCCCTCGTCTTGCAAGGGAAGTCATAGCGTTCTTGAACGGTCGCGGCGGCGTCATATACGTAGGTGTTGAAGATGATGGCACCGTTTCCGGCGTGGGCGATTCTGCCGCTGCGATGCTCGCCGTTGAAAGCATAGTGCGAGACGCCATCCAGCCAGATGCCACGGAATTGATGAGATGCAGCGTTGTGTACGGCACCGGCCTCAGCGAGGAGCGGCATTCGAACGACGAGGCACAGTGCGTTCGCATCGACGTCTCCGCGGGGGTGTCCAAGCCTTACTTCCTGCGGTCAAAGGGGCTGACTCCGCATGGCGTCTACGTTCGCCAGGGAGCATCGTCGATTCCCGCAACCAATACCGCGATTCGCAGAATGGTGCGCGAAGCGGATGGGGAGCGTTTTGAGGACCTGCGTTCGCTTCGCCAAGACCTCACGTTCGAGAAGGCCCAAAGCCTATTCAAAGCGAACGACGTTGCGTGGGGAACGTCGCAAATGCGATCACTTGGACTCTTAAGCGATGATGGGGTTTTCACCAATCTCGCGCTACTGCTTTCCGACCAATGCCCGCCGTATCTCAAGGCGGCGTGGTTTGACGGTACGGCGGCAGGTCAGTTCTCGTTCAGAAATAGGGACGAGTTCACCGGCTCGATATTCCAGCAGTTGGAAGACGCGTTTAGATTTATCGATGATCGAAATAACCTGGCGTCTAAAATCGAGGGTCTCGAGCGCATCGATATTCGCGACTATCCGGTGGACGCCGTGCGCGAGGCGCTGATCAACGCGGTTGTCCATCGCGAGTATTCCTTTAGCGATGCAACGTTGGTGAAGATGTTCGATGACCAAATGCAAATCGTCAACTTGGGCGGCTTGCCAGACGGCGTTGAGCTGCAAGATATCGCGGCAGGAGTCTCAAGGCTCCGAAACCCTAAGCTCGCAGGGGTGTTTTATAGATTGAAGTTGATCGAGGCATACGGTACGGGCATAGCGAAAATACGGTCTGCATATCGCTACGATGTCAAAAGACCCCAGATCTCGTTCTCTAAAGGCGCCTTCACTATCGCGCTTCCTAATCGTTCATACAAGAATGCGTTGTCGAACGGGGAAAATACGGCAAGATCGGGATTGCGGGGCACGGGGGAGCCCTTCGAGGTTTCTGGCGAGGGGGCGTCTTCGCTCTGGTTGAGGAGCCGTACCGCCGCCGGCGAGCCAAGCCCGCGTAACGCGTTGCGCGAAGAGGACGGCAGCAAGCGCGCATTGGCTTCGTTTGACTTGAGCGATATCGAGCGTACCGTTTGCTTCATCGAAGTCGAGGGCGAGGTGACGCGTAAGCAGATAGAAGAGCTTCTTGGCGTAGGTCAGACCACGGCGGGCAAGGTCTTGCGTGGTCTGGCAGAAGACGGCGTTATCGTCCAAGAAGGGCGAGGGCCCTCAACGCGCTACCGTTTGGCCGGGTAGCTAGTTGCGCTCTGCAATCTGTGCCGCCGCAGCAAGTTTCGGTATACTTCTTGTGCTTGATTCAAATCACAGGAGGTACCCATGCCCGTCGAGCCCAAGCCGATGCACGACTTGCCCGCCCATCACCTGGTCCCGGACGCCCTTACGCCGGAGCAGATCGAATCCAAGGCGGAGCACGTCGCCATCAGCAAAGCGAACATGCCCCTCATCAAGCTCTTTGTCCTCGCCATGTTCGCGGGCGCGTTCGTAGCGTTGGGTGCGGCGTTCTTCACCGTGGTTATGGGGGACGCGCAAATGGGTTTCGCGGCGCAGCGCGCGCTGGGCGGTCTATGCTTCTGTCTTGGCCTTGAGCTGGTGCTTCTGTGCGGCGCGGAGCTTTTTACGGGCAACGCCCTCATGGTGTTGGGCAAGGCGTCCGGCAAGATTTCCGGACGAGGGCTGGCTCGCAACTGGTCCATTGTCTGGCTGGGCAACTTTGTGGGCGCCCTTATGTTGGCGGCGCTCATCTTTATGTCGAACTTGCAGGGCATGAACGGCGGCGCCGTGGGCGATGCGATGGTGTCGCTTGCCGTCGGCAAAGTCACGCCCGCGTGGCATACGCTGTTCTTCAAGGGCGTGCTATGCAACCTGCTGGTTTGCCTTGCCGTGTGGATCGGTTTTGGCGCGCGTACCACGGCGGACAAGGTTCTCGGCATCATCTTGCCCGTCTCAGCCTTTGTGGTGATGGGCTTTGAGCACTGCGTCGCCAATATGTTCTTCCTACCCATGGGTCTCGCCGCCAAGGCTGCCGGCTTTGGGACGGCGGTCGCGGGCGCGGAGTCGCTCACCGCGGGCTCCATGCTCTACAACCTGTCTGCCGCCACGCTGGGCAACATCGCGGGCGGCATCCTCATCGTTGGCGTCGGTTATTGGATCGCCTACGGCCGCGAGGCCCACAAGCATGAGACCGAGGTCGAGAAGCTGGCCGAGTAGCGGTAAAGGTTCCTCAAACAAATCAGCCGTATTGACGGGTTCGCTGTGGCGCTATCTTGCTGCGACGAACCCGTCTTTGTTTGTTGAGATGCAGCCGGGTGCAAAGTGACGAACGACCGCACGCGCGACCATGCTGACCACTCGCCCTCCCAAGTCGCTTTAGCGTGCTAGTGTGATATGTTGACATCATCATTGGGCGCGGACGCCCGCGTGCGCGCGAACGCGAGGGGAGGCGCAGGCAGTATGTTCGGACGCATTTTCAGCACCATTGCCAAGCGCGTCGCATCGTCGCGCCTGCTGCTTGTGCTCATCATCGTCCTGCAAGTGCTCTACCTGTTGCCCGCGCTTAAACAAACAACCATGGGCGGCTGGCAAGACTCAATCGCATCGACTGAGGTCGAGTCCATTCGCATGTACCGCTCCAGCCAGTCGCTCGACCTAAACGGGTATCCAGAAGACGACGCGGTGGGATCGTGGCACCGCGCGAACGATATCAAGATGGCGCAGGCGGCGGATAAGCTGCTCGACCGCTGGGACACGGGCGATGCGAACGGCTACTTCGCCGCCGCGGCGGAGTATTACCTGATGAGCGCCAAGGTGCAAGGCTACGCGGGTTCCGTTTACAACCTCGATCGCGCGGCGTTTTACCAGGCTCTGGCAGACTCCGGCGCCACGCAGACCTATGCGGTGTCTAGCGATGCGCCGGCGCTCCTGTACGCCGCCATGGGTGGCAAGGGCCTCTTCATGTTTCCCAGCGGCGCCATTCCTATTGTCTACTCATCGCAAGGCGACGGCATCTATAGGTATAACAGCCAGGTCGAGCTGCTCTTTTGGACGGTGCCGCTGCTGGCGGTATGCGCGCTTGGCGCCTCGACCCAAACCAAGCAGCGCCTTATGACGCAGGCTCCGTTGGGCGCGCGCCGCCGCATGCTCTACGGAGCGGCTTCCTCTGCCTTGCTGGGCCTTGCCGTCTTGGCCCTTATCTGCGCACCGACGTTGATCTTGCAGGCGGTTCGCGCGGGTGTGGACGATGCGTCCTATCCCGTGGTGGTGGGGTCCGGTGCTTCGCTGGTGGTCTCCACGGTGGGGGAGGCGCTGCTTAAGTCCGCCGTGCTCTACATGTTGATCGCGTTCACGTTCTCGCTGCTGGCGCACCTCAGCGCGTCGGTGTTCGATTCCGTGGCGCCGGCTGTGGTCGCGTCGCTGTGCATGATGGCGCTGCCTTTGGCACCGGGTTACTACGGTGAGTTCTCGTCCTATCGCGAAGTCGCGCCCTGGCTGCCCTCCACGTATCTGTGGGTGGAATACGCCGCGGGTTCCATCGATTCGGCGATGATGCCCGGCACGCGGCCCTTGCTGGGCGTCTCCTTTGTTCGCGGTTGCGTGTCGCTGGGTTCCGCGACGTTCGCGCTTGCCGCTTTGCTCGCGCTGTTGGCTCCGGCGGGCGCGCTGGTGAGTTGGTCCTCGCGCCTGCGCCGCGCCGCTCCCCACCGCACGGGTTCGTGTGATGCGGCGATGGACAAAGGTGCTGCGAGCCCCGGCATGGCGGCGCCCCCATCTCATTCCTCATCGTCCTTTTCCCGCCCTGCGCTCCCAACATTCTCGTCCCTTTCCGTCTTCGAATCCTACACCGCTGCGTTGGCGCGCATGCTGCTCAGCGGCCCGGCACTCTACGCGCTCGCCCTTATCATGGCGGCGGCGCTAGTGGTCCCAGCGGTGTTCTCGGTCGATACAAACGTGCGCGACTTTTCGGTCGAGTCCTACAAGAACATGCAGCTTCGCCAGCTCTACGCGCAGCTTGAGTCCGGCGCATATGCGCATGATTCGGACGAGTACCATATGCTGCAGCGCCAGGCGGATGCATTGAGTGGCTACGTGTATAGCGAGACCTCAGCCAAGGGGTACGCGAGTTTGGCGGAGTATGAGCGCCTGCGGCTTGAGGCGGCGGAACTGCCGGCCCTTGCCCAAAACGATCCCGTGGGCGACCCCTTGCGCGTGGAAGCGAAGATTGCCCTGCTTGAAGGATTGGCGGCGTCTGACCAGCTTGAGCTTTACAACATGAGCACCCGCATGCCGGGATCCTTCTACCTGTCGTTTGTGTTTGGCGCAGCGCCCTTCGCGTTTTGGCTGGCGCCCGCATGCGTGACGGCGCTGTTGATTGCGCGACATCGCTGCCGCGGATCGCTTATCCAGCAGGCGCCCGTTTCCTTTACGGTCGAGCTGGGGGCGGGCTGCGTGGTGGCGTCCGCCATCGCGCTTGCTGTGCTGGCGCTGGTTGTTATTCCGGGGACCGCGTACGCCACCATGCGCAACGGCGTGGGCGAGATGGGCTATCCCGTGGTGTTCATCCAGAGCGGCGGCGTGGTGGCTACCACCGTAGCGAGCGCCCTTATGTCCGGCGCTGGCGTGCAGGCGCTAGCCAGCGCGTTTGTGGTGGTGTTCTTGGCCTGCATAGAGCGGGCGACCAAGAGTTTCCGTAGCGTGTGCGTCGCTGCTGCGGTTACGTTGGCATTGGCAGCGCTCGCCGTCAACGCGTCTGCGTTGGCGCCTGCGGATAGCATCGTCTCGGTGGTCCTGGGGTGGCTACCGCTTACGTATCTGGATGTGGCGCGCGTGGTCGGCACCGCAGGTTACGGCCTTATCTCCGGCTGCGGCGTCTCCGCTTTTGCGGCCTGCATCGTGCTGGCGGCCTCGTTGCCGGTCATGGTCGCCGCGGTGTACATGGTTGTCCGTGCGCAACGCGCCCGGTCCCTGCGCGTGCGCGATTCCTCTTGCGTGATCAGAATCTGATATTCGTCCAACTTGGCGGCAGCGCTGGCTGCAAGGCGATGCCCAAGACGATATTGGACCTCAATCACGGGAGCGCTCATGCTTTCTGTTACAAATCTCACCCTGTCCTACGGTGGACGCGTGCTGCTGCAGAACGTGTCTTTCGACCTTGAACCAGGTTGCATCATGGGCCTGGTGGCGCCCAATGGCTACGGCAAGACCACGCTGCTCAAGGCTATGGCAAACATCAAGGCAGCTCGCGTCACGGGCGCAATCGCGGTGGACGATCTTCCTGCCAACCAGGTTGCCCGCCGCCGTGCGCGCGTGTTCTACGCCCCGGGCGAGGGCACCTTACTTTACCCGGGCATGACCGTGGGCGACCACCTGGCCATGACGCGCAAGCTGTGGCGCTCCCAGCGCTCCATCGACGACGTCGCCCGCGCCTGCAAGGTCGACGGCTTTCTCAGCAAGCGGGTCCGCGCGTGCTCACAGGGCATGCGCCAGCAGCTCACGTTGGCCATCGCCTATATGACGGGGGCGCGCTACCTGCTGCTAGACGAGCCCATGAACGCGCTGGACCCCACCAACGTGCAGCTCAATTCCGCCATCATGCGTTCGCTGGCCCAGCGGGGGACGGGGATTATCATGTCGTCCCACATCCTTGATAACGTGGACCAGCTCAGCGATAAGATTCTTTTTGCAAAGGACAAGGGGCTGGTGCTGTTCGACCCGTCAGCGCCCGCCGTG
>OGYY01002555.1_pt1 | contig 13117 bp, 14 predicted proteins | sample 1576671 | NCBI WGS metagenome assembly OGYY01 (sample SAMEA3541593, study PRJEB24748) | human gut metagenome | biome: human gut; feature: human-associated habitat; material: faeces | place: China | collected 2012 | reverse complement strand
GAGCAATTGCCTTTTAAGCAATGGGTCTGGAGTTCGAATCTCCAGCGGGTCACCACGACCGGCAAACGCCTGATGACGTTTGCCGGTTTTTTGACCTTTTGATGACCCTGAAACGGGGGAATCATTGAATTAACACATTACGAATACGATAACTCACTGTTTTTGCTTGCAATTTGCCGAATCCTGTGATATGCTGTCCGCGATGCTACCAGTACCCCGGTAGGCGGTTTCCCTCGAATCCATTCGGGGGTGATAAACTTCTTTTTGCTCCCGATCGAAAGAGAGGGGGTGACAGGCATGGTTACATGGGGAGAATTCTTTCAATTCTGCATGGTCATACTTGCGGTCATTGCCCTGATTTACCCTGATTTATCAGGACAACAATAAGAAGAGATAATCGCCGCCTCCCCAAAGGAACGATTATCTCTTCGTAGCTATTTGGGGAGCCGACCTACTGGCAGCACCCTTTTGTACCTATACTATACTCCAGTTTTGCTTTTTTGTCAAGCGCTCCGCCGGAAGACGGAGCGCTTTTCTCTGTCTTAGTCTTACATTTTTGCGGCCAGCTTGAAGACCTCGTTGGAGCGGCCGATGAGGATGATGTGGTCGCCCTCACGGAAGCGGTAATCCGGGCCGACGTTCGGGTTGATCTCGTTGTCATGCTTGACGGCGATGATGTTGATCTGATATTTGCGGCGGACATTCAGGCCGGACAGCGTCTGACCGATCCATGCGGCCTGAATGGGCAGCTCATAAATGGAATAATCCGCGGTCAACGGGATGAAATCAAAGATGTTGTCTGCGTTGTAGCGCACGGCGAGCTTTTCGGAGATCTCGCGCTCCGGGCAGACGATCTCGTCTGCACCGATCTTGCGCAGGAGGTCTGCCTGAATGTCCTGCTTGGCCTTCGAGACGATCATGCGCGCGCCGAACTGCTTGAGCAGGGACGTGACGACGAGCGAGGCCTGGAAGTCCTCGCCGATGGTGACGAAGCAGATGTCGAAATTGTCGACACCGAGCGCCTTGATGATGGCATCGTTCGTGCAGTCACAGATATTTGAGTCCGTGAAGCGGCCGGAGAGCGCTTCGATGATGGCGGGGTTTTTGTCGACGATCATGACGTCGTTGCCGAGCTCCTGCATTTTGCTGGCCAGATGGCGGCCGGTGCGGCCCATGCCGATGATGAGAACAGATTTCATGAAACGGTTCCTTTCTCTGATTATCCGATGAGGATCTTGCCGGTGGGACGATCCAGCGGCGGCTCGGAGCGGCGCTCCGAGAACAGCAGAACAAAGCTCAGACCACCGATACGCCCGGCGTACATGAGCAGAATGAGAATGACACGGCTCGCGGCGCTGAGCTGCGGCGTCAGCCCGAGCGACAGACCTACCGTCGCAATGGCGGAGACGACTTCGAACGTGACGGCCTTCAGACCGAACGGCTCGATGGCGCAGATGGCCAGAATGGCCGTCAGGCTCATGCCGAGATAGATGAGCAGAATGGAGCTGGCCTGCCGGAGCGTTTCGCGCTCAATGGACATGCGGAAGGTGTTGACACGCATGCGGCCGCGTGCCGAGGCCAGCGCACTGAGCACCAGAACGGCCAGCGTCGTCGTCTTGATGCCGCCTGCCGTGGAGCCGGGACTGCCGCCGATGAGCATAAGGAAGTCCGTCAGCAGGTTGCCGGAGTCGGACAGCTTGGACAGGTCCACGGTGTTGAAGCCTGCCGTGCGCGGTGTGACGGCCTGGAAGAACGAGGCGAGGAGCTTTTCCGGGATGGAGAGGTCCGCCATGGAGGCGTTCCACTCGAAGCCGAGAAACAGAAGCCCGCCGCCGAGCAGCAGAATGCCGGAGGTTGTCAGAACGAGCTTGCTGTGCAGCTGCAGGCGCTTCCAGCGGAAGCGGCAGCGGACAAGATCGCGCCAGACGAGAAAGCCAAGTCCACCGATGATGATGAGCATGCAGATCGTCAGGCTCACAAGCGGATCGGACACATAGGCCGTCAGGGAAGAAAACGGCGCACGCATGCCCATGAGGTCGAAGCCTGCATTGCAGAAGGCGGAGATGGCGTGGAACACGGCGGCGTAGATGCCGCGCAGAACGCCAAATTCCGGGATGAACCGGATGGAAAGCAATGCGGCACCCGCAAATTCGAACACGAACGTAAAGGGAATGATCTTGCGGATGAGCGCCGCCGTACCGTCGAGCGTGATGTTGCCCGCAGACTGCATAAGGACCTTGCGGTCATAAAGGCCGAGGCGTTTGCCGAGCAGCATGGACGTCAGCGTGATGAAGGTCATGAAGCCAAGACCGCCGAGCTGGATGAGCGTGAGGATCACGAGCTGGCCGAAGACCGTCCAGCTGGTGAACGTGTCGCGGACGACGAGACCCGTCACACAGGTTGCACTTGTTGAGGTGAACAGGGCGTCGAGGAACCCGGCAGGTTCCCCGCGCGAGGCGATGGGGAGCATCAGCAGCCCCGCGCCGGCCAGAATGACCAGCAGGAACCCGACCGCGATGAGCCGCGAGGGGGTCAGGTGCATTTTTTTCAAATGAGGATCGCTTCCTTCCGACCGGCCTTCGTGCAGATGGGCCGGTGTTGCTTTCTCAGACAGTATAGCGGATTTGGAGCGAAAACGCAACTGTGATTTTTGACACGAAATTGTGTGAATTATTTTTGAAAATTCAAGAAAAACAGTTGAATTTTGGGGTCGTTTGTCATAGAATATTGGTCGGCAGTGTTTTGGAGAGCATACTGCCGCGAAAATCTCTTCTCCGCAGGAGCACCATGCTGAACGTTGTCCTTGTTGCGCCGGAGATCCCGCAGAACACCGGCAATATTGCCCGCACCTGCGCCGCAACCGGCTCCGTGCTGCATCTTATCCGGCCGCTGGGCTTCGATATCTCCGAGCGGGCCGTGCGCCGCGCCGGGCTCGATTACTGGCATCTGGTCGATGTGCGCGTATACGACGATCTCGGGGACTTCTATGCGAAAAACACCGTTGCCCAGCAGCGGCTGTTCTCTACAAAGGCACCGCGCTCCTACTGCGATGTCTCCTATGACGACGGGTGCTACCTGTTCTTCGGCCGGGAGACGAAGGGCCTGCCGGAGCCGTTCCTCGAGGCCCATTATGATGACTGCGTCCGCATCCCCATCCGGGAGGAGGCGCGCAGCCTGAATCTCAGCAATTCCGTTGCCATCGGCGTGTTTGAAGCGCTGCGGCAATTGAATTTCCCGCACCTGCGGGACTATGGAAAGATGAAAGTGTGAATTCTGCGTATCGCAAGTCTATCAGGAGGTCAATTATGAACTACAACAAGAAATCCGTTGAAGACATCGATGTCAAGGGCAAGCGCGTGCTTTGCCGCTGCGATTTCAACGTCCCAACCAAGGAAGGCAAGATCACGAGCGACAAGCGCATCGTCGCTGCCATGCCGACCATTGAGTACCTTGTCAACCACGGCGCCCGCGTCATCCTTTGCTCCCATATGGGCAAGCCGAAGGGCGAGTGGAAGCCCGAGCTGTCCCTGCAGGTCGTTGCGGACCGCCTGAGCGAGCTGCTCGGCAAGCCCGTCGTGATGGCCAAGGACGTCGTCGGTGAGGATGCCAAGGCCAAGGCCGCTGCCCTGAAGGACGGCGATGTGATGCTGCTGGAGAACGTCCGCTTCATGAAGGGCGAGACGAAGAACGATCCCGAGCTGTCCAAGGAGCTGGCTTCTCTGGCTGACATCTTCGTGAACGACGCATTCGGCACGGCGCACCGCGCCCATTCCTCCACGGCCGGCGTGGCGGACTATCTGCCCGCTGTCTGCGGCTTCCTCGTGGAGAAGGAAGTGTCCATCATGGGCAAGGCTCTGGCCGATCCGACCCGTCCGTTTGTTGCCATCCTCGGCGGTGCGAAGGTCTCTGATAAGCTGAACGTCATCAACAACCTCCTCGAGAAGGTCGACACCCTCATCATCGGCGGCGGCATGGCCTACACCTTCCTCGCTGCGAAGGGCTATTCCGTCGGCAAGTCCCTGCTCGACAACGAGAAGATCGACTACTGCCGCGACATGATGGCCAAGGCTGAGGCCAAGGGCGTTAAGCTGCTGCTGCCGGTCGACACCGTCGTCGCTGCGGACTTCCCGAACCCGATCGACGCAGACATCGCCGTGAAGACTGTCGCCGCGGACGCTATCCCCGACGACATGGAGGGCCTTGACATTGGCGAAGAGACCCGCAAGCTCTTTGCGGACGCCGTCAAGAGCGCCAAGACCGTCGTCTGGAACGGCCCGATGGGCGTGTTTGAGAATCCGACGCTTGCACAGGGTACCATCGCCGTGGCACAGGCTCTGGCCGATTCCGACGCCGTGACCATCGTCGGCGGCGGCGACTCCGCGGCTGCCTGCGAGCAGCTCGGCTTTGCCGATCAGATCACGCACATCTCCACGGGCGGCGGCGCTTCTCTGGAGTTCCTTGAGGGCCTCGAGCTGCCGGGTATCGCCTGCCTGCAGGATCGCTGAGCGGGAGCGCGGAATGAACAGAAAATATCGCAAAACGCTCATTGCCGGTAACTGGAAAATGAATAAAACGCCGACGCAGACGAAGGCGTTCATGACCGAGCTGAAGGGCCTGCTGCCGAAGGGCCGCTGGTGTGATATCGCGCTGTGCGTCCCGGCTGTGTGCATCCCGGCCGCAGTCCGCGCCATGCGCGAGACACGCGTGGCCATCGGTGCAGAGAACTGCAATGCGCATACCTCCGGTGCCTATACCGGCGAGATCGCCGCGGATATGCTCGTTGATGCAGGGTGCAAATATGTCATCCTCGGTCACTCCGAGCGCCGCGCCATGGGCGAGACGGATGCGGACGTGAATGCAAAGCTTCATACGGCGCTGGATGCGGGCCTGATCCCGATCGTCTGCTGCGGCGAGACGCTTGCACAGCGGGAATCCGGCGTGACGGAGGAATGGATCACCATGCAGATCAAGCTGGCGCTGGCCGGTGTGCCGGAGGAGAAGATCCGCCGCATCGTCATCGCCTATGAGCCCATCTGGGCCATCGGCACCGGCGAGACTGCAACGCCGGAGCAGGCCGAGGAGGTCTGCCAGCACATCCGCACCATCATCCGCAAGCGCTTCGGCTCGAAGAACGCCCGCGCGATGACCATCCTCTACGGCGGCTCCATGAACGAAAAGAACGCCTTTGAGCTGCTGGCCCAGCCGGATATTGACGGCGGCCTGATCGGCGGCGCATCTCTCGTGCCGGAGAAGTTCGTCCGCATCATCGAGGATGCCAACCAGCCCGTCGGCTGAGAAGCAAAATAAATTCTAAGCGGGGTTCGGTCATCCGGACCCCGCGTGATTTTTGAAAGGGAGACAGTATGGAACGCATTCCCATCGTCATCGATACCGACCCCGGAATCGACGACTTTTTCTGCCTTGCGCTGGCCTGCGCCTATTCAGACCGCCTGGACCTGCGCGCCGTGACCACCATGGGCGGCAACAATCACACGGATGTGACGACGCAAAACGCGCTGAATATCCTATCCCTGTTCCGGACGGATGTCCCGGTGGCCCGGGGCGCGGACCGCTATCTCGAGGCGGAGTTCGGCGCGCCTGCGGCGAAGTGCCACGGTTCCAACGGCGTGGGCAATCTCGTTCTGCTGCAGTCCGACAGGACGCCGGACGATCTGCCCGCGTGGGACAAGCTCTATGAGATCGCAAAGGCCGCGCAGGGCGAGCTCGTCCTCGTGACGGTCGCGCCGCTGACGAATATCGCGCTGGCCCTGCAGAAGCATCCGGACCTGCCGCACTGGATCAAAAAGATCGTGATGATGGGCGGCAGCATCGGCCGCGGCAACATCACGCCCTATGTCGAGGCGAACGCGGGCCACGACCCGGCCGCCACGAAGCTCGTCTTTGAGAGCGGCATTCCCATCGATATGGTCGGCCTGAGCATCACGCTCGGCTGCCCCATCCGGCCGGATGTGTTCGAGCGCTATATCCCGGCGCAGCGGGGCGGCTTTCGGGAGATCATGGAGGCGCTCATCCGCTTCCGCAGCGGCGAGGCCATGCACGATGCCGTCGCCATCTCCACACTGCTGGACGACCGGCTGATGACGTGGCAGACCGGTGAGATCACCGTGGAGCTGGCTCCGCCGGAGCGCAGCGGCCAGACCGTGCTGCATCCGTCGGAACATGCCGACATGCGCGCCGCCGTGGCCGTGGATACGGACCGCTATGACGCCATTATCGGCGGTATGCTGCAGCGTCTGGAGAAGAGGCTGCGGAACTGAATACGGCATTTTTCCGCCGCAGAGATGCGTTCTCTGCGGCGGCTTTTTTGCGTTTGAAGCTATATTATAGAAAAAGATACCTTGACAGGCGAAGTATCTTGTGCTATAGTAGACTCACAAAGGCTGCCGGATGCGGCAGCGGGAAGGAGGCTGGAGTCCCTTGTATATTGCGGGAGACCTGATCCGCGGCCATACGGAGACCATCATTCTGGCGCGCCTGATGCAGCGCGACAGCTACGGCTACGAGATCAATAAAACGGTCCGGGAGCTGTCCGGCGGGCGCTACGAGCTGAAGGAGGCCACGCTCTACACCGCGTTCAAGCGGTTGGAGGAGACCGGGCAGATCATGTCCTATTGGGGCAGCGAGGCTACGGGCGCCCGGCGGCGCTATTATCGCATCACCCCGGCCGGACGCATGGCCTACCAGGAGCAGGTCAGCGTCTGGGAGGCCACAAAAGAGATCATTGATCGGCTGATCGCCATGGAGGAAGAGTCATGAGAGAACAATTAAGGCAGGAGGTGCTGCGCCGCTTTGCGGGCGCACCGGACACGCAGCAGGCGCGCGATCTGCGCGATGAGATCCTGAGCAATACCCTGCAGCGGTATGACGATCTGCTTGCCGGGGGAAAATCGGAGCAGGAGGCCTATGCCAGCGCGCTCGAGAGCGTCGGCGATGTGGAGGAGCTGCTTTCCAGCCTGCCGCGCGCTGCGCAGGCCGAGCCTGTACGGGAAGCGCAGCCAAAGGCCGAAGCGCCGGAAAAGGAGCCGCATTCCCGCGGCATGCGTATCGCCTGCGCCATTGTGTGGCCGTGCTCGGCCCTGCTGGCTGTGGCCATCGGCTGGTATGGCTCGTGGGGCTATGCCTGGGCGGTGTTCCCGCTTGCAGCGGCGTTGCTGCATGTGGCCGAAAGCGTGATCCTGCTGGCGCGCGGCCGCCGCGCGGGCTGGCGGCTCGTGGACGGCCTGCTGCGGCTGTGCATCTGCGTGCTCTATGCCGTCCTAACGGCTGCAACGGGCAAGTGGATCGTGACCTGGCTCGTGTTTCCGATAGGCGCGGCGCTCGGCGGCGTGCTGAGCAGCGTGCGGACTCTGGTGGAGGGTGTATAAGATGAAAGCAAAAGCTATTGTAAAGATCTGTATCTGCGGCACGATTGCGCTGGTGCTGGCCAGCATGCTGGTCAGTCTGCTGGCGCTCCCCAGAGTGCTGGACTGGAAGATTGGGGACCTGTCTCTCCACTGGATCGACGACCACGGCAGCGACGAGGGCTATACCGTCGGCGAGGCCTCCGTTTCGGGCGAGGTGCGTGAGCTGGACGTCAGCTGGCTCTCCGGCAGCGTGACAGTGGAGCTGACGGACGGCGACGCCGTGACGCTCCGCGAAGAGCCGCAGCCCGAGAGCAGTGATGCCCGTATGCGCTGGAAGCTGAAGGACGGGAAATTAACGGTTTATTCGCAGAAAAGCGGCCTGACGATCCCGACGCGAGCCAAGCAGCTGACCGTCGGCATCCCGGCCAGCCGGGCGGCAAAGCTGCAGAAGCTCAGCCTCGACCTCAGCGCAGCCACGGCTTCACTCCCGGCACTGACGCTCCGTGAGCTGGAACTGGACAGCGTCTCCGGCAGCGTGACCCTGATGGGAGGCAGCTATGAGAACCTGGACTTCGACAGCACGAGCGGTGATCTGACGGTGACGGATGCTGCAGTCGGTGAGCTTTCGGCCGACACGACGTCCGGCTCGCTCACGCTGGACGGCGCGTTTGAAACGATCGACTTTGACACCACGAGCGGCGCGCTGCACCTGACGACCTCTATCCTGCCGCAGGACATCAGCTGTGACACGGTCAGCGGCGGTGTGATGCTGACGCTCCCGGAAAACGGTGGCTTCTCGGCTACGCTGGACAGCGTGAGCGGCGATCTGACAGTCGACGGCTTTGCGGGCAGCCTGCACAGGGATGAGTTCGTTTACGGGCAGGGCGGCCCTGCCTATGAATTTGACAGCGTGAGCGGTGATGTCCATATCCGCTGCGCCTGATCGGAGGGAAGCCCATGAAACGTTGGCTCGCCCTGCTGCTGATCGCTGCCGTACTGCTCGCCTCCGGGTGCACGGCTGCGCGGCAGGACCGGCTGTATCTCTACGGCGAATTCCATGCGAACGACGAGCTGCTGCAGCGGGAGCTTGCGCTCTGGAAGGGCTATTATGAGGACGGCATGCGCGATCTGTTTGTCGAGCTGCCGTATTATACGGCCCAGTACCTGAACCGCTGGATGCAGGCAGATAATGACAGAATTCTCAGGGAGGTCTATACCGACTGGAAGGGCAGCGCGTCCTATCACCAGAATGTGCTGGACTTTTATCGCGGTATCAAGGAGGCCTGCCCCGAGACCGTTTTCCACGGGACGGACGTCGGCCACCAGTATAATTCGACCGGCTACCGCTATCTGAGGCTGCTGCGCAGCGAGGGAAAGCGCGATACGGAGGAATACCGCCTTGCCAGCGAGAACATCGATCAGGGGCTGGAATTTTACCGCACGCAGGACGGAGAATTCCGTGAGAACGCCATGACGCAGAACCTGCTGCGGGAATATCGTGCGCTGGGCGGCGGTTCTGTCATGGGGATCTATGGCGCTTACCACACGTCGATGACCAGTGACGACGGCGTGCAGACCATGGCAAGCCGTCTGACGGAGGCGCTCGGCGACAGCGTGATCTTCTACGACCTCCGCGAGGAGTAAAAATGGGGCTGCCGGAGAGGCGCACTCCGAAAGGAAGTGCGCCTCTGTTATATTCGCCTGACGGCGAGCGATATTGTCCTTTGGACAGTGATATTATGCTTCGCATCGTGATATTGCCTGCGGCAGTTTAACAGGCGAATATATATCACAAAAGCCGAGCAGCTTTTATATCACGTTCCGAAAAGGAAAATATCACTCCGGGCAAAGCCCGGAATATCATTTTCGTCCATAGGTACAGCGAGCATCGGATCTTGTCACCAAAATCCAGTATCGATCCGTTTTCGGATCGCGCCAAAAGAAGTGGCTGTCTCAAAATGCGAATTGTAAGAGAATAGTTCCCTTCAAAAGTTAGATAAATGCCGTGGAAATCCAGTTTTAATTGGATTTCCACGGCATTTATTGTTGGGCTAATTTTCAGAAAATTCTATTTTGAGATAGCCCATTCTTCCTTATGAAGCCTCTTCTGATCCGCAGCGCTTTTCATTTGCTCTTAAAATACGCCGGTAATACAGTAGCGATCCGTATTGGGGTCGAGCTCGGCGGCATAGACGCACGAGCCGTCCGGCGGGACCAGCGCATACCGCTCCGTCTCGCCCTCCAGCCGGAAGCAGACATAGGGGATGCCGTCGTCCTGAATGAGACGGCTGTCATAGAGCTCCCAGTCCTCGTCCGCACCGGCAGCCTCGCGCAGGACCGCCTCCGCATTCCAGCAGGTGTCCATGAGATATTCCTTCTGCGGCGAGCCCCAGCGGCCGTTGTAGGTCAGGTACTCCCCGAAATCGCTGCCGTCCGGCGCCGTCACGGTCAGATAATACATCGCGCCGCCGTCCGGGCGGTCGAACGAGCCGCCGATGACATCGCCCTGCCCGGTGCGGAACGAATAGAGGGCCTTGTCGCCGACATTCAGCCGCCCGCTCTCCCACGTCACGCCGAACACATTGACCCACGAGCCGACGTACTTCGCCACGATATAGGCACGGTCATATTCGCCCGCGGGGCCGTTCTGCGTCACCGTCAGCTCCAGCCCATCCAGCGGCTCGTTGAACATCACGCCGAGTGCGCCCTCCGGCGCATCAGGGACGGCTGCGGTGAATGCCTCGTTGATCTCCGGCTCCTCCGGCGTTTCTGCCGTCGGATCGGTCTCCTGCGCGGAAGGCTGCGTCTGCTGCGTGCCCGCTGTCGTTTCCGTTCCGCGGGTCGCGGGCTGGGTGCCAGGCTGCGTCCCGCCCGGCTCCGATGCATCCGCCCCCGTCGGGCTGCAGGCGCACAGGCCCAGCAGCAGGGCGGCAAGAAGAATGGCGATCCCTCGTTTCATACGATGTCCCTCCCGATCTGTCTTCCCGGACTGTTTCTTTTATTAGACGCACCTGCCGGGGAAATGTTCCGCCCGTTCCAAAATTTTTCGCTGCGCGGATCCGCCGATTTCCGCGCGCGGCGCTTGCCGCTTTCCCGGAACTGTGGTATAATCATCTCGAAATTTTTGTTGTACGGAGTATGAAACACCATGCCGGGAATCACCCTAACCGAAGAAGAGGTCCGCAAGCTCACCTCCTGCGGCAATCCGGATGCCGCAGTTTTATTTTTATACCGCAAGGCAGAACTGCCGCGCGAAACGGCGCTGGCCGCCCTGCACTTCACCGTCCCGCGCATGGTCGGCGCGACGGACACGCTGCGCCAGCTCGGCCTGTGGCAGGAGGAACGCCCGGTGCATCCCACGCCGGAGCGCCCGCAGTACACTGAAGAGGACCTGAAGCGCGAGCAGCAGGCGGGCGACGGCCGCTTCCGCAATCTCGTCGGCGAGGCGCAGCGCCGTCTCGGCCGCACGCTCTCCACGGAGGAGCTGAAGATCCTGCTCTCGCTCATCGATTATCTCCGCCTGCCGACGGAGGTCGTGGGCGTGCTGCTCTATTACTGTCTGGAGCGCAGCCGCCGCCGCGATTCGCGCGCGCCGTCCATGCGCGCCATTGAAAAAGAGGCCTATCGCTGGGCGGATGAGGGCATCGACACGCTGGAGACCGCCTCGTTCTATGTGCAGCAGCAGCTGCAGCTCCACACCCGTGTGCAGCAGCTGCGCCAGCTGCTGCAGATCGACCAGCGCCGCCTGACTCCCGCGGAGGAGAAATATCTGGTCTCGTGGATCCGGATGGGCTTCCGCGACGACACGATCCGCATGGCCTATGAGCGCACCTGTCTGAACACCGGGGCACTCAAATGGGCGTACATGAATTCCATTCTGACAAGCTGGCACGAGCAGAACCTGCACACGGCGGAGGAAATTCTCGCCGGGGACGCTCCGCGCAAGCCGGAGCAGCGCCGCGCCAGCGCCTATCAGCAGCATGACGCCGCGCTGAGCCCGCTGGCGCAGGAGGCCGTGGCCCGCATGCTGGCAGAGGAGGACGATTGAGATGGCATACAGCGAACAGGTGCTCCATCGCGCCCGCGCGCGGCTGGAGCAGGCCAAGGCGGAGCGCGAGCAGGAGAACGCCGCCCACAGAGCGGACGCCTATGCCCGCTATCCCCGTCTGGCCGAGATCGATAACGAGCTGCGCCGCACCATGGCCGAGCTGATGGCCGCGGCCCTGCAGCGCGGCGAGGACCCGTCGCAGGCCGTCGCCGCCGTCCGGGAAAAGAATCTCGCGCTCCAGCGGGAGCGGAGCTGGATCCTCGAGGCCGGGGATTTTGACGACGGCTATCTGGACGACACGCCCGTGTGCGCCAAGTGCGGCGGGCGCGGCTATGTCGGCGCGCAGATGTGCTCGTGCCTGCGCGAGCTGTGCCGGCAGGAGCAGAAAAAGGAGCTGACGAGCCTGCTCGGCAGCGGCCGGGAAACGTTTGAAAATTTCCGGCTCGACCTCTATCCCGCCGAGTATTCCGAGAGCGTGCGCACCAGTCCCCGCGCCCTCATGCAGCGGAATTTCAACCACTGCCGGAAGTATGCGCAGAATTTCACGATGCAGTCCGGGAACATGCTGTTCTCCGGCGCAACAGGCCTCGGCAAGACGTTCCTGTCCGCCTGCATCGCGCGCACGGTGGCCGACCGCGGCTACAGCGTCGTATACGACACGGCCATTCACCTGTTTTCCGATTTTGAAGCGGAAAAATTTGGCATGTCACAGGAGGAAAACCGCGGGCTTTCCCAGCGCTACCTGCAGTGCGACCTGCTCATCATCGACGACCTCGGCACGGAAATGACGACGCAGTTCGTCTGCTCCGCCCTGTACCATGTGGTAAACACCCGCCTGATGGAATCGCGCCCGACGATCATCTCCACGAACCTGACGCCGGAGCAGCTGTCCGTGCGCTATTCCCCGCAGATCGCCTCGCGCCTGCTCGGCACCTATCGCCTGATCCAGTTCGTCGGGCAGGATATCCGGCGGCTTTAACATTTTGAAATTTCTATCCGCACAGGATAAAAACGGTCCGGCCGTGTCTGCAGAGTCCTGCAGCGCGGCCGGTCGCATTTTTTAACAAGGGAATTCCGCCGGGATTTTCTAAGCCGTTTCTTCGATTTCCGCGCCATATTAACAGCGAGAAAAACGCGGGAGGACGAAAAAATGAATCGAATTTTCAAGCAATTGGCAGCCGTCCTGCTGGCGCTCGTGCTTCTGGCGGGCACGGCGCTGGCGGCCTTCAGGGGGTAGCCGGTGAGGGCGGAGTTGCCCTCGGGGCCGGCGTGCTGGAGCTGAATGGACACCTTGGCGCCGTAGGCGTGGCAGGCGTCAGCTACCCGGCGGAAGCTCTCCACCGTGTCGTCGGAGAACAGGCAGGGCTTCCGGGGGCCGCCCTTGGCCTCCTGATAGACCACGGTGGACTCGATGGTGATGAGGCCGAAGCCGCCCTTGGCACGGGCCTGATAGTAGGCCAGGGAACGGTCACTGAGGGAACCGTCGGTGTTGGCCAGGTTGTTGCCCATGGGGGGCACCACAAACCGGTTGGGCACGGTCACCGTGCCGATCTGCACCGGAGAAAACATGGTAGGGAATTTCATTTGATCTCTCCTCTTTCTAAATAGATCCGCTCTGCGCTGGTCTGATCGATCCACTGATCCTTGATCTGGGCCAGCTGCTTCATATGCGGCTGCGCCATGTGGCGCTGCTGGGCCCCTTCAT
>OGYY01002554.1_pt1 | contig 13118 bp, 8 predicted proteins | sample 1576671 | NCBI WGS metagenome assembly OGYY01 (sample SAMEA3541593, study PRJEB24748) | human gut metagenome | biome: human gut; feature: human-associated habitat; material: faeces | place: China | collected 2012 | reverse complement strand
ATCAAGAACCTCAAGATCAAATATAATCGTGTATTCGGTTATTCTCTGGAAGTGACTAATTCATTCAAAGACCAGGTTCCGGACAACTATGTCCGTAAACAGACCCTGGCAAATGCAGAACGTTATATTACACAGGAACTGAAAGACCTGGAAGATCTGATCCTTGGTGCGGAAGACCGTCTCTATGCCCTGGAATATGAACTGTTTGCCGATGTAAGAGAAAAGGTCGGTCAGGAGGTTGTACGTATCCAGAAGACTGCAAAAGCAGTTGCAGCGCTCGACGTATTTGCTTCACTTGCACTTGTGGCAGAACGCAACAATTTCGTGAAACCAAAGATCAACGAAAATGGTGTCCTTGACATCAAAGGCGGACGCCATCCGGTCGTTGAGCAGATGATTGAAAATGACATGTTCATTGCGAATGATACATATCTGGACAACCAGAAAAAGCGTGTTTCTGTTATTACGGGACCGAATATGGCTGGTAAATCTACTTACATGCGCCAGACGGCACTGATCGTTCTGATGGCACAGATCGGAAGCTTTGTTCCGGCAGAAAAAGCAAATATCGGTATCGTGGATCGTATCTTTACCCGTGTGGGTGCGTCTGATGATCTTGCAAGCGGTCAGAGTACTTTTATGGTAGAGATGACAGAGGTTGCAAATATTCTCCGTAATGCTACTGCAAAGAGCCTTCTGATCCTCGATGAGATCGGACGTGGTACAAGTACATTTGACGGACTTGCCATCGCCTGGGCAGTGATCGAACATATCAGCAATACAAAGCTTTGCGGTGCGAAGACTCTTTTTGCGACACACTATCACGAACTGACTGAGCTGGAAGGCAAGATTCCGGGAGTGAACAACTACTGTATTGCAGTCAAAGAAAAGGGCGACGATATTGTTTTTCTTCGAAAGATTGTCAAAGGCGGTGCTGACAAGAGTTATGGTATTCAGGTTGCCAAGCTGGCAGGTGTTCCGGATTCTGTTATCAGCCGCGCAAAAGAGCTGGTAGAGGAACTGAGCGACGCGGACATTACAGCTGCCGTTAAGGATCTGACCGCTCCGAAGAAAAAACAGAAAATCATGTATGATCAGGTAGACATGGCACAGATGTCACTTTTTGACACCGTGCAGGACAATGATATCGTAGATGAAATCCGTGATCTTGATATGACACATCTGACACCGATGGAAGCTATGAATATTTTATATAATTTACAGAACAAGATCAAAAATCGCTGGTAAAAGGGCAGGGTGAGGTGCTTTGAAAAAAATCGCAGTTTTAGATCAGAATACAATTGACAAGATTGCTGCCGGAGAGGTAGTGGAGCGTCCATCTTCGGTTGTAAAAGAACTGGTAGAGAATGCCATAGATGCCGGAGCAACGGCAGTGACTGTGGAGATCACAGATGGCGGAAAAAAGCTGATCCGTATCACAGATAATGGATCCGGAATGGAATCTGAGCAGATTCCGCTTGCATTTTTGCGTCATGCGACAAGTAAGATTGAAAAGGTCGAAGATCTGGAGCACATTGCATCGCTGGGCTTCCGCGGGGAGGCACTTTCCAGTATTGCAGCTGTTTCGCAGGTAGAACTGATCACAAAGACTCCTTCAGATATCAGCGGTTCCCGTTATGTGATTGAAGGTGGGAAGGAAATTGCGCTGGAAGAGCTCGGTGCGCCGGAAGGAACGACGTTTCTTGTGCGAAATCTTTTTTATAATACACCGGCGAGAAGTAAATTCCTGAAATCAGATATGACAGAAGCAAATTATATCCATACACTGATGGAACAGCTTGCCCTGTCCCACCCGGAGATTTCGTTTAAATATATTCAGAACAAACAGGTCAAACTGCATACATCCGGAAATTACAGTGTGAAAGATGTAATATACAGCGTGTATGGCAGGGAAATTGCAAAAGCTCTTCTGGATGTAAACTATGAAAATTCTTTTATGAAAGTAGAAGGATTTGTAGGAAAACCGGAGATTGCCAGAGGAAACCGCAGCTTTGAAAACTATTATATCAATGGCCGTTATGTAAAAAACAATATCATCACAAAGGCTATTGAAAATGCTTACAGAGGCTTTCTGATGCAACACAAATTTCCGTTTGTTTCGCTGCGCATGGAGATGGAGGGAAATGATCTCGATGTCAACGTACATCCGGCAAAAAGAGAGGTACGTTTTGCCAGAGAACAGGAGGTTTATGATGCAGTGTATGATATGGTTCGGAGTGCACTGACCAGGAAGGAAATGATACCGAAAGTATCTGTAGACAGTACTCCTGCAAAAACAGAAACAAAAGAAGAAAAAATCACCCGTGCTGCGGTACCGGAACCGTTTGAAACGAAACGCCGTGAAGAAATGTACCCGAACACGGTGAGAAAGCCAGAAGTACAGGCAAGTTTAAATCCAAAACCGGAAGTACAGGCAAACTTAAATCCAAAGCCTGAAGCAAGGGATGACTTAAATGAAAGAACGGAAATACGAAAGCCTCTTTCACAGAGTACCCCATCCAAAACGCTTGTCCGTGAACCGGCAGCAGAATACAGACCTGCATTCTCTAAGGCAGAGGAAGAAATGTTCAGTGGTACACTTCGTGAAAACCAGAAACTGGATGAAGAGAAGAAGCAGGCGGAATTAAAGCCGACAGAAGAGACGGAAAAGAAACAGGCGCCTCCGCAGCAGCTTGAGCTTTTTGAAGAGAAACTTCTTGCACCGGAATCCAGAAGCCGTATCCGCGTGATCGGACAGATTTTTGATACTTACTGGCTGGTGCAGTTTGAAGATAATTTTTATATCATCGATCAGCACGCGGCACACGAAAAAGTATATTACGAGCGTATGGTGAAACAGTTCCGTGAACATTCCATCGATTCGCAGTATCTGAGTCCGCCGATGATCGTTACTTTAAGTATGCAGGAAGAAGAAGTACTGAATTCAAATAAAGACTATTTTGAACAATTCGGTTTTGAAATTGAGAATTTCGGTGGCCGTGAGTATCGGATCAGCGCTGTTCCGTCGAACCTTTATGGATTGACAGAAGAAGATCTGTTTCTGGAAATGCTTGACAATCTTTCCGGAAATAACAGCAGAGATGCTTTGGATATTTTTGCATCAAAACTCGCGACTATGGCATGCAAAGCAGCAGTAAAAGGCAATCATGCGATGTCTTTTGAAGAAGCGGAAAAGCTGATCGACGAGCTTCTGACACTGGATAATCCGTATCATTGTCCGCACGGACGTCCGACAATCATTGCGATGACGCGCACAGAACTGGAAAAGAAATTTAAAAGAATTGTATAAAAATACAGGAGCAGTTATGAAAAGACCTTTAATTGTCCTTACCGGACCGACGGCAGTGGGAAAAACAAGCCTGTCTATTTCGCTTGCAAAGGCGGTGAATGGGGAAATTATTTCTGCGGATTCCATGCAGGTATATAAAAGAATGGATATCGGCTCGGCAAAGATCCGTAAGGAAGAAATGCAGGGCGTGGAGCATTATCTGGTGGATGTACTTGAACCGGAAGAGGAATTTCATATTGTGAAATTTCAGGAGATGGCAAAAGCTGCCATGGAAGAAATCTATGCAAAAGGAAAAGTACCGATTCTTGTCGGCGGAACTGGATTTTATATTCAGGCAGTAACAAGAGACATTGATTTTACAGAGGCGCAGCAGGAAAATACCTACCGTGCCGAACTGGAAAAGCTGGCAGAAGAAAAAGGTGCCGAGTATCTTCATGAGCGTCTTCGCGAGGTCGATCCGGCGAGTGCAGAGTCGATTCATGCCAATAATGTCAAACGTGTGATCAGGGCACTGGAATTTTATCATCAGAACGGAACACCGATTTCTGAACATAATGAAGAACAGAAAAAACAGGTAAGCCCATATAATCTTGCCTATTTTGTGCTGAATGCTCCACGTGAAATTTTATATGAGAGAATTGACAGGCGCGTGGATCAGATGCTGGAAGAAGGTCTGGTAAAAGAAGTCGAAGAGCTTAAGCGAGAAGGCTGCCATCGTGGAATGGTTTCCATGCAGGGACTTGGTTATAAGGAAATCCTTGCGTATCTGGAAGGAGAATATCCGCTGGAAGAAGCAGTGCGCATTCTGAAACGCGACACCAGACATTTTGCGAAGCGGCAGCTTACCTGGTTCCGAAGAGAGTCTGATGTGATCTGGGTAGATAAAGAGAAATTTGACTGGGATGAAAAAGAAATCCTGAAATATATGAAACACATTTGTGAGGAAAGGAAGATCGTTTAGTATGAAAGAACTTTATGAACAGCTTGGGATTTCTTCTCAGGTATATGATTTTGGGGCAGAGATCGAAGAATCTCTGAAGGAACGTTTTGAGCAGTTTGATAAAACAGCAGAATACAATCAGCTTAAAGTGCTGATGGCAATGCAGAAAAATAAAGTAAGCGCAGAGTGTTTTCAGTCTTCTTCCGGTTATGGATATGATGATTTTGGAAGAGATACCCTGGAGAAAGTCTATGCGGACACCTTCCATACAGAAGCCTGTCTGATCCGTTCACAGATTACCTGTGGTACACATGCACTTGCAATTGCACTTTTTGGAAATCTCCGTCCGGGTGATGAACTTCTTGCACCGGCAGGAAAACCATATGATACTCTGGAAGAGGTAATTGGAATCCGGCCATCCAGAGGTTCTCTTGCAGAATATGGTGTAACCTACAGACAGGTTGATCTGAAAGAAGACGGAACATTCGATTATGATGCGATTCGTGCAGCTATCAATGAAAAAACAAAACTTGTCGAAATTCAGCGTTCAAAAGGTTATCAGACAAGACCGTCATATTCTGTAAAACAGATTGGAGAACTGATCTCTTTTGTCAAGAGTATCAAGCCGGATGTGATCTGTATGGTTGACAACTGCTACGGAGAATTTGTAGATACAGTAGAACCGAGTGATGTAGGTGCAGACATGATCGTTGGTTCTCTGATCAAAAATCCGGGAGGCGGACTTGCACCGATCGGTGGTTATATTGCAGGAACAAAAGAATGCGTGGAAAATGCAGCAACACGTATGACCTGTCCTGGACTTGGCATGGAAGTCGGAGCATCTCTTGGTGTAAATCGCTCTTTCTATCAGGGATTTTTCCTTGCGCCAATGGTGACGAAGGGCGCGTTAAAGGGTGCTGTGTTTGCAGCAAATATTTATGAAAAACTTGGTTTCCAGGTTGTTCCGAACGGAAGTGAGCCGCGTCAGGATATCATCCAGGCAGTGACACTTGGAACTCCGGAAGGTCTGATCGCATTCTGCAAGGGAATCCAGGCAGCGGCACCGGTGGACAGTTATGTGGATCCAGAACCGTGGGACATGCCGGGATATGACAGCCAGGTTATCATGGCGGCGGGTGCTTTTGTACAGGGCTCATCTATTGAACTTTCGGCAGATGGTCCGGTGAAGCCGCCGTATGCCGTGTATTTCCAGGGTGGACTTACTTGGGAACATGCAAAACTTGGAGTACTGATGTCTTTGCAGAAACTGGTGGATGCAAAAATCGTAACTCTTCCATGAAGATAGAGAATATGGCTGCATGAAGCAGCTGATAAAGGAGACGGCATGAGTGAAAAAACACAGGTGATCGTTGTAGGGGGAGGTGCTTCCGGACTGGCAGCTGCAATTGCAGCGGCAGAGAATGGTGCGGCGGTTACGCTCCTTGAACAGAATGAGAATCCGGGCCGGAAAATCTGTGTGACAGGGAATGGCAGATGTAATCTTACGAACAGAGACATGCGTCCCGATATTTTCAGAGGCCAGCATCCGGAATTTGTGGAAGAAATTCTGGCACAGTTTACGCTGGAGGATACACTTGCTTTTTTTGAAAAACTTGGGGTGGCTTTTACAGAACGTAATGGATGGCTGTATCCCAGAAGCAATCAGGCGAAATGTATTCCGGAACTCTTGATATTGAAAGCAAGAGCTTTAAAGGTCAAAATCAAAACAAGGGAACATGCAGAATCTGTTTCATGGGAGAATGGGTGCTGGAAAGTACAGACCTCCGGGTGGACTTATGAAGGAGATAAGGTAATCCTTGCCAATGGCTCTAAAGCTTCACAGGTCCCAGGTTCGGATGGCAGCGGCTATGAGTTTGCAGAAAATCTCGGACATCATATTATCCGCCCCCTGCCTGCACTTACAGGACTTCGATGTAAAGGAAATGTTTTTTCTGCATGGGCAGGTGTTCGTACGGACGCAAAAGTTACATTATTGATTGATGGAAAGAGATTTGTAGAAGAGAGTGGGGAAGTACAGCTGACGGATTATGGAATTTCCGGCATACCGGTGTTTCAGTTGAGCAGCTATGCAATCCGTGCACTGGATGAAGGAAAAAAAGTAACGCTGTCTGTGAACTTTCTTCCGGAATATACAAAAGCTTCTTTAAAGGAATATTTGAAAAAAAGGCAGGAAATCTGTCCATATCAGTCAGCTGCAGAGCTGCTTTTGGGACTGCTGCCTGATAAACTGATCAAAATGTTCCGAAAACAGAAAAAAGATCTTTGTGACACGATTACATCATATGAGCTGGAAGTAAAGGACAGTTCTGGATTTGAACAGGCACAGGTCTGCTCCGGAGGGGTGGATACTTCACAGGTCAATCCGGAAACACTGGAGTCTGTATTGCATAAGGGACTTTATTTTGCCGGAGAACTGTTGGATATAGATGGCCCCTGTGGAGGTTATAATCTTCAATGGGCATGGTCAAGCGGTGTTGTGGCAGGGCGCAGCAGCGCAAAGGAGAATTTATGATACGAATTACACAGTTGAAGCTTCCGGTGGGGCACACTCCGGAACAGCTGAAGAAGAAAATTGCAAAGACACTTAAATGTGCGGAAGATACATTTTCCTATGAGATTGTCCGCCAGTCTCTGGATGCAAGACATAAGGATGACAAAAAATTTGTCTATACAGTAGATGTGAAAACAGCTGCTGAACAAAAAATTTTGCGAAGAGTTCACAATAATAATATTATGTCAATCAATAAAAAGAATTATCAGTTTCCTCTGCCGGGAACAGAGAAACTGGAGCATGTGCCGGTTATTGTTGGAAGTGGACCGGCAGGACTTTTCTGCGCCTGGTATCTGGCAAGAGCCGGTTATCGTCCACTGGTTCTGGAACGCGGTCAGGAGGCGCAGAAACGTAAAGAAACGGTAGACCGCTTCTGGAAAGATGGAGTGCTGGATCCGGATTCCAACGTGCAGTTCGGGGAAGGCGGTGCCGGAACTTTTTCAGATGGAAAGCTTAACACACTGGTAAAAGATCCGAATGGACGTAACCATGAGGTTCTGAAACGTTTTGTAGAGGCAGGCGCACCGGAGGAAATCGTTTATCAACAGAAACCGCATCTTGGAACAGATGTACTGATTGGCATTGTTGAAACGATGCGTCATCAGATTGAAGAGATGGGAGGTTCTTTTCGCTTTGAAACAAAGGTGACAGATCTTTGCATCGAAAACGGTCATCTGACTGCAGTTGAAGTCAATAATGAAGAAAAGATACCGGCAGATGCCTGTGTGCTTGCACTGGGACATAGTGCCCGGGATACGTTTGATATGCTTCACAGACGTGGTGTTTATATGGAACCGAAATCTTTTGCGGTCGGACTTCGTATGGAACATCCACAGAAAATGATCAATTACGATCTTTATGGAGAAGAGGAAAATAAATTTCTGGGAGCTGCAAGTTATAAAGTGACACATACCTGTGAAAATGGCAGAGGCGTTTATTCATTCTGCATGTGTCCGGGCGGTTATGTGGTTAACGCATCCTCTGAACAGGGAATGCTGGCAGTCAATGGAATGAGTTATCAGGCGCGTGACAGTAAAAATGCAAACAGTGCACTGATCGTAACGGTCACTCCAGAGGATTTTCCGGAGGAAGGTCCACTTGGAGGGATTTCATTTCAGAGAAACCTGGAAAAGAGAGCATGGGAAATTGGAAAAGGAAAAATTCCGGTTCAGTTATTTGGCGATTACAAGTTACATCAGAAGAGTTCTGCATTTGGAGAAATCGAACCTCAGATGAAAGGTGCTCATGTATTTGCTGATGTACGCTCAATCCTGCCGAAAGAAATCGGTGATTCGATTGAAGAAGGTGTTCTTGCATTTGGAAAGAAACTGAAGGGATTTGACCGGAACGACGCGATTCTGAGTGGTGTGGAGAGCCGTACTTCTTCGCCGGTAAGAATCGTACGAAACCGTGAGGGATATTCTAATATAGAGGGAATTTATCCGTGCGGGGAAGGTGCAGGGTATGCAGGAGGTATCACATCAGCTGCTATGGATGGTATCAAAACGGCTGAGTTTATATGTGAAAAATTTAGAAATTTTTAGGAGGGAGTGTACATCTCCCTCTTTTTATGCTAAAATAATTTCTGATTCTTTTGGGTTCTGTCATAGAGAGCGACTGGTAAACAAAATGAACCATACTATGAAAGAAATACCGGAATCACAGCGGCCTTATGAGAAATGTATTCGAGAGGGTGAGAACACTTTAAGTGACAGTGAGCTCCTTGCAGTGATACTCCGGTGTGGTACCAGGGGAATGAATTCTCTGACCCTGGCAAACGATATTTTAAGTCATTTGGAGCAGTCACCCTATCCAGGACTTCTGGGACTGCTTCACTGTTCAGTATCAGATCTGAAAAAGATACATGGGATAGGAACGGTCAAGGCAGTTCAGCTGAAGTGTATCGGAGAATTATCCAAAAGGATTGCCAGTACAGCCGCAAGAATTTCGCTTGACTTTAACAGTCCGGATTCTATTGCAGCATATTATATGGAACAGCTGCGGCATCAGGAACAGGAGATTATGATCTGCATGATGCTGGATAATCAGAATCATTTGCTCGGAGATACCATGCTGTCAAAAGGAACCGTAAATGCAACGCTGATCACACCGCGGGAAGTATATCTGGAAGCACTTCGATACCATGCGGTCAATCTGATACTGATTCATAATCATCCGGGAGGAAATCCGGCTCCCAGTAAATGCGATAAAGAAATTACTGAACGAATCTGTCAGGCCGGCGAAATGCTGGGAATTAATCTGCTTGATCATATCATCATAGGCGATCACAGATATATCAGTTTCCGGGAAGAGGGACTGATGGGAGCGTATCCGGAATGAAGGGAAATTTTTATGCTTTTAAGAAAAACATATGGAATAGATCTTGGAAGCAGCAGTATCAAGGTTTATTCGTTTTTTAAAAACAAAAGTTATATGGAAAAGAACATGATAGCGTCAAAAGGGCGCAGGATCATCGCCGTGGGCAATGAAGCATACGATATGTTTGAAAAGGCTCCTGCCAATATCGTGGTGAATTCGCCGATGGCTTTTGGTATGATAGCCAATCTTGAACTGCAGGAGATTGCGTTGTACAGTATGATGAAAAAGATTGATCATTTTCTGGGAATCGGATCAGATATGTTTTTTTCTGTTCCGCTGGATATGACTGCAGTAGAGAAACGGGCATATTACCATGTCGCAAATGGCCATTGGCTCAGGCAGAACCGGGTATATATGGTTGAGGCTCCAATTGCAGACGCAATTGCCATGGGTGTGGACCTAAACCGAAATGCTGGAAGTATGATCGTAAATATTGGAGCACAGAGTACACAGTTCTCAATCATCACGGATGGGAAAATCATCATTGCGAAAAAAATTCCAATCGGTGGACGTCAGATGAATGAAGCTATCTGCAGTGAGATCAGGAAACGTTACAATCTGCAGATTGGCACGCGTACCGGAAAACGTCTGAAGATAGCCATGGGACGGCTCAATGATCAGCGCAGAGAAGCACGCAAGGTGGTTGGAATTGATGGAATATCAGGACTGCCGAGAGAAGAGATCATATCCGGATATGTGGTAAATGCCGGAATTATGAACTGCGTAAATGAGATTGCGGCAGAAATGAAAACTTTTTTGGAGAGAATTCCACCGCAGATTTCTTACCATATTTCAAGAGAAGGAATCTACCTTGCCGGGGGAAGTACCAAGATTCCTTACATAGATAATTATCTTGCGAGTTATACGGGGGTATCTTTTAACTTATCTCCATTATATGAAAAAGCGACAGTTGCAGGACTGGAAAAAATCATCCGTGACCATGAACTGATGAAATGGGCGCAGCCTGTCAAACAACGCAAATTATAAAGACACAATTATAATTCTTTAGGGGTATGATAATACATGAAAAACCTGAAAAAGAAGTTTCGATTTCGAATACATTTAAAAAGTAAACATCTTCTTGTGATCATGACATTTTTCTGTGGAAGTGCTGTGGTTGCCACACTTGCCTCCGGGATTACATCAGCTCCGCTTCAGGAAGCGGCAGGAATGATCGTTGTTCCTTTTGAAAAAAGTATCACAACAATCGGACTCTGGCTTACTGATATCAATAAATCTTTTCAGGAAAAACAGGATCTTATAGATCAGAATGAGGAACTGAAAAATACTGTAGATACTTTAACAGAACAGAACAATATTCTTATTCAGAATCAGTCCGAGCTTTCCAGACTGCAGGAACTCTATGATCTGGATGCGGAATATTCGGATTATCCGAAGGTCGCAGCCAGAATTATATCCAAAGATCCGGGTAACTGGTATGATACATTCATGATCAATAAAGGAAGCAAAGACGGCATCCGTGTAGATAACAATGTAATTGCAGGCAAGGGACTTGTCGGCATTGTTACCGAGGTGGGCAGTAACTGGGCAACTGTTCGTTCCATTATTGATGACAGTAGTAATGTCAGTGCCATGACAGTCGGTACAGATGACAATTGTGTGGTGGAAGGTGACCTGGAGTTGATCGATGAAGGGAAACTGCGTTTTACACAGCTGTATGACAAAGAAGATAAAGTAACAGTAGGTGAGCAGGTTGTTACTTCAAATATCAGTGAAAAATACGTAGAAGGTCTGTTTATCGGATATGTCAGCGATATTCAATTAGATACCAACAATCTGACAAAATCAGGAACAATCGTTACACCTGTAGATTTTCAGCACTTGAAGGATGTATTTGTAATTACTGTCAACAAGAAAGATTCCACAGAGGAAGGGGCCGAGGAATGAAAAGTAAGATCGTTCTGTTTTTTACGATCATTGTCTGTTTTCTGATGCAGTCATCTCGCCGCGGATGTCGTCGCGCACGGCGTCGACGCGGGCGCGCAGTTCGTCGTTAGAGAGGTTAACCAGCTCGGCGCTGATGGGGTTGATTTCCTCGTTGACGCGTTTCCACAGAGGGCGAACAGCGCGTTCGCTCTGGTCGCCGAGGATTTTCTTGAGTATTGTGCCTATTCCCATTTGTCGGTTTAGTGTGTCGGGGCCTTCCGGACCTGCCGGTGGACCGGCTTTGGCTTCGGGCCAAAATTGTCTGCAAAGATAGTAATTTTAGCGTGAGTGCGCAAATTCTGCGCACTTCCACCCATAAAACAGCAAAAACCGCGCCAGGTTCACACTGCGGCATTCGGATATTATCGAAAAGAAGAGGGATGTTTTGCCATAAGGATATTTTTCACTAATTTTGTGGCTGCAAGGATTTCGAGAGAGTCCGTAATCGAAGATACTCATCGATAAGTTGCAGTTTGTGCTGATTCTCAACCTGCCTGGTGGAATTGACAAGGCCAGATTCCCCGGTCATCAGGATAAGCTAAAGCAGGAGATGCGACCTTTTCTGAACACGTGGAACATCCCCGATACGTCGGTGAAGGTCGTCTCTCCGTCACTTGCCCGTAAGATGGGTGTCGACGTTGAGATCAGCGGTTGACCACGGTTGATTTTCCGCGTTAGGTATCAGGTGTGCCAATGCAAGTGGCGCACTTTTTTATTGTCGCCTGGGGAGTGGGAGTGAGCGGGCGGCGGCGCCGTCGGGAGCCGGGAGGCGGAGCAGGCGCGATAGGGTGGGGGCCAGGCGCAGGGCGGAGACGGGGTCGGTGATGGTGGTCGGCGTTAGGGTTGGCGAGAGGATGACGGCGGGGGTGGCGGGGGAGGAGCGGCGCATTGCAGTGCGCGTCACGGGCGTGGCGTAGTCGTCGACAAGGGTCCAGCCGGGCTGTACGTTGATGATGAGGTCGCCGGCCGTGCGCGGGTCGAGGGCGCGGCTGGCCTCCTCCAGGGCATCGGTGGTGCCGGAGAGGATGTCGCTGACGGTCTGCACGGCCGCGATGCCGTCCATGCGGCAGAGGAAGTCGCGGGCCTCCTGTAGCGGGGTCGAGCTGAGAGCTGAGGGCTGAGAGCTGAGAGATTGGCGGGAGGTGATGGCCGACAGGGCCTTTTCGTTGAGATAGACGTGTGTGCCGGCGATGCCGGCGACGTAGTCGGCCGAGCCGTAGCGGGCGCCGAGGAAGGAGTTAAGCAGGGCGGCGGCGCGCTTGGTGCTGAACTCGCCGCCGGGGATGCGGTAGGTGTCCGACGGGCGGGCGTCGTTGTCGAAGTGGCCGGTGGAGACGAGGAATACGACCGTCTTGTCGAGTCCCACCTCGCGGTCAACGGTGTTGAGCAGGCGTTCCAGGTCGCGGTCCAGGCGCAGGTAGGCGTCCATGAGCTCGAGGCGGTAGTCACCGTCCTTGGTCTGTGTGTAGGGGGCCAGGGAGTAGCCGACGTTGAGCATGTCGATGGTCCCCTTTCCGTGGCCCGGCTTGAGTTCGGTGATGTACTGTAGGGCGGCGTCGGTGACTTCGCGGTTGCCCATGGGTGTGAGGGCGAAGCGGCTGAAGACGTCGCGGTCAGTTGAGCGGAAGCCGTGGCTGAAGGGGTAGTATTTCTTCTGGGGTGGGAGGCCGGGGTATCGGCTGACGTCGAGCAGGGGCTTCCAGAGCATGGTGTCGAGGCGGGCGCGGAGAGGTCGGCGGAGGTTGCGCATGGCCAGGGGCGCGGGTAGGGCGCCTGTGTAGTAGGGGGCGGTGGCCCACTGGCCGGTGTTGGGGTCGATCCAGGCGGCGGAGGCGGGCTCGTGGCCTCCCATGAGCACGGCCACCTGTGGGTCTGCGGCCAGGGAGTAGACCTTGCCGAAGCGCTGGCCGTCGATCACGAGCTCGTCGGTGATGGTCGACAGGCGCAGCTGGGCCGGGGGGTAGGTATTG
>OGYY01002551.1_pt1 | contig 13125 bp, 6 predicted proteins | sample 1576671 | NCBI WGS metagenome assembly OGYY01 (sample SAMEA3541593, study PRJEB24748) | human gut metagenome | biome: human gut; feature: human-associated habitat; material: faeces | place: China | collected 2012 | reverse complement strand
TTTATTTAATTTTTTTATTTGACATAATATACTCTGTTTTCTTTTCTCGGTGCTGCCTTTGGTTCATCACCTTCAACATAACCTAATGCGCAATGACCGATACCAACATATTCTTCTTTAATGCCTAATGATTTAAGAAGTTCTTTGCCCCATTCTGTTTCAAATTCTTCTTTCTTCCATTGCCTTTAAAACATCGCTCATTCTTTGTTCCTCCTTTAAATTTGATTCCATATTTCTCATTTTAGCACATATTTTTCAAGAAAAATTTCAAAATCAACATCTGAATTAGATTTCATATGGTCAGGATTTCTGTTTTTGGAAGTGAAATTTCTCCAAGCTGTAATGTGTATCTAATGCAAAACTGTGGAACTGAAACAACAATAGCTTTTAATTTTTTGTAACTTTTTTATGTTTTGTCTTAATTTTTGTAACTTATCTTTTTATTTTTAATGTTCTTAAATATTCTTTTTGCTCTGGTGTAATTCTATAGCTTTCTATTGATTTTTGAATTGCCTTATTGTGTGTCCACACATCAAGTTTTTTCTCTTCAATGAAAGGAATAATGCTGTCATATTGCTTTGCCAAAGCTGTTGCAAAATACCATGCGCGCATCATATTAACGTAATATTCTTCTGACTGAACTCCTGCAACTTTATTAGCATATTCAATTTTAAAATTGTCATCCAAATAGTGTTTCATAAGCATACTAATTCCAAAACGGATTGTGTATGGCTGGTCTGATTTTATGTATTTGTTAATTTTTCCAAGGAAGTCTTCCAAATTCTTCTCTACAATTCGAAGTGACAGCAAATCACACGTAGCCCAGTTGTCTATATGTGGAAGAAACTTCTCCAACTCTATTATTAATTCATCATAATCTTTAATCTGTTCAAGCAACATTCCATGGAGATTATTTTCTTCATAATATTTGTGGGGAAGCACCTTTATGAACTCCTTTGCTTCTTCTGTTTTTCCAAACTGCTTTGCGTAACTTCTAAGTGCCGGAGTTCTGACACCTATAACCTTCTCTTTGTCTATCGTTGGCATTAATTTGGCGTGAAAATCTCTATATTTCAAGTCCTGTAATTCAAAAAGCTGTTTTTGTACTTTAACTGCTATATCTTCTTTCATAATCTGCTCCTAATACTTTTTATCTTACAAATATTATAGCATTGTTTTTTTGTGTGGTATATTATTTTCAATGTTTTGTTTGAAATGTAATGAATATATTTGAAGATTTCTCTTCACTTTTTCTGTAATTCTTAAAAAGAAGCTTCTCTAGGCAGAACAGCCCACACCAAAGCTTTCGCTTTAGCGTGGGCTGTTCCTTTATCATTATTTACAGATAGCCAATTTATTTCTTCACCTTTACAGTCTTGACTGCCGACCATTTTCCATAAACATACTTTCCGTTTACAATTCTGTAAGCTCTAATTTTTACGTATGCTTTTTTCTTTTTAATGTTGGTAAGCTTCTTTGTTGTGTATGTTGTTTTTGTTGTCTTTACTGTTACTGCCTGCTGTTTTTTCTTTTTCTTGTTTTTCAATTTTTTGTTGTTTCCATATTTAATCCGGAAGCCTGTAACTCCGGCAGTCTTTGTTAATGTAAGTTTGATTTTCTTACCCTTTGCATTTTTTGCTGTTTTAATTTTTACAGTACCTACAGGTGGATTTTGTGGTGACTTAATAGCATTCTTTAATGCTGTTGCTGCACTGTTTACTGTTGCCTGTGAAGGATTATACTGTGATGCAACTGTTGCTGCCTGACTATATGCAGCATTTACATTAGGATATACTGTCCAATAGTCTTTGTTGCTATTTACATCACCTGCTACTCTAAGTAATTCTGTCTTGTCTGCCAAATTGATTTTTGAAACACCTGTTGCCTGGTAAGTATCAATTCCTACATCAGCACCATAACCAAATAAAGTAAACATTACTCTGATTACATCACCATTCTTTACTGTTACTTTATCTCCTGACTGGTAGATGTTTCTTACTGTTGGGTTTGTGCTGTCCTTGCCGTCTTCTCTGTTAAATGTCTTACCACTATATACTGCACTGTTATTTACAGTAAATACCCAACCTGACATTCTCCAGTAATCACCTTCTCCAAGAGCTGTATCTGAATTACCAAGATTCTTGTTTGTATTTGGTGCACTAATGCCTTTTCCTTCGTGAAGTAATCCATCATCCTGACCAATATATGAATAAGTATATACATCCTGCATATTGGCAATTTCATTAGGTATGTTTGCCACTCTGCTATTGTCTGCACCAAGAATTGATGTTAAATACCAACCACTTGTTGTTGAATAATAATAGTTTAATGTATTATCATTCATATATCTGTCGATTACTGTTTTAACCGTGTCTCCATTGTTAATTGTCACCTGAACAGGTTCAGTATAAAGTCCCTGACCTATTGATAATTTTTCGACAGTAAGTGTAACTTTACCTGTTGAAGCTGCTTTTGTTTCCTTAGGCATTACAACAATTGATGTTGCCATAAGAGCTACACTTAATACTACTGATAATGCTTTTTTCATTTCAAACTTTTCTCCTTACATTTTTGACTAATCCTAACTTTATTTTTCAATAAAATTAGCTTTGTAAATATTTTATTTTAAAACCTATATATGTATATAGTCATTTATTTAACTTTCCTACATTTTAACTTTCTTAATTTTTGAATAAGCTCCATAAACATTAGTTTCTTCATCTAACTTATAAGCTCGAATTTTAAAACTATATTTATTTCCCTTCTTTAAGCTAATAACAGCTTTTACTTTTTTTGCTTTCTTAACTGTCTTTACGGCTTTGAATTTACCGGAATTAGTTTTCATATATACTACATAACCTGCTGCATCTGAAATCTTCTTCCATTTAAGTGTAACCTTCTTTCCCTTTTTCTTTGCTGACTTAATTTTTACTTTTGCAGGCTTAGTTACTACAGGTTTAGATACATTTACAGTACATGTTGCAACTACCTTACCATCTGCTGAAACTGCGGATATATAAGTTGTTCCGGCTACATCAGCTGCAACATTTCCTGACTGGTCAACTGTGGCAATTGATTCATTAGCTGAAATCCATTTAATGTTTTTATTACTTGCATTTGAAGGATTTACTGTTGCATCTAACTTAAAAGTTCCACCCGGATTAAGATTTATTTCATTACTATTAAGTGTAATGTTTGTAACAGAAGTTTCCACTTCGATGAAAAATTCTGTTTTTAATTCATTATGAGTTGTTGCTGTTATAATTGTACTTCCACTATTCTTTGATGTTACAACACCATTTGAATCTACTGTGGCTACTGAATTATTACTGCTTGTCCACTGAACATTCTTATTTGTTGTATCACTTGGAGTAATTTTAACCTGTAACTGACGAGTCTGGTTTAGCCCCATAGTTACTGTTTTATCTCCAACTCTTTCAATACCTCTTGCATCGATTCCATCGACACGGACAGTACATTTAGCTTCAAAACCACCTTCTTCAGTTGTGATAACTATATCTGCATTTCCTTCGGAAACACCTGTTACAACACCATTTGCATCTACTGTGGCTACTTTTTCATTTAAACTCTTAAAAGTAACATTAGTATTTGTTGCATTGCCTGGAAGTACAGAATATCTAATCTTTCCACTTCCACCTACAAACAAACCCATATGCTTATAGTCATTTGCCACTTCAATACCTGTTACAGGTTCAGGAATTATTACTGCTTCTGATTCTTCACTAACTGAATTGCTGTAAAGATTTGTATCAGCATCATTTTCATCCACAATTGCTTTTACAGTATAAACGTATTTACCTGAAGTTAAATCTTTATCTTCAAAAGCTGTATCTGTTCCTTCATATATATCATTAACAATACCTGTACTTTTGTTATATCTTGACAAAACATATGAAGAGGCATGAGCTACTTTTGTCCAGTTAACATTGATGTTTTTGTCATTTCTAACTGCTGTAACTTTAGACTTATCAAGCTCTTTTGAAACATAAACAACACATGTTTTCTTAACATTTGGATTATCCTTTGACGCAATTGTTATAATTGCTGTTCCAACTGATTTTCCTGTAACTACACCATTTTTAACTTTTGCCACTGCTTCATTAGATGAACTCCATACAATGTCTGTCTGACTTGTGTTAGAAGGTGAAAGGTTGTACTCAAGCTCAACTTTGTTGTCTTCTTCCTTATCTAAATTAAGCTTTTTGCTGGTGTAATTTAAATTAATACTTTCTACAGGAACATTAGTCTGGTCATATACCTGTATCTCATAAATTTCAAAACAGTATGCGCCAAAAGTAATACCCTGTAATCTTAAATGTGATGTTGTTACTGCTTCTTTTAATCGAATATTTCTATATTCTGATGCTATACCACTGGTTACTTCGTACATGTCTGTCCATGTTTCACCGTCATCTGAAGTCTGTAATTTGTAACCTTTCATATAGCCACCGCCCCATTTAACTTTTACTGTATCAAAAGTCTGTGGGCTGTTCCAACTTAAAGTTATGTTTTCATCAGCTTTTTCTTCATCAGTTACTGTTGGATCCTGAATGTACTCTGTTCTCCACATAGTGCCTTTATCGTCGTCAATTGCTTTTTCTGCACTGTTTTCACCATCATCACTTGATGCTACTGCTGTGGCATTTTCTGCAAGATTAGGCATTTCTTTTTCTTCAACGCTTCCTACTGTAAAAATCTGCCATTCGTACATACAATAACCGTATATTTCCATTGTTCTTTCTTCTAATTCGATTTTTACATATCTTGCATTAGTTGGTGCAAAATCATATTTAAATCTTCCTTTTTCTCCTGCTTCTTCTGATGCAACTTCCATCCAATCTGTTTTGTTTTCAGAAACATAAATTTTATATTTCTTTGCTGCTGCATTTTCCCAATATAGTACAATCTTATCAATTTCATAACTTTTTCCTAAATCTATACTCCAGGTTTGAGGGTCTTCATAAGGATTTTCTTTATTAGTGCTTACACATGCTGTCTGATATCCTCTGTCCAGATTTCCATCAGTTAAAAAGTCTGGTTTATTATACTCATTGGTATTGAAAGAATTAGATACATCTACTGTTCTTCTATAGGCTACATTCTCTCCCAATGGTTGTCCGTCGTAAGCTAACGCAGGAGTGTATAAAGTGGCAACCATGGTAGCAACACTTAGTAAACAAGCTACTAATTTTTTCATTTTTCCTCCTTTTCCAGGCACTATAATTTATTAAAGGCTGTCTCTTTGCAGAACATAAGAGTTACCTCCTATGCCCACCCTCAAAAAGACAGCCTTTATACCTGCTTATTTTTTGATGCAATAAATTACTATATTAAGCTATTTTATTACCTTCTGATTATTTAATCTTAAGTTTTTTCTTAAATACCTTAACAGCTTTTTGGTTACCTTTAAGTTTAGTCTTCTTAGACTTAATATTGCTCTTAACCTTCTTGCTGAATGCGCTCTTCTTTACAGTCTTAAGCTTCTTGCCCTTAAATGTAATCTTGTTAATCTTATTATCATTAGCAAATGCCTTAGCGTTAATCTTCTTAACTGACTTACCAATTACTACTGATTTAAGTTTTGTACATTTCTTGAAAGCTGTTTTTCCAATTGTAGTTACTTTGCTACCAATTGTAAGCTTCTTAAGTGCCTTACATCCCGCAAAAGCATTATTTCCAATTGTTGTTACATTCTTGAAATTAATCTTGTTTAACTTCTTACAATTATTAAATGCAGCCTTACCAATAACCTTAACATTGGCACCAAATGTAACTTTCTTAAGCTTCTTCATTGCCTTAAATGCATTGTCACCTACTTCTGTTACATTTAAACCATATCCCTTAAAGTTAGCTGTGTTTGGAACTGTAACCTTAGTTAATTTGCTCTTCTTAGCTGCTACTACACCGATAAGTTTTGTTCTACCTGATGTAATTGAATCAATTGCTGTTACTCTGTAAATGAAATCACCTACTGTATATTCCATTCCAACGTAAACACCATACTGTGTACGAACCTGATCATCTAATGATGTCTGGTCACCCTTTGGTGTTTCAGGATAACTAGTTTTTGAAGCTGCCTGAATCTTATTCCATTCATCTGTGCAATTCTTGATTTTTTCGTCAAAATACTTATCGTCAGTATCATCTGAACCTAAAGTCTTTGAATTATCAACTGTAGGCTGTTCTTTTACGATAGTCTTATCAGCTATTGCATCATCACTTGGCTGTTTAACATTTTCATCCTTATTAGCCACAATTAAACCAGTACTTGGATCTGTTGGATATGCATCCTTTCCATCTCCTCCGTCCTTTGAATAGTCATAGCTATCAGGTAATGATACTGATGTTTTGTTACGGTAGTATAATAATCTCTGGATAGCATAACCACCCTTTTTACCTGATACTGTCTGTGAAGTTTCACCTGTTGTAATACCACAACCTGTACCATTAATAATTCTGTTAATACCTACCTTTGGTCCGCTACCGTTGGCGATTTCTACAATACATGCATTTTCAATTAATACATCATCTGCATTAGGAACTTCAATGGCATTATCTAAGAAAATTTCTGCTCCGTTAGTGTTAATGAATACATCGTAAACACCAAGACCTATTGCGTAGTGGTGTTTAACATCATTTGCTACTTTGTATGCTGAATATCCCTTAACTGTATTATTATGTGACATCCATTCTTTCTGATCCTGTGGATCATAACATTTTTCATTCTGTAAGAAGAATGTCTTACCATATTCACCTCTCCAGATAACATCGTATTTCTGGAAATGTTCAATAAATAAACCATAAGCTGTTACGTTATCGCCATTTACAACAAGACCGTGATCTGCTGTATTTTCATACCAACCTGTGTTATCACCGTGGTCTGCTCTCCAAATCCATGTTTCATCAATAATAGTATTGTTACTGTTAACAACTATACATGAACCTGTTGTTCCAAGGTCGCCTGTTCCACCTACCCTACAGATAACATCCTGTAATACACAAGGGTTGTTTGAATGGTCAACATTTGCTCCTTCATATCCTACTTCTAATAATGTGTTTGTATGTTTTCCGGCATCTAAAATTACGCCTGCGATTTCAACACCACCGATATCGTAATTTTCTTCTACCTTTGTATAATCACTATTCCACTTCTTACCAGCTACTCTGATAAATGTATCAGTATTCTTATCAGATGAAGTAAATGTAGCCATACCAAGACCAAGAACTATTGTGTTTTCATGTGTTACTTCAATAGCTTTGTCTAATTTGTAAATACCAGGCTGAAGAAGAAGGTTATAACCTTTTCCTAAAGCTGCATTAATTGTGTCTGCTGTATCTACATCAGGGTTAGCAATATAGAAACTGTCTAATCCTAATGATTTACCTTTACCCATATCGTTTTCTGACCATGAAACGCCTGTCGTATCTTTTCTTACTGCAGGTACAAATACCTTGTAGCTATCTGTATCTTCATCGAAGTATAAGAATGGTTTTTCTCTTGTTGCATCTGTCTTGTCTAATACTGTTGTACATCCGTTAGTTGCCCAGTTTGAAATACCATTATTCTGTAATAAGCTTCCACCTGCGTTAAAGTAGTTACCACTGTTATCCTTTAATGTTGTTCCATCAACATTCTTGCATCCCTGAACAACCTGGTTCCAGTTAATACCATATATAGAACCATTTTCTGTCTGCTTTGTTGTAAAATCACAGTTTCTGTAGTAATACTGTTGCTGACACCATGAACCTACTGAATCATGAAACTTTGTATCAGAAATATATCCGCCGCTGGCCCAAGCATTGTCTCCCCATGTCCACTGAAGTAATGTCTGTCTTTCTACATTAAGTCTTCTTGCAGGAGCTGCCTGTGATACTGCCCACTTAAATGAATCTTCCCAATAGTTAGGATTTTCTGTTGTCTGTGCAATAGTAAAGTTTTCAACGTCAACCCAGAAGTTACATGTTACGTTACCATTAGCTAAAGCTGCTGGTGTTTTAATATTCTTTAATCTTACATCGTAAGGTGTTTTTCCTAAACCAATAACCTGTGTGTAGTAACCTACATCATACGCATCTGCTGCTGTTTCTGTATAATCACCAGGTTTAAAAGCGAATGCGTAACGGTTCTTACCAAACTGATCATAATGCTGATATCCAAAGATTTCATTTACCTTATCAGAAATTGCATCCTTGTCATCTGCATCGTTAAATACGTATACATTCTTACCAAACTTAGAAATTTCCAATGAATATGGTTCTGATTCTTCTCCATTAACATTACCGTTAACTGCCTGAACTTTATAATAGTTCTTATATTTTGATGTTGTGTTTGGATTTGTATCTGTATAACTTGTTTTTGCTCCGTCTATTGAATCAATTAATTTGTATTCTGCATAACGGCCTTCTGCCCTGTAAATATTATATGACTTAGCATTTGCTGCCTTATTCCATGTAATAGTCTGAGCGCCTGTCTTGTCATTTCTCGTAACATCTGTTATTTCAGCTTTAGCCGGTTTAGTCTGAGATAATGTTGTTGTAAATGCAATTTCACTATCTGCATATGCACTGTATGAACCTGCTTCCTTAGTATTAGTAATTGTTCTAACCTTAAAGAAGTATTGCTTTTCTGATAAAAGATTATTTACAGTCATCTTATTCTTTATTGTTAAACCTGCTGATCTGTAATTTCCATTTTCTGAAGTTGAATACATAACTTCAAATGCTGAATAAATATGTTCCTTTGGTGTTGTCCATGAAACCTGAACGCTATCGCCTGAAACATCAGATAATGTTACTTTTCTTGCTTTCTTTGGTTCATCACCTGTATACATAATGAACTTTTCTTCATTGCCAACCTTGTCTCCTAAGTGATACTTTGAACTTACCGCAAGCTTTGTATGTTCTGCTCCTTCATCGTCTTTGTACTTTCCTAATGTGAATATTTTTTCATCTGCACTGCTACCAAAAGAAACTGTTCCATCATCATTGTGCTGGATTCTTACTGATTCCCATCCTGTTGGTGCGTAATCATTTGCTACTGTTCTAGCGTCCTGATAAATAACATCATCAGCATTTGCCGCCCAAACAGTATTTCTTGACTTAGTAGCGAAGTTAACTACTTCGTTAGCCTTGTCATCAATTCCATTATTTTTGTATGTTCCATAATATGTAGTGAATTTTCCATCGTCACTTACATTGTTGATAGATGTAAATTTCTTATCTACCAAGATTGGATCATTCTTTACACCACTAACAGTAATTATGTTTCCGTTTGCTACATTAACAAAGAAAACTTCTGCGTGGATTGTTGTCTCTTCGGCACCGTCAATTGCATCTGTGCTTGTTGCTGCTGATGCTGCCATTACAGTCATGTTAAATGTCTGTGATGTAAATAACATTGCAACTGCCAAAACAATTGACAATAAAGATTTGTACATCTTTTTCATCTTCATTTTTCTTCCTCCTAAATAAATTCAAACAATAAAAACACTCTTCTCTTTTTTGTGTAAAGTTGATATTAAAACGTTTTTATTTTTCTTATATTTTAGCACTTATTGATATATTTTTTCAAATTCGAAAATGTTTTTAAGCACTCTACACAAATAGTCTCTTTGTTTTTTTTGCACTTTGCATATATATTTTATTGTTTTTTTTATTGTTTTTCTTGTTTTTTATTAATTGGCATTTTTTGTCGTAAAAACGTTTTTATTATTTTTTGTTTAAAAATGTCTTTTCTTTTTACTAATAATCCTGTTTTATTTTACTAATAATGGTATTTTCTTTCACTAAACTCTCTCTTTTTCGCCAATTTTAAGCAAAAAAGAACAGCCAGATTTAATTCAAAAATCAATCTGACTGTTCCTTTTTTATAAATTTAATCTAATGATAATATTCCATTTTTGGCAATTACTTCTTAAATTTAACTTTTCGTTTAGACCACTTACCATAATAAACTTCTCCATTTACTACTTTGTAAGCCCTAACCCTGATAAAGTACTTCTTGTTAGCCTTTAATTTCTTAATTGTAAATTTGGCTTTCTTATAGTTCTTTACCTTTGCTTTTTTAAATTTCTTTGATGTTGATATCATTACCTGATATCCTTTTACACCCTTTGCTGTTTTTAATGTAACTTTTAATTTCTTAGCACTTATCTTCTTAGTTGCCTTTTTAATTTTAACCTTTGGTACCTTTACGGTTGGTGCTGTTTTTGTAGTTACTGTTGTGGAAACTGTAGGTGTTTCCTTTGATGTTTCAGGTTTAGTTGTCGTTCCTGTTTCTGACGGAGCAATTGTTGTAGGTGTCTGTGTTGTTGGCACTACTGTTGTAGCCTTTTCTGTTGGTGCCACTGTTGTTGGTGCCTGTGTTGTTGGCACTGCTGTTGTAGCTTTTTCTGTTGGTGCTACTGTTGTTGGTGCTACTGTTGTTGTTTTTTCTGTTGGTGCTACTGTTGTAACCGGTGCCACTGTTGTTGGCTTTGAACCTGTGCCATCCTTAAATGTATATGTTATCTGTGTAGCAGCTGACATTTTTCCGTTTTTAACAGATCTTACTGATACTGTATAGTCGCCATTTCCATTTGCAAAAACATCTGCTGTCAAATTAATTGAACTATTTACCGTGCTTCCTGCAAATACTCCATCCACATATACATTATAGTTTTCAATATCAGTTGATGGTGCCTGCCATGCAAAATAATATGGAAGATCTTTGTTTCCTGCATGTGTTAATCCAATTGGTGCAGGTATTGTATCATCTTCATCTATCTTTGTAGTAGGAGCAACTGTTGTTGGTACTACCGTTGTAGCTTTTTCTGTTGGTGCCACTGTTGTAGCTTTTTCTGTTGGTGCTGCTGTTGTTGGTGCCTGTGTTGTAGTTGGTGCCACTGTTGTAACTTTTACAGGTTCCTCATACAAGTAAACATCATATGTTGAGTTGTCCGATAATGTTACTTTAAATAAATTCTGTCCTTCTTTTACAGAATCAACAGGGAATCCTACTCCGGCTCCTTCTATCTTTGCTTCTTCTGCTGTTGTTGAAGAAACTGCCACAGGGAATTTTACATAAATAACTGATTCTCCATCTGCATTTTTTTGAATATTAACAATATTAACTTTGTCTGATTCACAATATGCTTTATATTTATTTACAAGCTTTCCTCCTTCTGCTCCATCTTCAAGATATTTAACACCTGACCAATCAACATCTATTACTTTATGTGTTGTTGGAGTTTCTGTTACTTTTTCTGTCGTAGTCGCTGCATCTGTTGGCTTTTCTGTTGTAGCACTATCTGCTTCCTGAACAGATGATATACTAATGTTATCAATAACTGTTCCTGCAGGCATACCACTCATTTCCATTACTGCAGTATTCTTGGAATCTGCTGTAATCTGAAGAGTTTTAGTATTGATTCCGGCATTTACATTGTATTGTACTGTTCCTAAATCTACGCTGTCCTTTTCACCTTCATTCTTCCAATGCATATTTCCGGCATTAGTTGAATTAAACTTTAATGTTACATTATATTTTTTACCTTGCACTAAATTCATCGGATACTTAAGTTGTGTTCCCCATGTACCCGCTTTTCCACTTGTACTATTCAATTTAATACTTAAATCAGACAATTTGCTTCCTTTATAACTCATTGCTCCATTGTTCCAGCTTCCTGCATATAATGTACAATCTCCCACTGTTGTTACAGCATCATCAGGAACTGATTTGTAACCATCTGTATCCGGCTGACTACTTCCACCATCAGGATTTAACTCTCCACTTCCTGAATATGCCCTAACATAATCTACTTCCATTGTTGCTGACTGAAATGAATCATTTGGTGCTATGTTTCCCGTATAACCTGTTGCATTACTTCCCAATGCCAGATTTAATAAAAAATAATGATTTTTTCTAAATGCATAAGCATTGTCATCATTAAGATATGCTGTCAAATAAATACTATTATCTACATACCACTTAATTGTATTTTCATCCCAAATCACACCATATGTATGCCAACCATTAATACCATTGTTGTTATCACTATAATAATAATATGCAGGAACACTATAACTTCCCCAAAATATATGATTATATGGTGTATTATAAGAACTTCCACCTGCATTCCAGTGAATTGTTCCCTCAACATAGTTTCTTGAATTAGCATGTTCCATAATATCTAATTCCCCACACCATGGCCATGCTGTTCCATCATCTCCCATCATCCAAAATGCCGGCCAGACACCATCCTGGTTTCCACCATTTACCTTAATACGTGCTTCCATTTTTCCATATTTAAAGCTTTTTTTACCTGCTGTTTTTAAACGTGCAGATGTAAATCTACAATTACTGTAGTTTTCTCTTTTTGCAACTATTTTTAATGTTCCATCTGATACATATGAATTGTCTGTACGGTCTGTATAATACTGAAGTTCATTGTTTCCCCAGCCACTGCCACCTGTTTCACGTGTCCATACGTCTGTATTAAGAGAATCACCATCAAATTCATCACTCCACACAAGTTTCCATGATGATTCTGCTTTTGTGCGGAACAGGATTTATCGGATTTCTTCCGGTTCCGGTGCTTACCGCGATTGTGATCTCCGCATTGCTTGGAGCCACGGAATTTGAACTTGCAGTCCGTTTGTGGAAAGTCAGCCGCACGGAATGTCTGATTTTTTTTGGTGCATTTTTTGGAGTGCTGCTGCTTGGAACCATCAATGGTGTTATTCTTTCCAAACGTGTAACTCCATTTGGTTTTACAGATTTGAAATGTCTGTCTGACTTATTTGCCATGCAGAACACCAAATACTTTACCTTTGGTGAAGCACTCGCCGTTATTATCGTAGTCGGTCTTTTCCTGCTTTTCTGTATCTGGCTTTTTATCAAAGGACCAAAATATCAGGGCAAAATCAACTGGATTGTAAGTCCGCTTATGGTTGCTGTTATCTTCCTGATGTTACCGGTAACTACCAAGGCAGCCCAGTCCAATAATATTGTTGCTTCCTATTTTGCCAATATTGCACAGGGCTATGAAAATTATGGTTTTGTCTACGGCTTATTTGTTTTAGAAATTAAATGTCTTTGTAACGAATGATTCGTCGTCTGAAGAG